>ENA-OUQN01002049-OUQN01002049.1-human-gut-metagenome-genome-assembly--contig:-NODE-2049-length-10367-cov-3.489236_pt1 | contig 10367 bp, 10 predicted proteins | sample MGYA00237950_ERZ548832 | MGnify/ENA primary metagenome ERZ548832 (study PRJEB26490, sample SAMN05194703) | human gut metagenome | biome: terrestrial biome; feature: human-associated habitat; material... | reverse complement strand
CAGATGTGTATAAGAGACAGATCAAGAGCAACAAGGGTATCAGTACCCTCACAGGCTTTTCTTGCATTTTTTATAGCCGCAGGGATAGCCTGCTGGACAGTATATCCGCACTTTTCAAGCTTGTGTCTGTTTGCACCGAAAGTGTTGGCGTAAACAATGTCTGAGCCTGCGTTTATATACTGGCGGTGTATGTCCACCAGCCAATCAGGCTTGTCTATGTTAAGGGCTTCAGGAGTGCCACCCATTTCAAGTCCCTTTGCCTGAAGCATCGTACCCATTGCTCCGTCAAGTATGACAAATTCTTTTGTTTTAAGTAATGTTCTAAAATCCACAATGATCTCCTCTTTTTCTGAATTGACAGACTTCCCTCATATTACAGCAGGCACAACCACGTCTGCCCTTTGATATCTCATTTTTTGACAATCCGATTATCGCCGTGACAGACTTTCTCGGCGTCAGTATATTATTTTCAGTTGCATTAAGTCCGATAAATTTCTGCGCATTGAGTACGTCAAGAAAAACTCTCTGCACGCTGATAGGCAGATCGCCATAACCAGGAGAAAACCTCCATGTCTGATTATATCCGCTGAGCTTTTCTTTCACAGTGTTGTCAACTATATCGCATACCTGCTCCACAGCCGCACTTGCAAGGCAATCCGCTATCATAGCTTTAGCCATGTCCTCTGCTTCATAAGCACGAAGCTTTCTATCAACGCCCGAAGAAATAGTCGCTGCAAAAAGCACGCATTTACTGCACCCCTCAAGGTGTCTGCATATATCATTGCCGCCAAGAAACAACGGAGTACCGATGACCTCAACACCGTTCTCTTTATGAGCGACATCAAACACTCTGTACACAAATTTAGGCTCAATGACCTTCAAAAGCTCTTTTTCACATTCATCTATCAACAAAGCCGTGCGTTCGTCTGGCTTGTTATTGCCCATTCCCATATATCTCACGGCTTCTTTGACGTTTATATGTTCAAGTTTCAAATAATCACCTACCGATTGTTATTATACCACATTACTATGAAATTTACAACAATAAATAATAAATGTACGTTCACAAAAAAAGTCCCCGCAATTATCAGGGACTTTGTGTTACATATTGTCAGCGTCTTTAAGATACTGTTCAGCATTTTCAAGCATAAGCTCTGTGATATTTTCACCGCCCATTATCCTTGCTATCTCATACTTTCTCTGCTCATGATCGAGAGTTCTAACAGTTGTAACTGTCCTGTCGCCCTGTATATTTTTCTCAATAAGCAAATGATTATCCGCCATAACAGCCATTTGGGCAAGGTGGGTCACGCAAAGAACTTGCCTAAGGCGAGATATCTGTTTCAACTTTATACCTATCTTCTGAGCCGCTCTGCCGCTTACTCCTGTGTCTATCTCGTCAAATATCAGCGTGCCGATACTGTCCTTTTCTGCAATTACGTTTTTCAGTGCAAGCATTATTCTTGAAAGTTCACCGCCTGAAGCGATCTTTGCAATAGGCTTTGGCTCTTCGCCCAGGTTTGCAGAAATAAGAAACTCTATGCTATCCATGCCATTTATGGTGAGCTTGCCTGTTTTCTGCTGAACCACCAGCTTGACCTTTGGCATATTGAGAAATTCAAGCTCCTCTGTTACCTGAGAAACAAACCGCTCTCCTGCTTTTTTTCTATGGTCTGAAAGTGCTTTGGCTTTCTTTGATACTTCCGCAAGAAGTCTTTCCTTTTCTTTATTAAGCTCGTCTAAGCTCTGCTCTGCTCCGCTCAGTTCATCAAGCTCATTCTGTGAATTTTCAAGAGTAGTCAGTACATCATCAAGTTCAGGTCCATATTTCTTCATGATACGCCTGAGTTCATCAGAACGCTGATTAAGGTAATCATAACGTTTCGGGTCGATATCGAGGCTGTCAAGAAGCGAGCCTATCTCCTCAGAAATATCCTCCATTTCAATAGCCGCAGAACTGAGTCTGTCATATATAGGCGATATCTCAGTCATTATATCAGTATATCCCTCAACCGATTTTGAAGCTCTCTGCGTCATCTCCACTGCGCCATCTGTGTCATCATCGCCCGAAAGAAGTTGTTTTGCCATATAAAGAGCCTCAGAGATTGCAACAGCATTTTTAGAGATGTTAAGCTCTGCTTCTATCTCTTTATCCTCGCCTTCATGAATGTTGAGCGCATTTATCTCCTCGACAATATCAGCAAGCTCAGCCATGCGAAACTCTTTTTTGCTTTGCTCAGTTTTTATCTTGTTTATCTTCTTTGCAATGCTTTGAAGCTCTCTGAAAGAGCTGTGATAATCTTCTATAAGAGCTTCCGATTCGGCATAACTGTCAAGTATCTCTATATGACGTTCAGGAGCCATGAGTATCTGATTGTCGTGCTGTCCATGGATAGTTACAAGCGTTTCTCCAATAGCTTTAAGTACGGAGACGTTCACCGCTCTCGAGTTAACTCTTGCAACGCTTCCACCATCTGAACGTATCTCACGGGTAAGAAAAAGCTGTCCGTCTTCTGCACTTATGCCAAGCTCGTCTAGTACCTGAAAAACATTGTCCCCAATGTCAGTAAACAACGCTGAAATAACAGCCTTGTCCGTGCCTGTTCTCACAATATCCTTAGTGACACGCTGACCGAGGATAGCATTTATTCCATTTATAAGTATGGACTTACCTGCTCCCGTTTCGCCTGTGAAAACATTAAGCTTATCAGAAAAATCTATAGTTGCCTTTTCTATCACGGCAAGATTTTCAATATAAAGTTCACTTAACATTTTAGATCATTCCTCTGCTGTTTAAGAAATAATAAAGGATCTCAGTTCCTCTGCCATATGGGACGCATCTTTTTCTGTCCGCATAAGTATGAATATCGTGTCGTCACCTGCAAGCGTACCAACAATATTGTCAAGCCCTAACTTGTCAAGCTTTGCACACACCGCCTGTGCCATGCCCGTATGACATTTCACCACAACAGTGTTAAGTGCATGATCCACCGACACAACTGCGTCTGAAATTATGCCGAAAATACCATTGTTTTGCTCTGCAATATCTTTTTTGAGTGCAGGCAGGCTGTATTTATAATTGCCGTCTGAACCAATGGTCTTTACAAGGGAAAGCTCTTTTATATCCCTTGAAACTGTTGCCTGAGTGACTTTCAGACCATGCCTTTTAAGCGCTTCACGAAGTTCCTCCTGAGTGCCGATATTTTCGTCTTTGACAATCTGCATTATCAAATTCTGACGCTGATTTTTCATATGCCGTCCTCCGCTGATTCCTTCAACGGCTGCATAAGCTTTTTGTTTATTGACGAGAAAAAGCTGCCGCCGCTTATATCTATGATTTCAACAAAATACTTTGACTTTGATACTATCACAGTGTCCTCTGCCGAAAGTCTGAAAACATTATTACCGTCAACGCTGACAATTGCGTGAGAGCCACTGTTAGTGTGACACTTGACTTTCATAACGCTGTCCTCTGAAAGTATCATAGATCTTGCAAAAAGCGAGTGAGCACATATCTGTGTGAACTCTATACACTTCATTTCAGGTTCGATTATAGGTCCGCCTGCTGACATTGAATAGGCTGTTGAGCCTGTGGCTGTAGAAAGTATAACGCCGTCTGCACGAAGTGAAGAAATAAGTCTGCCGTTTTTTGATACCTCAAAATCGGCTATCTTACAATCGTCAGCTTTTGTTACTGCAACGTCATTAAGCGCAGTATATGACTTATTTTCACTGCCACATTCGACATTTACGTTTAACATCATTCGGCGGCTGAGGGTATATTCTCCAGAAAAAAGCTTGTCCAGCAATTCAAGCTGTGAATGTTCAAGAGAGGCCATAAAACCGAGTCTGCCACAGTTTATGCCAAGTATAGGCTTCTCAAACTCACAGCCCTTAAGAGAGCATTTGAGTATCGTTCCGTCACCACCGATCGCAACAATCATATCACACTGCTTTACACACTCGTCTTCGCTACAGAAAGTGATATCGAGCTTTCCGAAAACGTGCTTATAGCATCTATCCATAAAAAGTTTTGCACCATTTTTGTGCAGCCTTTCATATGTTGCGGTCGTATACTCAAAGCAATGAGTTTTATCAAGATTTGGATAAAGATAGATTTTCATAATATTACCACTCTTGCGTTTAGTCTTTGAAGCTATCAAAAGCTTCGTTCACAAATTCTTTTATATTGAGCTGACCAAGCTTGTCAGCCGTCATGTCAGCGTTTTTAAGTAGAATAAGATATTCAAGATTGCCGTCGCCGCCCTTAACAGGTGAAATTGTTATCTTTTCAGCCGCAAGCCCCTCTGCTCGAAAACAACCAAGAAGCTCGGTTATCACTCTCACATGGTCTTTACGATCTTTGACGATACCCTTTTTATTGAGAGCCTGCTTGCCAGCCTCAAACTGAGGTTTTATAAGAAGAACCATTTCGCCGCCATCGCAAAGACAATCGCAAAGGGATTTTATAACAAGTTTTAGAGAAATAAACGAAAGGTCACCACTTATGAACTGCACAGGTCTGTCAAAAAAATCCGCTGTCAGATATCGTGCATTCACGCCCTCACAGTTTTTCACCCTGCTGTCATTGCACAAACTTTCATCAAGCTGTCCGTGACCCACGTCCACCGCATAGACAAATTCTGCGCCATGTTCAAGCATACACTGAGTAAATCCCCCGGTTGAAGCACCGATATCGGCACAAACTTTACCTGTCAAGTCAAGTCCGAAAACATCACAGGCGTGTTCAAGCTTAAGTCCGCCCCTGCCGACAAACTTCATATCGTCAGGCCTACATTTCACCCCGTCGTTCTCATCAACTAATATAGAAGGCTTGACGCAGACCTTGCCGTTTACCGACACAAATCCATTTTTTATAAGCTGCTTGGCACGTTCTCGGCTTTTTACGCCGCAGTTCGTAACTATATACACATCAAGTCTTTCACTCATCTTTCAAAAAGCCCTCAACTGTATCAGCCATTTTCTCTGCTGAAAAACCAAGCTCGTCAAGTAGCACATCACATTTTCCGTGCTTCACGAAACCGTCAATAGCAAACTGTGCCACATTTGGGCAGATAGAAGCATACTTCTCTGAAATACTTCCACAGTAATAAGCTTCCTCAAAGAACAGCACAGCATCGTAGGCTGACATTATATCAACCACCTCATTGTCTATAGGGAAAATATTCACGAGCTTAATAATATCGCACTTTATATCACGATTTCTGAGTATTTCTATAGCTTTAAAAAGATCATTTGCAAGCCTGCCGTATGTAACAAGCAGAACCTTTGCGCCCTCTATATGACGATAAACGTAAGTTGAAACAGGATCAGATGTATCATACAGCGATTGATCCCTGCCCCTAGGATATCTCACAGCACAAATGCCACTGTCGTCCTCAACAGCCTTATGCAGGCACAGCCTGAGTTCGTCATAATTAGACGGGGAGTATATCCTCATATTTGGCACAGAGGTAAGAAAAGAAACATCAAAAATTCCCTGATGTGTTTCACCATCATCACCGACTATACCTGCGCGGTCAACGCATATAACTGCATGACAACCTCCTATTGCCATATCATGGATAAGTTGGTCGTATGACCTTTGCAAAAACGATGAGTACACCGCAAAAACAGGTACATAGTTCATAGAAGCAAGACCAGCACAGAAAGTAACTGCGTGTTCTTCGGCAATGCCTACATCAAAGAAGCGTTCAGGAAAACGCTTCGCAAAATACTGAAGGCCCGTGCCGTATTTCATTGCCGCAGTGACTGCACAAAGACGCTTATTCTTTTCTCCCATTTCACAAAGCTCTTTTCCCATTATAGAAGAAAAACTGTCAGAAAGTACAACGTCGGGATTGCCCGTTTTTATCTCAAAGGAGCCGACACCGTGAAACTCTCCTGGGTTAGCTTCTGCAGGAGCATAGCCCTTGCCTTTTATAGTATTCACATGAACAAAAACAGGCTTGTTTACTGCCTTTGCAGCCATAAGTCCCTGTTCAAGTTCTTCAAGATTATGTCCGTCGATAGGTCCAATATAGTGAAAGCCAAGATCTTCAAACATGGTGCTGTGAAGTATCATGTTCTTGACCGCATTTTTGGAGTTACGAACGGCATTTTTCACAGGTTTACCTATAACAGGCGTCTTATCAAGCATTCTCTCTACTCTGCCCTTTGTACGCTGATAGCTCTCTTTTGTACGCATGGAGGAAAGATATTTTGCCATTCCGCCAACATTTTTTGAGATAGACATTTCATTGTAGTTGAGGATAACGATGATATTTGTATCACTTTTGCCTGCATTGTTAAGTCCCTCATAAAGCTCGCCACCTGTTGAAGCACCGTCACCGACTACAGCAATAGCATGGTGAGTTTTATCACCACTCAGCTTCATTGCTGTGGCGATCCCAAGCGCCGCAGAAACAGACGTAGAGCTGTGACCGCTTATAAAAGCATCATGCACTGACTCGTCAGGTCTGCAAAAACCCGAAATACCGTTTTCCTGTCTGAGAGTTTTAAATTCTTTGAGTCTACCCGTAAGTATTTTATGTGTATATGCCTGATGACCAACGTCCCAGACGATTTTATCTTTAGGGGATTCAAAAACTCTGTGGATAGCCATTGTAAGCTCCACAGTACCAAGATTTGACGCAAGATGACCGCCGTTTTTTGAAACCGTATCTATAAGAATTTTCCTTATATCACCGCAAAGCTCCTCACACTGTGCAGTGGAAAGCTTTTTCAGGTCGGCAGGCAAATTCATTTTATAAATATCAGGCTTTTTTATTTCCGACATTATATCTAGATCTCCAATCTTTTTATCAACTTCTTCTTGTAAGCATATCAGATGTAAGCTCTGTGAGGAAAACGCTGTCCTCAAAATATTTAAGATGACCCAGTGCTTGAACTGTCAGTTGTTTTGCTATCTGTTCTGACTTGTCAAGTCCAAGGAGGGATACATATGTGTTTTTATGCTGTTCGCTGTCACTGCCGATAGGCTTGCCAAGCTCCTCAAAAGTGCCTGTTACGTCAAGGATATCGTCAACTATCTGAAATGCTCTGCCCATTGCCTGAGCATAGTCTGCCGCAAAGGGGATAGCCTCAAGCTTATCGCCGAGAATAACGCCCATTACACAAGCGGCTTCAATAAGTGCGCCTGTTTTGCAGGTCTGCAAAATATTCAGTGTATCAACATCTATTTCTTTATTTTCATATTTAAGGTCTATCACCTGACCGCCTATCATGCCGTCAGTGCCTACTGCTCTTGCCAGAACAGAGATAAGCATAACGGCCTTGTCGGCAGATATAACGCCGTTCATGGCACTGTTGGCTATGACCTCAAAAGCAAGGGTATTCAGTGCATCACCTGCAAGGAGTGCGATATTTTCAGGAAAAGCTTTATGACATGAGGGCTTTCCACGTCTGTAATCATCATCGTCCATACAAGGCAGATCGTCGTGTATAAGAGAAAAAGTGTGTATAAGTTCAATAGAACAAGCTATCTCTGCATACTTTTCAGGCTGACGCTCGCCGCACATACGGCAAAACTCAAGCATAAGCACAGGTCTGAGCCTTTTGCCCCCTGCCTGCAAGGAATACTCCATAGCCTCAACTACCTGACCCTGAAGCTCAGGCTTTGAGTGGGTAAGCTCCAGCAGTTTATTATCTATAAGCTCCACATAATAATCAAGTGTGGCTTTGTTCATATCATTCATCGCTATTATCTCCGTTCATAGCCTTTACGGAAAGCTTTGCACTTTCAAGGCTTTTTTTGCAGTCGACCGACAGATCTATCCCCTCTTTATAAAGTTCCAAAGCTTTCTCAAGAGGAAGCTTGTCATTTTCAAGCTGACCAACTATATCATTAAGTCTTGTAAGATTTTCTTCAAAAGTCATTTTAAACAGCCTTTCATTTGACAAATGTTATTTTAGCAGATACACTGCCGTCTGACAGCTTTATGTTTACCTCGTCGCCAACGTTCAGCATTGATACACTGTCGACAACGCTTTCGTCTTTCTGAACGATAGCATATCCCCTGCCAAGAATATTGAACGGACTAAGCATATTCAGAGAAGAAACATAGCCGTCAAGCTTAACTGACAGCTTTTCAAGCCTGCGTTCCATGATCTGTGACAGCCTTTTTTCAAGGTCACACACTGCTTTTTCGCTCTGCTCTAATCTCTTTTCAGGAGAATATAATTTCAAAAGCTTATCACAGCTTTCTACCTGTGACACAGCCTTATCAAGTTTAAGCTCCATAGCCTTGTCAAGCTTTTGTCTTAAAAGCCTCACAGCATTAAGTATATCCGCCTTGTCAGGGGTAGCAATCTCAGCCGCCGCTGACGGAGTTGGCGCACGCATATCTGCGGCATAGTCTGCAAGGGTGGTGTCAGTTTCGTGACCTACAGCCGATATCACAGGTGTATTGCAGGCGTAAACAGCCAGAGCCACAGCCTCGTCATTGAACACCATAAGATCTTCGCTAGAGCCACCGCCACGAGCTAAAATTATGGTATCTGCACCGCTTTTATCAGCCGCCGAAAGTGCTTTGCATATAGTTTGTGCCGCCGCCGTACCCTGCACCTGCGCAGGATAAACTTCGATATTGCACACAGGATAACGCCTTTCAGCTATATGGATTATATCCTGCAAAGCCGCCGCAGTAAGCGACGTAACAACAGCTATCTTCTTTGGAACAAGGGGTATTTTCTTTTTTTTGTTCACATCAAATACGCCCATTTTCTCAAGCTTTTTCTTGGTCTGTTCGAGCTGAACGTGCATAACGCCCAATCCAAGAGGTGCTATCTCCGTAGCTATTATCTGATAAACACCGTCACGCTCATAGACCTCTATATTGCCCATAACAAGCACGCTCATGCCGTCCTCAGGCACGAATTTAAGCCTTGAAACACTGCTTGAAAACATAACAGCTTTAAGTGCAGAACTGCTGTCCTTTACTGTAAAATAGGCATGACCTGATTTGTAATGTATATTAAAATTGGATATCTCGCCCTTGACGGCAATGCCTTTCAGCTTAAGGTCAGACCGCAGTTTTGAAGCAAGATATCTGTTTAGCTGAGAAACAGTGATAACTGAACTCATATTTTGATCTTCCCTTTCCTGATCGCAGCATAGACCGCAACGCCCACTGCGTTATCACTTGAAAATTCAGGCTCAGCAAAGCTGCCGTGCTTTTCAAGCTTGCTTTTTATAAAGCGATTAGACATCACACCGCCTGCATATATAATAGGTATATCCTTATACTCATGGCGAAGATTAACTGTCATTTTCTCCACCGCAAGGCACACACAATCAATACAGTATGCCGCAACATCAGCCACCGAACAGCTCTCGTCTATAAGCTTCATGCACTGATTTTCTATTCCAGAAAGAGAACAATAAAGCCCGTCAACTGATGCTTTTGGCTTTATTTTATGTTCGCTTTCAGACGCAAGCCTTTCAAGCTCTTTACCACATGGAAAAGACAGCCCAAGCCTTACGCCTGTTCTGTCTATGGCTTGTCCGCCTTTAAGGTCACGGCTTCCGCCGATCTGAGTTATATTTATCAGCTTAGCCTTGTCAGGCTCGCACAAAAGAAGATCGGTAGTGCCACCGCTGACGTGAAAAGCCGCAAAAGGCTTATCAGAACTGAGCATATCCAGCTTTCCACAGGAATAAAGTGCCGCAAGTATATGTCCCAACTGATGCGAAGTCTTTTCAAGGTCAGCTCCACAGGCAAGTGACACAGCTTGTGCAACATTTTCTCCAACAAGGAAGCAAGGCATATACAACCCCTCTGCACACCTTGGTGCATAAGAATACCCAACTGCACTTAAATCATACCTTTTATCAAAAAGCTGTTTCATAAGTTCTGGAAGCTGTTTCGTATGGTGAAATACAGCGTCGGATTGTCTTAGTCCTCGCTCTCCCTGCTTGACAGGAAGAAGCTTTTTGCATGACCTGACCCTCATATCCGCAGTATCAAGCAGTGCACATGAAGTGGTATAATTGCTTGTGTCTATTCCGAGTACAAAACTCACTGCTTTTCCTCTTGTTCCTTTGCAAATGAGCCAAGCACACCGTTTACAAATGAAACGTCAGGCTCGAGGGCATATTTTCCTGCAAGAGCCACAGCCTCGCTTATGGCAACGTTCACAGGAACGTTCCCCTCATATATTGCCTCGTAAATAGCAAGTCTGAGTATTGCAAGATTTATCTTAGGTATTCTTTCAACAGTTCTCTTGTTGCTGAACTTACTGATTATGCTGTCGATCTCGTCCTGCTTTTCGCAAACATTTTCCACGAGCTTTTTAACTTCATCATTTACGATGATCTCGTTCACTTCCATGGCAGACATGAAAAT
>ENA-OUQN01002009-OUQN01002009.1-human-gut-metagenome-genome-assembly--contig:-NODE-2009-length-10596-cov-8.955981_pt1 | contig 10596 bp, 9 predicted proteins | sample MGYA00237950_ERZ548832 | MGnify/ENA primary metagenome ERZ548832 (study PRJEB26490, sample SAMN05194703) | human gut metagenome | biome: terrestrial biome; feature: human-associated habitat; material... | reverse complement strand
AGATGTGTATAAGAGACAGTTTCTGTACATCTACTTTATTTGGATTTGCCTGTGTGTTTTCATCCAGCACATCATCCGATGTCAGATACCATATCTGAAGATCTTTTCCTGTCAGGTCTTTTCCGTCTATGATCAGATTTACATCTGTTCTTTCATCTCTGCTGTTATTCACATCCGTAATATAAACATTCCCCTGTTCATCTTTTGAGGAAATTGCTTTTACAAGCGGAACATTGTACCCCTTATAGGTATAACAGGTCACATTTCCTTCAATTTTCTGGCCAATCTGCGTTGTTCCTGTCATATTATTGAAAATGGAAAACATTTTTGCAGAAGGGGTCGACACAAAATCGGTCGTTCCATCGTTTTGTTTGATTGCCTGGATCACACACTGAGAGCCCGATCCAAGGTTATCTGCTCCATATGGATAATCAACCAGACAATGTTTGTTGATATAAGGTGTTCCAAAGCCAATGTAATCAATCATTTCATTTGCAATGTAAACAGCATGTCCGATTCCACGGACAAACTGGGTATTATGGTTATATACGCCAAACTCAGACAGAACCGGCACTTTCCCCATTCCAGGTGCATACTGATTCATCGCATCCACCAGTGCTTTTACACGAGGCATATTGTACTGCAATGACCGTCCGAGCACTTTTTCATAGAACTCCGGATCATTGTCTGCAATGACTCCACCGCTTGTATCACTGTACGGATGGATAACAACACCATCGTAATAATTATTATAGCCTTTCTGTGCCATTTTCTGCACAAAAGAAACCTGATTGCCGCTTCCGCAGTATACCTGGATCTCCATCCCCAGTTCATCGGCAATCTTGTTCATCGCCTGATAATACGACACAAATCCATCACGGTCACTCTGGTAAGATGCGGTGATTGCCTTTCCTGACTGTGGAATATTTCCATTTATTCCATCACCAAATGTAATTTTACATTTCAGGTGGCAACATTTGAACGGCGTCAAATTTCATTTCACTGCATATTTAATTTCATGCTAAGAGAATTGATGACGCTGAAAATGTGATGTAAAATGTACTTATAATTAAATTTGTCCCGAAGATCAGAAGTTGGTATCTAAAATAAAATCAGAAATATTGTGAGGTTTCTGTGACATTTGGGTGCTACACTGAAAATGAAGGAGTGTGATACCATGCGAATTTTAGTAGTCGAGGATGATCGACTTTTGAATAATACTTTATGCTATAACTTGAATACTGCGGGCTATGCGGTTGATTCTGCACTGACAAAATCAGCGGCCGGTAATTTCTTGACGAAGCAGGACTATGACCTGATTGTGCTGGATGTAAATTTGCCGGACGGGAACGGTTTTGACTTCTGCCGGGAGGTAAAAGAGCGCCGCCCCGATACCGCTATTATCTTTCTGACCGCAAATGATATGGAAAGCGATATGCTCAAAGGGTATGAACTGGGCGCAGAGGATTATGTGACAAAACCTTTCCCTATGAGCGTCTTTCAAAAGAAACTGGCGGTGGTGCTGGGGCGGCTGACAAAACAACATGGTGGTGATACTTATGAGGATGGCACACTGACCATCAATTTTTCAGAGATGAGTGCTGCCCTGTCAGGAAAGCCACTTACATTCACCCCACTGGAATATCGACTTTTGAAAATCCTGATGAAAAATCCACAGATCGTTTTGACGCGGCAAGTCTTGTTGGAAAAACTGTGGGACGCAGACGGAAATTTTGTGGATGAACACGCTCTGACTGCGGCTATCAGCCGGGTACGAAACAAAATCGAAACACCCGACCGTCAGTACATCAAAACGGTATATGGTATGGGCTATATGTGGATCGGAGGGGCGCTGAAATGAATGTGCGAAAACTTTCCGTCAACAAAGCCTGTATCTTTTTAGCTGTTCTCCTGCTGGCGGCAATGGTGACGGTTTCAGTGGCTTTATATGCGTTGACCCAAGATATAACCGCTGTTTGGTATGTACTATTGTTCGGCATCTTTGTGCTGTTTTGCTCTATTTGTTTTATGGTGCTGGTTCGCCGCAAATTGGCGATGTTCTCCGATGCTTTTTGCAGTTTGATGGATGATATGTTGTCCGGGAATATGCAGCCGAAACAGACTGTGGAAGAAGAAAGTCTTTTCTATAAAATTGAATATCGGTTGAACCGTTTGTATGAAGTCATGCAGGAAAACAAGAACAGCATTGCACAAGAGCGGGCTGACTTGCAAGAACTTATTTCCGATATTTCCCATCAGGTCAAGACCCCGATTGCGAACTTGAAAGTGATTAACAGCACCCTGCTTGAAAATGAAATCCCTGTGCAAAAGCAAAAAGAGTTTCTTACAGCACAGGCCACCCAACTTGATAAACTGGATTTTCTCATGCAGGCTATGATTAAAACCTCGCGTCTGGAAACAGGTGTCATTTCTCTGGAAAAGAAAAGCCAGCCGCTTTATGACACGCTTGCCGCCGCATTGGGAGGTATCCTTCTGAACGCCGAGAAAAAACAGATCAATGTTCAAGTGGACTGCCCGGAGAGCTTGATCGTTTCTCATGACAGAAAATGGACAGGTGAAGCGCTGTTCAACATTTTGGATAATGCGGTGAAATATACGCCGGAGGGCGGTCAAATCCGGGTTTCGGTTGAAAGTTGGGAAATGTATGTGAAAATTGACATTACTGATACAGGCATTGGCATCTCAGAACAGCATCAGGGGGCAATTTTCAAGCGGTTCTATCGGGAGGACATCGTACATGATGTAGATGGAATTGGTATTGGTCTGTATCTGGCTCGTGAGATCGTAACCTTGCAAGGCGGTTATATTCGGGTAACATCCGAGGTTGGGAAGGGGTCAACCTTTTCTGTTTTCCTGCTTCGAGAACAGAGTAAGTACGCCGAAGAATAAATGTCACAGGCTTATGACATTTAGAACCGAATTGTCCAAAAATAATTTATAGCTCGTGACATTCCTGTGAGGTTTGGTCGTTACAATGGGCTTAACGAAAGAAAGGATGGTGTTCTTTATGAGCATTTTGCAAACGACTGAACTAAAAAAATATTATGGTTCAAAGGCCAATATTACGAAAGCACTGGATGGCGTAACCCTCTCCATTGAGGATGGGGAGTTTGTGGCTATTGTTGGTACTTCTGGCAGTGGAAAATCCACACTTCTGAATATGATGGGAGGATTGGATACTCCAACTTCCGGCAGTATCAAAGTAAAAGGAAAAGAATTGTCGAAATTCAAGGATGAACAGCTTACCATCTTCCGCAGACGCAACATCGGTTTTATCTTTCAGAATTACAATCTTGTTCCTGTGCTGAACGTCTATGAAAATATTGTTTTGCCGGTGGAGCTGGATGGTGATACCGTTGATAAGCATTTCATGAATGAAGTTGTGAAAATGCTGGCTCTCGATGAAAAGCTGAACAGTATGCCTAACAATCTGTCCGGTGGTCAGCAGCAGCGTGTAGCGATTGCCCGCGCCCTTGTTTCTAAACCGGCTATCATCCTGGCCGACGAACCTACTGGAAACCTTGACAGCAGAACCAGCAGCGATGTATTGGGTCTTTTGAAAATGACCAGCCAGAAATTTCATCAGACCATTGTGATGATTACTCATAACAATGAGATCGCCCAGCTTGCCGACCGCATTATTCGTATTGAGGACGGCCGGATTTCCGAGTAAAGGGGGCGAAAACATGACAGATATTTTATTTGGGAATAACAACAGACCTGTCTTGAAACTTCTGGCAAAGCGCTCGTTGAAAGCTCAAAAAAATACGATTGCGGTATTAGCAATCATGCTTGCTACGTTGCTTTTTACCAGTTTGTTTACGATTGCCATTAGCTTGCAGACTGCTATGCAGGAAAGTAATATGAGAACAACCGGCACTTCTGCCCATGCTGGTATCAAGCGTTTATCCTGGGAAGAATATGAGAAGCTGTCATCGGATACAGGAATAAAAGACATCGGATATTCAATTATCATAGGAAATGCCGTGGGCGATGATTTCAATAAGACGCCGACGGAACTGCGATATGGTGATGAAACTTATTCGGAACTGACCTTTAATACTCCTGATACCGGACATCTGCCGGAACAAAAAAATGAGATCGCCACCAGTCGTATTGTTCTGGATGCGATGGGACTGCCGGATAAAGTCGGTACACAAATGGAGTTTACCTTTACAACCGATACGGATACATTTACCGATACCTTTACGCTTTGCGGCATTTGGGATGGGGATGCTGTGGCGTACCGTCAAACAATGCTATTATCCCAAAAATATACAGAACAGGTAGCTCCGGTCATCCACGGGGAAACGGACGGAACAACCCCACCTGTGGGAACCGGTTATATTGATGCTGTTATGATGATGCCTACGGCATGGAATATTGAAAAGCAGGCATTAGAGGTGACTTCCAAATACGGTTTAGATGAACGGGTAAGTATTAACGACGCTTACGGAATGGCAACGGTCAGTCTTTCTTCCATGCTGCCCCTTGTGACCGGTATTGCGGTTATCTTTATCGCAGGTTATCTTCTAATCTACAATGTGTTTTATATTTCTATCGCGCAGGATATTCGGTTTTATGGAATGTTGAAAACACTGGGAACCACCGCAAGACAAATAAGGAAAATCGTTTATAAAAAAGCAATTAAGCTATCTCTTATGGGTATTCCTATTGGACTATTGTTGGGATGGCCGATTGGTCGGTTGTTGCTACCTGCGATTGTAAATATGCTAACTGATGATATAAGGATCGTTACTACGGTAAATCCATTGATCTTTTTGGTAGCGATTGTCTTTTCCGCAATTACAGTTTTCATTAGCTGTCAAAAACCTGCGATATTGGCGGCTAAAGTTTCTCCGATGGAGGCACTGCACTATATTGAACAGGCTGGTGGAAAGAAAAAGCAGCGGCGCAGTAAGCATATCAGCACAATGATGATGGCAAAGAACAATCTGACTCGAAACAAGAAAAAAGTAATGATTGTTACTTTGTCTTTTGCCCTTAGTATTGTTCTCTTGAATAGCGTTTATACCTATGTGACCTCCTTTGACTTTGATAAGTTTGTGGCTGATTTCAGCCTTACAGATTTTACAGTTTCCGATACAACAGTAATTAACAATTATGCGCCATATAACACAGCGAATGTAAGCCAAGATTTTATTAGCCAGGCAGAAAGTTTGAATGGTCTTGAAGATATAGGAAATATCTACTTATGGACTTCCAAACAGCCGCTTTCTGAAAACGACCTCGCCCGATTACAGGAACTCTCTGCTTCTTCCAGTGATATTGCAAATGAACTGGAAAATTATAGGGTTCGACAGGAACATGGTGTGAATGTATATGGCTTGGATGATTTTCCGGCAGAATATGTACAGGTGTTAGACGGTGAACTAAACACGGAACAGTGGAAAGCCGGAACCGGCGTGTATGTAACTCCATTGCGAATGATGGGTGATGGTTCTCTTTACTTGTATAAACCGGGCGATCAAATTAGCGTGACACAGCTTGATGGTACAAATAAAGTGTATGATGTGCTGGCTGTGGTAAGTATTCCAAGCGCATTACAAACTCCTTTGCAGGTAGACATGGGATTAGACTATATTTTCCCAACCAATGAACTTTTGGAAAATATGGTATCCGCCGACCAGCCGGCCATGAAAACAATCTTCAATGTGGATGAAGAACACCAGCTTGCCACAGAAAACTGGCTGAAAAATTACACTACGAATACGGACACTGCTTTGGATTATCTTTCAAAAGTGACCCTGCGGCAGACCTTTGACGGGATGATCAATATGTACCGTCTTGTGGGTGGTGCTCTTTGTGCGATATTGGCTCTGATCGGCATACTGAACTTTATTAACTCCATGACAACGTCTATCTTGTCTCGGTACAGAGAAATTGCAATGCTGCAATCGGTAGGTATGACAGGACGGCAGGTTAAGCAAATGTTGATATATGAAGGGATTGGTTATTCTATCTTGGGCCTTTTAGGTTCTCTGATACTTTCCGTTATAGCAAGTCTAACGGTGGTTCGGATGATGGGTGCAGAATTAACCTATTTTACATGGCATTTTACTCTGCTTCCGGTATTTCTCTGTATTATCCCTCTGATCCTCATTACAGCCATTGTTCCTTTGGTTTGCTATAACAAAATGGCACAAAAAACGGTGGTAGAGCGGCTACGCATTGCTGAATAAAATACGCAGACACGAAACGGTCATCCGAAAGGGTGGCCGTTTTCAAATGTCACAAAAAAGTGAATTTTTAGCCGACAAAATGGGGCTGGCGGTGACATTTCTGTGAGGTTTCTATTTTATGATGCTATAAGATAAAGAAACTCGCACACAGCGAGTATCATCAAAAGGGGGTAATATTTTGGATTATATTCTCAAAGCCGAGAATTTGACGAAAATTTACGGCCACCATGAAGAAAAGGCAATAAATTTTCAAATCTCACAGGATTGTGAGATTTCAACCCATTATTCTGTCGAAACAGAGAATGTCAGTGACACTTCTGTGAGAATTGCTTGTTAAGATAAGCGCAAAAGAAACAACCTGCCGCACGACGGCAAAAGAAAAAAAGCCGTCGTACAGCAGCCTATCAACACGCCCATTTGAAGCGGCGGCTTTGATTTTCAGAGCCGCCGTTTCTTTGCGTCTACACAAACCAATGACGACTTGCAGGGGCACGGTAGCCGATTGGAGGTTATTTTGCCGTGTCCATTTTATTATTTCATTGTTCGCGTGATCTGCACCAGCTAAAAAAAGCGTAGCCCCTCCATCGGAGCAGTCCGGCTTTGAATATGAAATTAAACAGTACATAACCGATAATATATTTTCATGCGCTTGTGCGGCCTTGTGTCGCGCAGGCGCATTTTGCTTTCCAGACTTCGAGACAAAGTGTCCCGAGGTGCGGTGCCGTTCTCCGCCGTTACTCCATTTCGTTTCCGACCAACCCCGAACAAACTGAAATGGAGGATTTTACGATGACTACTATCAATTTGAAAGATTTTTATTATTGGTACACGCAGGATCAGCTTATCGAAGTTTCTGACGAGGTGGCCGAGGTATTCAAGGCCGATGCCCGCTATGAAATGGCCTACCAGCGGCGGCTCTCCCGGCACAAGGCGCAGTATTCTCTGGACTGCGATGACGGGATCGAATATTCCGCCTGCCTGCATGAGCCAACGCCCCAGGAGCTTCTGGAGCGCATGGAGCTGTTCATCCGTCTGTGGAATGCACTCAACTCTTTGCCGGAGATCCAGGGCCGCAGGATTGATGCCCACATCATTCTTGGAAAGAGCATCAAGGAAATTGCCGAGGCCGAGGGCGTACATGAGGAGTCTATTCGCCAGTCGATCAAGCGTGGCCTTGAGCGTATGAAAAAAACTTTTTGATTTTTTCATTTTCCCCACTTGGAAATGATGAAAAAATGTCTCGGTTTATGAAAGAAGATATTCTTCTTTTCGCAGATAAACAGCGGCGGCCCCGGGCATAGTCCGGGGAGCCGGGTGGCGGGTGCGCTGTGACTTTTTCTTCGGAAGAACGAGCGAACAACACCAACGCCGCAACTGGGCCGGGCCGCCCCACGGCCACGATCCGGCATAGGACAGGCTGGCCGCTTGTCCCTCCGGGCTGTCCCCTTATCTGCGAGGGAACGCCGCTTTGAGCATGGTTGTCTTTGGACAGGGCAAGAAAATGGGAGCGGCGTTCTCTATTTTATACTTACATGGAGTGAGGCAAGAGGGCAGCATCGTTTGGGTGCTGCCCTCTTGCGTTTCCCCATGATATGCGGGAGGCGTATCCTATTTTTGATAAGGAGGTTTTACCGTGAGATTAACGGCAAAGGAACTGGAACAAATGAAAAGCGTTGACATCGGCGCAGTGGCTCCCGAGTCCCTGCCGGATGTGAGCGGTATGGCCTTTGACACCTCTCTCCCCCGGGAGGAGCGGATCGCTCTGTTTTTGCAGGCGGTAGAAAATCCATACTGCTTTTGCATCGGTGGGATCGGTGTAAAGATTGAATTTGCGGAAAGCGGGCCGTCCTTGCAGGACACACTGACGGACTTCCTGCTCCGGCAAAAAAGCGGGCTGTAACTTCGGTTATGGCCCGTTTCTACTTCGAGACAAAGTGTCCCGAGGCGGAGGCATCCTTGTTGTCCCGCCCGGGCAGAGGTATAATATAGATGTAATGTGATAGGGAAGGAGGAACAATGGCACGAGCAAAAAACAGAGGGTATCAGCAGAGTTTCTCTCCCTCTTACACAATCCGCCGCTGGCGGCTGGGCATCTATATCCGGCTTTCAAAGGAAGATTTGAAAAAAGGAAAAGACGATAGCAACAGCGTAAAGAACCAGCGTGACCTACTGAACGATTTTTACCGACGCAACATTGACGAGTTTGAAAGCATCACGGAATATGTGGATGATGGTCATACTGGAACGGACGCCAACCGTGAAGATTTTCAACGGCTCTTGGCGGATGTCATGAGTGGTAAAATCAACTGCGTTATAGTAAAAGACCTGTCCCGCTTCGCACGAAATTATAGCGATGCCGGAAGCTTGATCGATAACCTGTTTGTTCAAATGGGTGTTCGCTTTATCAGCCTTGCTGAGAATGTGGACAGCTACAAGAACCCCGACAGCGTTTCAAATATCATCGTTCCCATTACAAACGTGATGAACGATAATTACTGCTATCAGACTTCCAAAAAGATCCGGCAGGTATTTGATTACAAACGGCGCAACGGCCAGTATATCGGAGCATTTGCTCCTTACGGCTATGTAAAGCACCCAAAGGACAAGCACAGGCTGATTGTTGATCCCGATGCTGCTGAAAATGTCAAACTCATTTTCACAATGCTTATTCAAGGGTCATCAAAACGTGCTATCGCGCTGTACCTGAACGAACACGGCGTACCGAGCCCCTCGGCTTACAAGGTACAAAAGGGCTTGCCTGTTTCGACAAGAGGGTATGACGATCCTATGTGGGGAGTCCGCATGATCCACTCCATTCTTACCAATCCGACCTACACCGGGGATTTAGCCCAAGGCCGAAGCCGGGTGAAAAGCTACAAGGTACACCAGATTGAAGCTGTTCCACGCGAGGAATGGGTGGAAGTGGCTGGAACGCATGAGGCCATTATCGACTATGAAACTTTCGACAAGGTACAGGCTCTCTTACAGCGTGATACCCGTACTTCCCCGAAAGGCCGTGAGGTACATTTATTCAGCGGCTTTCTGAAATGTGCCGATTGCGGGCGGGCCATTACCCGATGCGTTGGCAAGAACAACAATGTATATTATTCTTGCTCAACCTACAAGAACCGTTCCCGGACAGCCTGCACCATGCACTCAATCAAGCATGAACGGCTGGAGGCTGCTGTTTTGTTCGCTGTACAGCATCAGGTACATTTGGCTGTTTCCTACTCGGAAATCGTCACGCAGATCAATTCCGCTCCAATCAAAAAAAGCCAGTCTTACCGACTGGACGATCTGATAGCTGCAAAAGAGCGGGAACTGACAAAGATAACACGCTACAAGCAATCTCTTTATCAGGACTGGAAAGACGGTGAAATCACCCAGCAGGAATACCGGGATATGAAGGCTGACTATGAACGGCAGACTTCTGATATTTCCGCGGTGCTTACCCGGCTGAACGCTGAACGCGCAGAACTGGCAAACGGTGTGGACAACGAGCATCCTGCACTGGTAGCCTTTATGAAGTATCAGAACATTGAAGCCCTCAACCGTGAAATCTTGGTTGAACTTGTGGACTATATCAAGGTCTATGAAAACGGCAATATCAGCGTGAAATTCAAATTTGCTGACGAGCTCCGCAAGATTGCCGAGTACATTGAAATCAACACTACGGAAGATACCGCAGTAGCGGGCTAACCCCCGCTACGAACCCCTTTGACAGTGTGTTTTCCTAATAGGAGCTAATCATATGCTGGAGGATGATAAATAGGAAATGCGGTGCTGCCTTTCAAGAGGCTGCACCGCATTGTAAGTTTATGCCGGGGTTTCAGGCGGGTGATTATTGTGCGCTTACGCTTGGAGTCTCACCTTACAGTTACATTGTACTCCGGTATTCACTTCGTTTGGCCGCATGACAAGCGACATTATTCCAGCGATGAGAACAGCTCTCCGTCAATGCTTAGAACGTCATCCATTGGAATCTTCGTGCCGTCCTGCATGGTGATTCGCCGCTCAAAATCATCGACCTTTTTGACCGCGCCGGTTGCTGTTATGTATTTGCCGCCAGCCTTCCGCTCATCGGGCTGGAAGTAGGTAATGGTGACCTCCGGCGCATCATCAAAGGCATCCATGAGAAGCTGATACTTCCTGTCCAATGCAGTCAGCGATTCATCGTCAAGTTCAATCCTTTCGTTGGTCAGACGCCCGGTTTCCTTGATGGCGGAGTCGTAGCCGGTGAGTGCTGCGAAGGGCGCGAACTGCGCTGCTCGATCTGACATCGGCATCTGCGGTCGCGTCTTGGAGACGTGGTGAGGGAGTCCCATAATCTCGTCGTATTTTCCGTTCACGCCTTATGCCCTCCGATCTGCGT
>ENA-OUQN01002007-OUQN01002007.1-human-gut-metagenome-genome-assembly--contig:-NODE-2007-length-10598-cov-4.379399_pt1 | contig 10598 bp, 8 predicted proteins | sample MGYA00237950_ERZ548832 | MGnify/ENA primary metagenome ERZ548832 (study PRJEB26490, sample SAMN05194703) | human gut metagenome | biome: terrestrial biome; feature: human-associated habitat; material... | reverse complement strand
TATATTACCTTGTCAAAGGACTGTTATTTTTCTCACTTTTTTCATCATATCCTTTGACCCTCAAAAATACAAAGGTATGATGGAGAAGATTGATATTACAGCCACGGGAGTAGTTGATAGTATTCGTAATAAGATGGCAGTGGCTACAGTTTCCAATAAAGGATTAATGCCATCAGGTGTGTTATCGGAGTTCCAAGGCGCGTATAGTGTACTTCTGTTTGAGACTACAAGCACTCCAGTTACAGGCGCAATTCTTTTGTCTATATCTGCAACATCAAGCGGAATGCCTAGCCTATATTACATCTCCATATCACGAGCTGGTGATGTAACAGGCAATCCTAATCTAAAAGTCAAAGTCCTCTCAGGTAGCTATAATATTAAGATTAAAGCTAAGACTGAAGCTGATGGGAAGTGCCGTGTTTATGCTGAACGGCTAGTCTATACGCCAATACTAAATGTACTCCTAATGAGTTCTTTTGGCATATCAATGAAGATGGAAGCAGCGGATAACAGTGCATTCGAAGGAGGATTTGAAGCTACATTGGAATAGTATAGGGGCAAGTGCCCCTATACTATTCCAACTGTTTCATTTATAAGATTTGTATCTGTTAAAGAGTTATATTCTAAAGAACCATCAACGGATACAGCGTTTATCTTATTGTATAGGCAGAAAGCAGCAACAGAACTCCATGGTATAATCCCTTTTTACCTACAACAGACATCTGCTTTCTAACCTCTTCTGCAATGCTTGCATCTTTAATATCAATCTTCTCAATCATATCCTTAATTTCATAGTAAGTCTGTCCAGTCCGTAACATTCTCTTCAAGAACGTTACGGAATACACAATCTGACGTGTAGAATCCTTGAAAGCAAGTTATTATAGAAAATTCCGTATTGAATTTAACCGCAAGATATAACTGCCCTTCATAAGTACAATGTCCCAATTTGAAGTTTACAGGACCATCGGCACTTGCTCCCATTACATTCATATCATTAACAAGGAATGAAGAGGAACGGAACAGCATTATATCAGCTTTTACCATCATAGGCATGTAGCTCATTCCGGCTCTTAACACATATAGGCTACCAAAGGCTCCGGCTGCATCCATTTTATCAGTCAGTCCGGAAATGGGGACAATCAAAAGAATCCTGCTTCCTGCCCCTGAAGTAGTACTATACCTTAATTGTGTATATCGTAATTTGTCCGTTCCCGATGCCATAGCGATATACTCAGTCTTCGGCAAACGGTCTATAGGCATTTGCGCCAAGCTTTGACCGGATGTCAACCCAATAAGTGATGCCGGATTGCCGGTTGCCACTTCTGATAACTTTACTTTCTCTATCATTCTTGTACTTTTGAGGGTCGTCATTTTCGGATAAAAACGACAACCGGTTTAACATTTTGTTTTTATTCTCGTTTTGTTTAATATTTTGCTAATTAATTGGGTCTTCGTAAGTACGTTCTTCCAATTCCGCATAAGAATAGGCTACGTCCGTTCCTTTAGTTAGAATCCATATTGCACCTAATGACATGAACTCATATACTCCGCTTTTTGATATAGCGATCTTATTGCAATAATGATATTCATTATTTTCAAATGTAAGTTCATTAAATCCATCTGTTGTTACAACTGAAGTATAACCATAAGTGCTTCCCATTGCTGCATTATATATTGTCAACGAGATTTTCATCCCATTATATTGGACAGCCTCTGGAAGCATATACATACTCTGGGAAATTCGGTTTGGACGGCCATTCCGAAATTCAGAGCCAAAAGCCGGATTCAAAAAGAAATACCCCTCGTTTGCACGGAAATCATGCATCCGAACAAATGATGCATTGGCAATAATTGTCCCCTCAACTTCAACATTACGTCCCTTGAAGCTCCCAGTCAGAAAATCAAGGAGTAAGTTTGGTCGAAACTTGTTTGCCGGATTCATCGGGTCATTGTAATTAAAATCTTTATATCCGCCTACCGTTTCTACAGCAGAGCCATCGGCTTTTATTCCGTATTGCGAAAACATATACTGCCCATAGAACACCGCACTTGCCAGCTTGGCGAAATTCGCCATCAGAATCTCGACGAACGAATACCTGACCTTGTCCATCAGCACCCAGGTGGCCTTGCTGCCGTTGGCCGCATAGTCCTTTTTCGGATTAATATTCTTGAAGGTGCCCTCCTTGTTCAATACGTAATACTGCCCCTCACACAGCACCATGGGTGCGGACAGTGGGGTACGGGTATAGGATACGGATGCCGCGTACTCCCCGGTCGGATAGACCAGTGGGCCGACCGGTCCCTGCTGGAGATACTTCACTTCTCCCGTCTTGCTTGCCAACGCTTTCTTTGCCATATCATGCTGCCGTTGAGATTGTCCATGAAACATTGCCGCCTGCCTGCTGGCACATAGCTTCAGTGCAGGTACCGCTTGCCGCAGCCACATTCGCCGTAGCCGGATTGAGAATGACCCCTGCCGAATCCATAAAGACAAAATAGAACAGCATATTCTTTGCCTTCGTGGTCTGTCCCCGCTTGACAAGGATAGGCGTATAAGTCACCGAACCTCCGGAACCGGAAACAATCGTCTCATCCTCGGGATTGGGATTAGTTATGATATCGTAGGGGTCTGACAAGTCCATCACCGTCTGCGTGTCAAGGCCTATCAGATTGCCGCCCTGCGACACCTCCACCTTGAAGATACCCGTAGTGTCAACCAGGCTGTCCGTGACGGTCAGACTCTTGCCAGTCTGGTCGACGAGTGTCTGCCAGGTACCGTTAACCATCCTGGACCACTTGTAGGTTAGTCCGGAGGTGATCTCTGACGCTCCACGTCTCGCCATTGCCGTGAGAACGACACTGCCTCCCTTCTCACGGATGGCAAAGTATTTGTCATCTCCGGAAACGATGGTCACCACGTTCTGGTTGCCCACACCCTTGGTGATAGGGATGCTGTAGACGAACTGCACCTCATCCGACACGTTGCCCACGGTCACCGTAGCCACCGCCTTGACGCTGCAGCTCGCACCGGATGACGCCTTCACCAGGTTCTTCACGATCTGAAGCCCGTAATAGTTTGTAGTGCCTGCTTTATATGGAATGAACTTGAAATGACCCGTCTCGCCGCCAAACGTGTTCGTGGAAACGTTGGATGTGAAGCTTATCAACACGTCATTGAAATACCACCTGATGGAAGAGGGCACCACAATCCCCTCAGCCACCCGTGAGGAGGTGAGAAGGAAGGAGAGCGTCGGCTTCATCGTGGTGAAGTCGGGGGCTATGTTTGTCGGAGCACCCGATTCACCATCATACTCTTGATAGAGGTCGCCTTTGTCGCACATGATGGCAGGCATGTATACACCGGACTTCTGTGAGAATATCACCTGCCCGACCTTACTCGCTACGCTCATCGGTCACCTCCTCCCCGTCTTTATCCATGAAACCCTCCGGAGTGGCGACCTCCACCGGATCTTCCACGCCGTCTATCTCACCCTTGGCCTGCTGCGGGGAAAGGCACACGCCCCCGACTACTGCCGCCCGGTCGAATACCGTATCGCCGGGAAAGCCTGCCACATCGGCCTGCCATAACAGCACATTGCCGTCGGCAGTGCTGTTGCGGATTCCTGCCACTCCCAGCTTGTCCGCAACCTCTCTCGTCACTTTGATATAAAATGCCATACTGCTATCGATTAATGGTTAAACATCCCTTTTCCTTGCCACTATAAACTTACCGCTGTCATCCGTCACGTACTTGCCGTCAGATGTCACCACCGCCGCATACGGGCCCTTGTCAATCACCTTCAGCTGTAGCATCATGCCGTCGGTGCATGGGATGGAGGGCGAGTACCCGGCAGCGGCCAGCACGTATGAGGAGGCGCCGGCCGCCTTCGTGTACCATTCGCACTCAAGGATGGCCTGGGGATTGGGGACAATCCCTGCCGTATCACGGATGACCGGTTTCGGGTATATCATCTTGGTTCCGTCTGCCACCTGCTGCGGAAATCCCTCCCAGTCAATCTCGATGCTGGGAATACGCCTGCGGATGGTGGTGGAGACATAGTCTATGTCACTGTCCGGCTTGGATGAAGGAGCACCGTCCTTCGAGTACGATGCTTTCACGACGTAGGTCTGTTCGTGGCCGATATAGTCCCGGTCTATGGTAAGCACGTTCTTTGTCAGTGATACGAACTCCCAGTCATTGTCGCCGTTACCGTCGGTAATCTGCTCCAGTGCGCCCGTATTCAGCTTCCGATAGAAGAAGAACTTGCACTTGTTGGTTGCTGTGACATCTACATCGCCAACAAGCAGCTTGGCGGTAATGATATGTTTTGATATATCACGGCAAGGATTCCAATCCAAAGAAGAAGGAGAATCAATCACCAGCTTAGGCTGTGCTTCGCTGCCATCTACGGCGCGAACAAGACGGCTGAAACGGTAGACGTGCGTCTGTCCGGTACGCTTCGCATCGACATACTCGGCGTAGAACTCCAGTGTTACCGGACTGCCGGGAACGGCGTTCTTTTTCACTTGTATCTTACCCTTCTCGGCTCCGGTCTCGGTAATGACATAGCTCTTGTTGGCAGATGTAATCAATGTCCGTACACCGTTCAAGCGCTCGTACCACTTCATGTTGACCAATGACGCGTTGACCGCACCCACCTTGACCACCGCATCCGGGTCGGTAGCATTGCACCGGGGAAACAGCGTCAGGGGGGTAAGCATGTAGTCCGGAGTGTACTCGGCCTTGTCAGCCTGGTACACCTGCACGTCCGGTACGCTGCCGACAACCTCTATCCCGCCGCTGGTCTGGAGAGGGCGGTAGTTGACCTCTATCTTCTTCTGTATAGTCTGCATAATCAAGTATATGAAATGATTGTGACATCCTTATGACCAGTCTTCTCTTCAACCGCCTTTTCAAGACAATCATCCATGCAATCACCATGAACTATTGTGATACGGATTACGGGGAACAATCCAAACACTTTATACCTGTATTCCACTACATGGCTTTTACCAAACTCCACTTTTGACACTCTGCTGACTTGCATAATTCATTTTTTAAAAGGTTATATAATTCATTGTCTCATAATTGTTCTGCCCGTCACGCAGCAATACCCGTGCGATGAACTTGCACCCGGTCATGTTCATATAGTCGGGACCGAGGTCGTTGACCGTCAGCGGCAGTGACTTGCCGGTTTCCGCGTGTGCGACCGCCCAGGCGTTGTCCTCGGTGACGTTACCCGTGTCGCGCGTCCACTCCACATCACTGTCAAGGATATGCGTCGTCACATCACGGTTGTACAGCTCACCGGTAATGGTGAGGGTGGTCGCAAAACGCTCCGCATCGAAGTACCAGCCGTTGCTGCTCTCAATGTCGATGCTGAAATCCGGATTGCCCTCGACCATTGCCCAGCCCGCTGCTCCGTACTTCGGTTCGTCGGTAGTGCCGGAAACAAGACACATCCACTTGCATCCGTAGTGCCACACGGTATCGTACATCATCACACGTACGGTCTCGGTCTGTGCCTCGCGGTCGGCTTGGTAGGGTTCTGCTCCCGTGGCGGTCTCCATGCTCCACTCGCCGCGGTCGTTGGCGATGCGGGGCAATACGCCTTGGAAGTCGATGCGGTGGATGTCCTGCGCTACCAATCCCCGGACGTAGATATAAGAGTGCAGGTAGTTGATGGGCAGGTTGTCGAACAGAGACAGATGCTTCAGCCTGCCGACGATCACCGAATAGTTGCTTTCCTCAAGGACGGGTTTTGTGACCCCGTTAAGCATGCAGATACAATGCTCACGGGATGACAGATACCAATAACCCTGCCGTTCAGTATCAACCGGGTTGCCACGGTGTGATAATATCATCAACGGCTCAGGAGGATAATTCTTGCCACCCGGCACCTCGCTATCAGGGTACATCACAGCGTTGATCGTATTGGCTGAGATGTCAACATGCAAAACACGTAGCCAGGAGGTATAATACTTGCCGCCACCTGATGCAAGGTCATTGACAACACCATATACAACATCGTTTTCTGCCAGTGCAGTAAAGTCGTTATCCCACCGTTTCTTCATCTTCAGGCTGTATGTGCCGTCTTCAAGCTGCGATACACTTTCGATGGTACCGGACTCGGAGAATGAATAGTCGCTCTCCATGGCAGAGAGACGGTTGAAGATAAGCTCAAGGACGGTAAGGCTGTCGCGGACCTCGAGGCGGGACAGCTGCATACGGCCGTCCCTATCGGCAATGATACCTTTCCCGGCAACCATGGAGTCAATTGACTCGCCGACCTCAAGACCTCCGAGAAGACGAATAATGAAATCTGTCTGGTCGGGCTCTGTCTTGCTCAAAGCTTTTTGCGCAATCTCTTTCAGTACCCTCAGAGCGGACATGACCGTATAGTCAGTAGCCGGCCGCCCGTCCCAGCTTTTCAGAATATCAAGTGACAGCTGTTCCCGCTGCTTGTCCAGTATATATTTCAAGTCCGTCAGACTTGAATCCACCCGCGACTTCCAGCCTTTTCCCACCTGGTCGGTGCATTCTATTGTTGCAATGGAGAGATTGTCCAGTTTGCGCACGACTTTCGTCATCCGCGTGTCCCTGGTCCCGCCCGACGCTGAAAAATACTTGTCGCTCAGCAACCGCACACGCTGTCCCGGCAATAACGGTATCCGGTTCCGGTCTATATAAATATAGTCCGTGTCACCGCCATACTTGGACACGTCCTCACTGTATCTGGCCAGATAGTCATCCACGGCGGCCTTGTAGTCGAGCTCAGCCTGCGTCTCGTATTCCACCGGCATACGGAAGTTCCAGGGAATATATTCATTCCCGACAGCCGGTATCAGACTGCCACCCGGTATTTGCGTCTTGTCATCAGGATAGGTGTTGATGATTTCCCATTCCCCCGTTTTTGAGTCATAGTTTGCCTCGAAGTCACGCCCGGCAAGGTCCCCTGTCTGGAACGACACATGCTTCACCAGGCCGACTATCTCATTCCCGTTCGGATCAAACTGCATGCCGCTGTCCTTGAAATAATAGACAGTGAACTTGTTCCCGTCATCCCCGGCCTTCTCTTCACTGCGCACAGCCGTCACAGTGCCCGTATAATGGGGGAATATTCCGGCAAAGGCATCCTCCTCCACGTGTTCATACAGACCGTAGTTCGTGTTACGGTCCATATATTTGGACCGGTCAGGAAGCTGGAGACGGGAGAAGCCGTAACGGGAGGGGTCGATGTTCTTTGTCGAGCCCAGGGGAATCAGACGCGTGAAGAACTTTACACTGTCACTGTTCTCCGACTGTGCCAATGAGGTAAGCCCCCGCATATAGCCCAGTTCCACCGGCTCCCCATGCTCGCAGCGCGAAAGGTTGAAGGTGAAGCCGTCCGTCCACCATTCCGTACCGAACGCTTCGGCAATCATTGTGGCGGCATCCCAGCAGGTGACATTATTGTATTCGATGGTCCGGTTGTCTGCCACCACCACGTCGCCGATGCGCCAGACCTCACGCCCGTAGATGCGGTTCATGTTCTCCACCCACTTCTGCAGGTGCTCGCGGGGACCACCGTCAAGACTGAACTGGGGGTTATAAGCCCCATCGGTCAGATGCAAGTACTTCACTTGCTCCGCGTCATGTATGGGGGCATAGAACTTCACCGAATAACTGTAGGTCTGTGTATCCTTCTGCCTGGGCTTGTACTCCTTCTTTATACTGAACTTCACTCCCTCCAGCAGCACATAGTCCTCCACGTCCAGCATCACGTAGGACGGGTGGGTAAAGGAGGCCGACACAGAGTATTCCTTCATCAGTTCCTGGTTCCAGGTGGTGGAGGAGGATGTGGAAACCGTCAGTTTCAACTCTCCGGACCGGTTATAGATTTTGAGTTCCATTCAAACAGCTTTTAATCGTTATTTAAAGAGTTCCGGGTTTCGGTTCCCGAAACTTCATTTTCCATCTCTCTACGACCATCCCGCCGGATACATCCGTCACGGTGTCGAAGTCGGAAGAAGACTTGTAGTAGAACTTATAGGCAGATGTCCTGCCCTTTACCTGAAGGTTCACCCATCCGGAATACATGACCTTCATCAATGCCGCACGGCGGGTCTCGCATTCCTCCGGAGAAGAGGCGTATATGGCGAAGTACAACGTCACGTCCCTGGCCTTACAACACGGAGACGGCAATACCTCCGGCAGCTCCTCACCGTTACGCTCCCGAAAATCCACAGCGGTGTACCCCTTCATTTCAAGCGGTTTCAGCAATTCACTGAAATTGAAGTTATCCTCCCGTCTGTCCTCACAGAGGAAAGCGGAATATTCCGTCCAGGCGTCCTTGCCGTTGACGGTCATGTATCCGGTCAAATCTTTCATACTTCTATATCGTTTTCCATCCGTCCCGGTCCTTGCTTGCCAGGAGGTCGAATATGTCTTCCAGTATCTTGCAGTAAGCGGTATTCTCCGCTATCTGCAGGAATATGTCATGGTCGGCAGCGCGTCCCTTCATCAGTTCCTCCAGTAACTTGTGCATGCCGCTGGCATGGTCCTGCAGGGAGGTGAACAGCCCCTCCAGCTTCGTACCCTGCTCCTGGGTCAAGGCAGTAAAAGTCCCGCTGCGTCCGGACTGGGAACTTGAACTGCCGGAAGAGCCTTCCCAGCCGAAATCCTCCATTATCTGTTCCCGCTGTGCCAGCATCTCATCGATTATCTTCCGGTAATCCCCGCGCAGTTTCTCCACCTCCGTCGAGGAAAGTCCGTCCTTGTCGGCCATGTCAGCCCATGAGTCATACAGTTTCTGTATCCGGTCCTTGTACCGGGTTGCCACCAGTGCGGAAAAAATGGCATTCTGAAGGTACTTCTCAAAACTGTCGGCAAAGTCTTCCGAAGTGGCATCCATATCGGACAGCATGGAGACGAAGCCGTTGTAGAAACTGTCGAAGTCCGTCTTCGTCAGTGCCTCCTTGCGGGCTTCCTGCACCTCCTGCCAGGCTTCCTCGCTCTCGATAATCTGCTCGAGGTAGTTCCGTGTGTCCTCGTGCAGCTCGCTCCAGAATCCGCTTGCTTCATCACGGAGTCTCACCAGCTGCTCATACGGGAGGTCGAAGAGCCCCGTCATGCGACCGTCCCCTATGCCGTATTTATCGAAGTCGCCGCCCAGCACCTTCCTGGCTTGCTCCCAGGCGGACCGGGAAATATCCTTGCGCTGGTCGGTACCGTGCGAGGCGCTTGACCCCACGCCCAGGAACCCCTTGCTCGCACCCGCATTCAGATAGGCCTTGCCCATCTCGCGGGCATAGTCCTGCTGTTTCTTCAGCAGCTCGCGGGCACGCTCATAAGAGTTGTCCGCATTGGCGAAGTCGTCCGCCTCCATGGAGGAGACAAGCTCCTTCTGCTTGGAAATGACCCTGTCGAGCACTTCCATATAGCTCTCGTATTTCTCCTTGGCCTGCTGGTAGCGCCTTTCCGAGCGTTCGCCTCCCCAGTCGGCACCAAACAGACTGCCCACGCTCTTGACGGCACCGCCAACGGTATTCACCACACCGCTTATCATGCCGCCGACGTCCATGCTGAGAAGGGACCGGGCAAACCCGCTGATACCTTCGCTCATGGTGTTGAAGCCTTCCACCACGCCTTTCACATTCTCGTCAACAGTGACGCCGAAGCCTTCCAATGTGGAGATGATGGTACCGGCAGCCTGACCGTAGGACGACATCCTGACCGCCACACCCTGCAGCGATTGCGCCAATGCCGCCTGCTTTTTCAGACGGTTGTTCTGGGCGGCTGCAAGGTTCCTTTCAGCCTGCTCCTGGGTCAACAGTCTGGCTACAAGTCTGCCGGTCTCGTCCCTATACATACCCGTGACCACTTCACCTCCTGCCATTACGGTGTTCAGGTCTTCCTGGGCGCTCTCCACTGCCGCCTGGGATTCGCCGTACTCCGCCAGCGAACGTTTCAATTCCTGGAAAGGCTTGCGGTCGGCAATCTTCAGGTCTATATCCGTAAGGGCATCCTGCAATTCCTTTAAATCGGACGGGCGCAGCTCCTTGGCGGCACCGCTGATATATTCCCTCAGCTTGTCGCGGAGAACGGACAGCGCTTCAGTGCTCTGTCCGTCCAGGTTACCGAATACGTCGGCCAGGTTGACGGTCTTCTTGAATTCCCCGAAGTCCAGTTCCTTCAAGTCGTTGTCCCGTTTCTTTTTCAGTGATTCCTTCTCGCCTTCGGTTTCGGCACGGGCTATCTTCAGTCCATAATCCTGCACGATGGCAAGGCGCTTGTCCTGGTAAGTGCCGTATTCCTTGTTGTAGTCAATCCAGTCCTGGCGGTTCTTCTCGCGCCATTCCTTTTCTATATTATAGGTGTCCTGCAGGTATTGTACCCGGGCAAGGGCGCGTTGTGCCGTCGCGCCGTCCTTCACCTGCCTCTCTTCTTCGGGAGTCACCTTCCTGCCCGCCTTCCTTGATTTCTCCAGTTTGGCAAGGGTATCGCGTTCTTCCTTGTCGATAGCGGCAAGAGTGTCATTATACTCCTTTTCGGCAAGCGCCTTGCGTTTTTCCCGTCCCTCCACCATCACGGCGATGCGGGCGGCCTCCACTTTCCG
>ENA-OUQN01002001-OUQN01002001.1-human-gut-metagenome-genome-assembly--contig:-NODE-2001-length-10638-cov-4.079184_pt1 | contig 10638 bp, 7 predicted proteins | sample MGYA00237950_ERZ548832 | MGnify/ENA primary metagenome ERZ548832 (study PRJEB26490, sample SAMN05194703) | human gut metagenome | biome: terrestrial biome; feature: human-associated habitat; material... | reverse complement strand
AATTCAGAGCAGACTTTCGCAAAAAGCTTGAAGAGGCTGCTGAAAACAAAGCAAAGGTTGAAACCGAAAATGCAGTTATCGACAAGGTTATTGAAAATGCCGAGTTCGATCTTCCTGACGCTATGGTTGAAACTCAAATCGACAACAGTGTAAGAGATTTTGCTCAAAGACTTTCATACCAAGGTATGAACCTTGATATGTATATGCAATACACAGGTATGACAATGGACGCTCTAAGAGCTCAATTCGCTGAACAGGCTAAGAAACAGCTAAGCGGTTCGCTTGTTCTTGAGGCAATTCAAAAGGCTGAAGGAATCGAAGCAGGTCCTGAAGAAGTTGAACTTGAACTTGTAGATATGTCAAAGAAGTACAATATGGAACTTGACAAGCTTAAGGAACTTCTTGGTGACGCTGAAAAGGAAAGCATTAAGAAAGACCTTGAAATTCAAAAGACAATCACTATGATTGTAAACAATGCACAGGTAAAATAATTTCATAATTTCGGAAAGGGATGAATAGTATGCCATTAGTACCAATGGTCGTTGAACAGACCAACAGAGGCGAACGTTCATACGATATTTATTCAAGACTGCTTGAGGACAGAATTATATTCTTGGCAGATCAGGTAACTGACGCAACGGCAAGTCTTGTTGTGGCACAGCTTTTATATCTTGAAGCAAAGGATCCTGATAAAGATATTCAGCTTTATATTGACAGCCCGGGCGGCTCGATTACTGCAGGTATGGCAATTTACGACACAATGCAGTATATAAAGTGTGACGTATCTACAATTTGTATCGGTATGGCGGCAAGTATGGGTGCATTCTTGCTTGCGGCCGGTGAAAAAGGCAAGAGATTTGCTTTGCCGAACAGTGAGGTTATGATACATCAACCTCTTATTGCCGGCGGCGGACTTAGCGGTCAGACAACTGATATTAAAATATACACAGATCATCTTGTTAATACAAAGAAGAAGATGAATGAAATTCTTGCAGAGCGTACGGGACAAACTTACGAAAAGCTTTGTGAGGATACAGAGCGTGATAACTTTATGTCTGCGGCTGAGGCAAAAGAATACGGTCTGATTGACGAAGTAATAGCAAGCCACTAATAGATTGCAGTATGAGGTGACAAGAATATGGCAGGAAAAATGACAGAAGAGATTGTAAGATGTTCATTCTGTAACAAGACGCAGGCTCAGGTACGCAAGCTGATCGCAGGTCCGAACGGGACATATATCTGTGACCAGTGTGTGGGGATTTGTTCAGAGATCATTGAAGAAGAGCTGGATTATAACGACAGAGGAGCACTGGACGATATCAATCTGCTGACTCCGGAAGAAATGAAAGCATTCCTTGATCAGTATGTGATTGGTCAGGATGAAGCCAAAAAGGTGCTTTCCGTTGCGGTATATAACCATTACAAAAGAATTCTTGCAGAACAGGATCTTGGAGTGGAGCTTCAGAAAAGTAATATTCTGATGCTGGGACCGACCGGATGTGGAAAGACGCTTCTGGCACAGACACTGGCAAAAATTCTGAATGTTCCGTTTGCGATCGCTGATGCAACTGCACTGACAGAGGCAGGATATGTGGGAGAAGATGTTGAAAATATTCTTCTGAAAGTGATTCAGGCAGCGGACGGAGACATTGAGCGTGCTGAGCATGGAATCATCTATATTGATGAGATCGACAAGATTACGAGAAAATCGGAGAATCCATCCATTACGAGAGATGTTTCGGGAGAAGGTGTTCAGCAGGCACTTCTGAAAATCATCGAGGGAACGGTTGCATCTGTTCCACCGCAGGGAGGAAGAAAGCATCCGCATCAGGAACTGATTCAGATTGATACGACGAATATCTTATTTATCTGTGGTGGAGCTTTTGAAGGAATTGATAAGATTATAGAGACCCGGATCGACAGAAAGTCGATCGGATTTAATGCAGAGATTGCAACAAAGCATGAATACGATATGGATGTGCTGCTTCAGGAGGCACTTCCTCAGGATCTTGTGAAATTTGGTCTGATCCCGGAACTGGTGGGACGACTTCCTGTGACAGTGTCACTGGATCTTCTGGATCGGGATGCACTGATCCGTATTCTGACAGAACCAAAGAGTGCGATCGTAAAGCAGTATCAGAAGCTGCTTGAGCTGGACGGAGTGAAGCTTGAGTTTGATAAGGATGCACTGCTGGAGATTGCCGATACGACTCTGAAGCGTAAGACAGGAGCCCGTGGTCTTCGTGCAATCATGGAAAATATCATGATGGATACGATGTTTACAGTACCATCTGATGAGACAATTAAAGAATGCCGGATCACGAAAGAAGCAGTTCTCGGAACAGAACCGCCAAGATATACGCGTGACGGCGAAGAAAGAAAGTCGTTCCTGACATCAGAGAGTGCATAAAAAAGGCGGGCGTGATGGCGAATCCCATCCACCCGCTTTTTTTACGCATGGTAGTCTGTAAGAGGAGAAGAATAGATTCAAATAGAAGGACATAAAAATAAGAATGGAGGAAAAGAAATGGACAGCGTAATGAAAAGCCTTCCGATGGTCGCTCTGAGAGGACTGACGATCATGCCGGAGATGGTCGTACATTTTGATGTGAGCAGAGAACGCTCGATCACTGCGGTACAGCAGGCAATGATGGAAGATCAGAAGATTTTTCTGGTTGCCCAGAAATCCATAGAGACAGAAGATCCGGGACAGGAAGATGTATACAGTATCGGAACAGTTGCCACAGTCCGGCAGGTCATTAAATTGCCGAAGAAAATTGTGCGGGTTCTTGTCTCAGGAGAACAGAGAGGAAGATTGACCGGGATCAGTGAAAAAGAACCGTATCTCAAAGCGGAAGTTGAACTTTTGGAAGAGACAGATTTTGGCATAGAGGATGAGATACAAAAGGAAGCGATGGCACGAAACCTGAGAGAGGTTCTTACGGAATATGCGGACAAAAGTGGAAAAATGTCCAAGGAGGCAGTGAAAGAACTGATTTCGATGGAAGATCTGAAGAAGCTGACCAATGAGATTGCCTGCAGTGTACCATTTTCATATACGGAACAGCAGAAACTTCTGGAAGAACTGGATATTAAAAAAAGATATGAGAAACTTTGCTCGGAACTGACAGATGAAATCCAGATCATAGATGTAAAAAAAGAGATTCAGAAAAAGGTCAAAGAACTGGTGGACCGGCATCAGAGAGAATATATCCTGCGGGAAGAACTCAAAGTTATCCGACAGGAGCTGGGGGAGGATTCAGGTATTTCTGATGCAGAAGAGTTTGAAGAGGCGGCAGCAAAGCTTGAAGCACCGGAAGAGGTAAAGGAAAAGCTGAAACGTGAGATCAGCAGATTCAAAAATACGATCGGATCACAGGCTGAAAATGGAGTGATCCGTACCTATATTGAGACACTTCTTGAAATGCCGTGGGAAAAGCGTTCCGAAGAAAATAATGACATTCAGTATGCCCGGAAAGTGTTGGATGAAGATCATTACGGAATGGAGACCGTGAAAGAGAGGATTCTGGAGTCACTGGCAGTCAGAACGCTGACCCGGAGAGAAGAAAGTCCGATCCTCTGCCTGGTAGGTCCCCCGGGAACAGGTAAGACTTCCATTGCAAGGTCGCTGGCAAGGGCAACGAATCGGCCTTATGTGAGGATTTCCCTGGGAGGAGTCCGGGATGAAGCGGAGATCCGTGGGCATAGAAAGACGTATGTGGGTGCAATGCCGGGAAGGATTGCAAACGGAATCCGCAGTGCGGGAGTCAAAAATCCGGTACTTCTTCTGGATGAAATTGACAAAGTAAGCACAGACTACAAGGGAGATACATTTTCTGCTTTGCTGGAAGTTCTGGATTCAGAACAGAACAGCCGGTTCAGGGATCATTATCTGGAAGTACCGCTGGATCTTTCCGAAGTAATGTTCATTACGACTGCCAACAGTCTTCAGACAATCCCGCGTCCGCTGCTGGACCGCATGGAGATCATTGAAATCAGTAGTTATACAGAAAATGAAAAGCTGCATATTGCCCAGGAACATCTGGTTCCGAAGCAATTGGAAAAGACAGGACTGACAGAACAGCAGCTATCTTTCAGTAAAAAAGCAATCTGGAAAATGGCACATAATTATACGAAAGAGGCAGGAGTCAGACAACTGGAACGTAAGATCGGTGCTGTCTGCAGGAAAGCGGCAAAAGAGCTGCTGATGACAGAAAAAGAGAAGATCGCAGTAACAGACCGGAATCTGTCCAGATTTCTTGGAAAAGAAAAGTATACGTATCAGATGGCAAATGCAGCACCGGAGGTCGGAATTGTGCGTGGACTTGCATGGACAAGTGTAGGAGGCGATACCTTGCAGATTGAAGTCAATGTTATGCCGGGAAAAGGTGAGATCATGCTGACCGGAAAGCTGGGAGATGTCATGAAAGAATCGGCAAGAACGGGAATCAGTTATATCCGTTCTGTAAGTAAAAAGTATGCGATTCAGGAAGATTTCTTTGAAAAGCATGATATTCATGTGCATATTCCTGAAGGAGCGGTACCGAAAGACGGACCGTCAGCAGGAATTACAATGGCAACAGCCATCCTCTCCGCAGTGACAGGAAAGAAAGTACGTGCAGATCTTGCAATGACAGGTGAGATCACACTTCGCGGAAGGGTTCTTCCGATCGGAGGCCTGAAAGAAAAACTGCTTGCTGCGAAAAATGCAGGAATACATACGGTACTTGTGCCGAAAGAAAATCTGGCAGATGTAGAAGAACTGTCAGTGGAGATTACGAAAGGACTGGAGATCATTCCGGTAGAGAGCATGAATGAGGTGCTGAAAACGGCACTTGTAAGATAAAGGAGGATCTTATGGTAATTAAAAATATTAATTTGGAAACTGTCTGTGGAATTACAAGTGTTCTGCCGGAAAATGACAAGCCGGAGATCGCATTTGCAGGGAAGTCAAATGTTGGTAAATCTTCATTGATCAATGCACTGATGAACCGGAAATCCTATGCAAGGATTTCGGCAACACCGGGAAAAACGCAGACGATCAACTTTTATAATATTAATGATGAAATGTATCTGGTAGATCTTCCCGGATATGGTTATGCGAAAGTATCCGAGCAGGAAAAAGCTCAGTGGGGAAAGCTGATCGAACGTTATCTGCATACATCCGGTCAGCTTCGGGCGGTTTTCCTTCTGATCGATATCCGTCATGCACCGTCTGCAAATGATAAGATGATGTATCATTGGATCGTAGAGCAGGGATATCAGCCGATCATCATTGCCACAAAATTAGACAAGATCAAAAGAAGCCAGGTACAGAAATGTATCAAGATCCTAAAAGAAGGACTGGAACTTGTTCCGGGAACAAAAGTGATTCCATTTTCTTCCCAGACAAAGCAGGGAAGGGATGAGATATGGGATCTGATCGAGACAGAATATCTGAATCAATCTGAGGAGGCATAAGCATGGAAAACAGACGCCCATACTGGCAGGTCGCAGTCAGCCTTTTATTCAGTATCCTTGCCACGGCAGCGTTTATTGTAATCGGGATCAGACTGATCGGATTTCTGATGCCGTTCGTGATCGGATGGATCGTTGCCAGTATTGCGACACCACTTGTAAACTGGTTGGAGAAGAGAATGAAGATTGTCAAAAAGCTGGGGTCGGCACTGATCGTGATCCTGGTACTGGCGGCAATCATTCTGGTCAGCTATTTTGCGGTCAGCCGTCTGGTGACGGAAGTGACGGGGCTGATCCGGGATTTCCCGGATCTGTATGAGCAGACAGAAACAGGGTTGGAAAAAATCGGTCAGACACTGTCGGGCGTCTTTGTGCGTCTCCCGGAAGGGATTCAGAACGGATGGACATCACTGGTTGAAAATCTGGACGATTATATGGGCAATCTGATGAGTAAGGTCAGTGAACCGACAGTTACGGCAGCAGGAAATGCAGCGAAAAAGGTTCCTTATATGCTGGTATCGTTTATTGTGATGATCATGTCGGCTTATTTTTTCATTGTGCAGAGAGAAGATGTCATTCACTGGATGAAAGGGATCGCACCAGAGGCTGTGACAAAAAGAATGGCTATGGTGATGGACAATCTGAAATATGCAGTGGGAGGTTATTTTAAAGCCCAATTTAAGATCATGGGGATTGTGTTCCTGATTCTGCTGGCAGGACTTGGGTTTTTAAAAATCCATTATTTTGTCCTGATCGCTTTTCTGATTGCATTTCTTGATTTCCTTCCATTTTTTGGAACGGGAACCGCTATGATCCCATGGGCGGTGTACGAAGTTTTTATGGGAGAATATAAGGTGGCGGCAGCATTGCTGATCATTTATGTGGTAACGCAGGCAGTACGGCAGTTGATCCAGCCCAAGCTGGTCGGTGACAGTGTGGGACTGAATCCACTGGTTACATTATTACTTTTATATATCGGATACCGGGTTGGCGGAGTGATCTGGATGATCCTTGCAGTGCCGGTCGGAATGGTAATCATTAATATGTGCCAGGCAGGAGCATTTGATTATATTTTTGATGATGTAAAGATTCTGACCAGGGGAATCCTGGGATTGCGGCAGGAGCAGCAGACAGAAAAAGAGCAGCTTGTGAAAGCAGAACAGCAGACAAAAAAGGAAGAATTGACTGAAGAGCAGAAAAAAGGAACGGAAAGTACAGGAAAATAAATAAGAGCAGAAGAGAATGAAAAAAGAAAGAGGATCGTGAGAATGAGTAAATATGACGTAATTATTATCGGAGCAGGACCGGGAGGGATTTTTGCAGCGTATGAGCTGATGCAGAAAGCCCCTGAACTGAAAGTGGCAGTTTTTGAAGCGGGAAATCCGCTGGAAAAAAGAAAATGTCCGATTGATGGCAAAAAGGTGAAAAGCTGTATCAACTGTAAGACCTGTGCGATTATGAGCGGATTTGGCGGAGCAGGAGCGTTCTCTGACGGAAAATATAATATTACGAACAGCTTCGGTGGTACACTTTATGAGTATATCGGAAAAGAAGAAGCCATCAGACTGATGGAATATGTAGATGATATCAATGTAGAGTTTGGCGGGGCAGGAACAAAAATGTACTCCACTTCCGGTACACACATTAAAAAGCTGTGTATGCAGAATAAGCTGAATCTTCTGGATGCATCTGTACGTCATCTTGGAACAGATATCAATTATGTGGTACTTGAAAATCTGTATGCAAAATTAAAAGAAAAAGTGGAGTTCCGGTTTAACTGTCATGTAGACCGTCTTGAGATGAAAGAAGACGGATACTGTGTGGTTACTAAGGACGGAGAAGATGAATGTGAGAAATGTATTGTTTCCGTGGGAAGAAGCGGAAGTAAATGGATGGAGCAGGTATGTAAGGATCTGAAGATCCCGACGAAATCCAACCGTGTGGATATCGGAGTGCGTGTAGAACTTCCTGCCGTGATCTTCTCCCATCTTACCGATGAGCTTTATGAGAGTAAGATCGTATACCGTACGGAAAAATTTGAAGATAAAGTCAGAACTTTCTGTATGAATCCGAATGGAATCGTAGTAAATGAAAATACAAACGGAATTGTAACGGTTAATGGACATAGTTATGAAGATCCTGCAAAGCAGACGGAAAATACAAACTTTGCATTGCTTGTAGAAAAGCATTTCTCAGAACCGTTTAAGGACAGCAACGGATACGGTGAAAGTATTGCACGGCTTTCCAATATGCTTGGGGGAGGAGTCCTGGTACAGCGTTTCGGAGATCTGATCCGTGGAAGAAGAAGTACACCGGAGCGGATCGCCGAGAACTTTATGACACCGACCCTGTCTGCAGAGCCGGGAGATTTAAGTCTCGTTCTTCCAAAGCGTATCCTTGACGGAATTATTGAGATGATCTATGCACTGGACAAGATCGCACCGGGAACTGCAAATGATGATACACTGCTTTACGGAGTGGAAGTGAAATTCTACAATATGGAAGTACAGTTGGATGAACATCTTGAGACGCTGCATAAGGGGTTGTATGTGATCGGAGACGGAAGTGGAGTGACCCATTCTCTGTCTCATGCATCTGCAAGTGGAGTTTTTGTGGCAAGAGAGATCGCAGAGGAACAGCGTAAAAGGAGATACTAAAATGAAGATAGAAAAAGTAGCAGTTCTCGGAGCAGGAGCAGTCGGCTCTTATGTGATCTGGGGACTCTCCCAGAAAGAAGAGATCCGGCTGGGTGTGATCGCAGAAGGTGAAAGGGCAGAACGTCTGAAAAAGGGATGCAGGATTAATGGAGTCACGTATAATCCCGAAGTATGGACACCGCAGGAGGCACAGGGGGTGGATCTGCTGGTTGCATGTCTGAAGTATGGTGCTTTACCGGAAGCAATGGGCAGCATCCGTACGGCAGTGGGAGAAAATACGACGGTAATGAGTCTGATGAACGGAGTGGACAGTGAAGAACTGATCGCCGCAGAGATCGGGGCTGCACCGGTATTGCCTTCCCTGATCAAGGTGGCATCCCATCAGGAAGAGGATGGATATCATTTTGATCCTGAGACAACGATCGGTATCATTTTCGGCGAGGGGGAAGCACCGTATCAGAGCGAACGGGTGCAGGCGATCGAAGAATTATTGAAAGATACGGGAATCCATTATCGTTCCACAGAACAGATTCAGGCAGAAATATGGAGCAAGTTCCGTCTGAACGTATGTAATAACCTTCCACAGGCAATCCTTGGTGCAGGTGTGGGATGCTACAGAGACAGTATCCACATGAAGGAGATCAGTAATGGACTCCGCAGAGAATTAGAAGCCGTGGCGAAGGCAAAGGGGATCGATCTGAAGGCAGCGGATGATTCATCCAGTCGTGGAAGTGAAGTTCCGCCAACTGCGAGATATTCTACCTTGCAGGATTTAGATGCGGGAAGACATACTGAGATCGATATGTTCTCAGGAGCATTGATGCGTATGGGAAAGGAACTGGGGATTGCAGTTCCGTATAATGAGTATACGTATCATATGATCAAAGCACTGGAAGAAAAAAATGACGGAAAATTTGATTATGGTGGGAAAAATGAAAAAGCCACCTGCTCAAAATAGGCAGATGGCTAAAGAAAAATGATAGTTCTGAAAGATCAGAGAAAGCGGTCGAGTTATTTTTCGACTGCTTTTCTTTTTTTTATGGACTTTGGTCTGTTGAGTCCATTGGAGTTTTTCGTTGATCCGAAAAATGTAGATGGTGCTAGAATATAAATAGTAAGCGTCAAATAAAACAGTGTATAGAAAAATAACCGTCAGCCTTTTATACTAAAAGGTCAACGGTTATCGACAGAATTCTTTTACAAGAGGATTCCAAGGCAGATAATCATCCAGATATTCAGGATGTTCAAGAAAAGCACTCCCCGGCATGTCGGACAGGATATATTTTATATATTTCATCGGGGCAAGCCCATTCGCTTTCGCTGTCTCTACCAGTGTATAGATTCCTGCACTGGCTTCCGCCCCTTTCGGACTGCCGGAGAACAGCCAGTTCTTTCTGCCGATCACAAAGGGACGGATACAGTTTTCCGCAAGCGAATTACTGATGGAACAATTCCCGTCTTCCAGATAATTCCAAAAACCTTCACGGTTATTTAAGGCGTAATGAAAAGCTTTTGAAAGTTTGGATTTCGGCAGCTCTCCGATGGCACTTTTTTCTGCCCATGACCAAAAAGCCTCGAGAAGCGGTTTCTCGCGGATAAGACGTTCTTTTTTCTTCTGATCAGGAGGGAGCGCCTCCAACTCTGACTCTATGTTAAAGAGTTGATTCAGACGGAGGATTGCTTCCGCAGCTTTTGATGCTTCCGAATTATGGATGTCTTTTGGGAGCGCATCCACGAAAGCCCGGCGCAGATGCGTATAGCAAAGACATCTTTTTACTCCTGAAACTGCATTGTATCCGGAGTAAGCGTCTGTATGGATATAACCTTCATATTCCCTCAGAAACGCTTCCGGATATTTCCCGCTTCGTCCCGGCTGGTACTCGAAGTAACGGATGGAATTTACAGCATCTCTGATGCTGCAGTAAACCCACATATAGGAATCGGACGTATTTTTCCGTCCCGGTTCTTTCAGCACCTGTACATGTGTTTCATCGATATGAAGGTATCTCTGTTTCAGAAGTTCTAGCTTCAGACGGTGGACGATGTGTACAAGCCAGTCCCGATAGACAATCAGAAGCCAGTTTGACATAGTCGCTCTGCTTAAACGTAATCCCAAAGCCTCCCATTCTTTTTCCTGTCTGTACAGCGGGATGCTTAATTCAAACTTCTGGTGGATGAGCCAGGTGATGGTAGATGCAGATGCCAGAGAATGCAGGACGGGAGGATATGGCACCGGAGCCTTCTCCATATAAGGAGTTCCGTTTTTCCGGCACGACCTGCATTCATACGTTTCCCGGTAATGGTCAATCACCTTGAGTTTTGCAGGGATAAACTGTACTTCTGTGCGGACGAATTCTTCCCCTACTTTCACCATCGTACTCCCGCAGTTATCGCATATCTGTTCCCTTTCATCTATGGTATGGAGTACTTTGCTGTGAGGGAGATTTTTTACCAGTTCTTCCCGCTGACCGGTGTACTTCCTTTTACGTAGGTGCTTCTCTATCTCAACAAGCTCCGGTTCGTG
>ENA-OUQN01001996-OUQN01001996.1-human-gut-metagenome-genome-assembly--contig:-NODE-1996-length-10671-cov-4.624623_pt1 | contig 10671 bp, 6 predicted proteins | sample MGYA00237950_ERZ548832 | MGnify/ENA primary metagenome ERZ548832 (study PRJEB26490, sample SAMN05194703) | human gut metagenome | biome: terrestrial biome; feature: human-associated habitat; material... | reverse complement strand
GCAAATAACAGCTATATTGTTTTTGTCGCTTTCGCTGACATACTTTGCCGCAGCGGCGGTATTTGAATAGTTAATTCCCGTAAAATCAAAATTCCTAAGAAAATTATTACACTGTGAAAGAGCCTGAGGATGGCTGTAAACATCGGTTATATCCTCATATTTTGTATCGTTCTTAGCACAAAGGCAATGCTCGATTTTTAAATCGTAAGCGCCGACAATGTAAAATCTGTATTTCATAATCAGGTCATACGATTCGTGAACAGAACCTGCGGTTGAATTTTCAACAGGAATAATGCCGAATTTTGAATCTCCCCTGTTAACCGCTTCAAACACATCCTCAAATCTCTTATGAAAATGAATAGGAGCCTTCGGAAATATCTTTTTAGATGTAACACCGCTGTATGCGCCCTCAACACCCTGGCACGCAATCGGCTTGCCGCAAGTGTCAAGCTTGTCAATCTTAATTGCATTTTCTATATCTGCCCTAAGTTCTTTTCCGCCGCCGATAATTTTATGCTGAAGAGCTCTTGAAGCGTCCATTGTGGCAGAAAATACAGTTTTAATCGTATCGCCGTGCTTACCGCACTTGCTTGCAACGTCATCAAGAATTTGCTGCTCACGCTCACTGTTTAAAACAGGCATACCACGCTCAGCCTTATACTGCGCCACCTGCTCTGACACGCTCATTCTTTTAAGCAAAAGCGGAATAAGCTCGTTATCTATTTCATCAATTTGTTTTCTAAGTCCTAATAAATCCATTTATATTTCCTTTTTATCAATATTATGCCATAAGGTCAAGAAGAGCAAAAGCAACTGCGCTTTCAACAACGGGTACTGCCCTGGGAACAATGCAAGGGTCGTGCCTGCCGTGAATAACAAGCTCCTCCTCTGTCATTTTTTGTAAATTAACGCTTTTTTGCGCCTTTGAAATTGACGGAGTAGGCTTAACCACTGCCCTGACTATAATCGGTGCGCCGGTAGTCATTCCGCCAAGGACACCGCCGTTATTGTTTTTATTAATCTTAACATTACCGTTTGAAATTGAATATGTATCGTTAGCCTCATATCCCGTCATTTTCGCAAAATCAAATCCTGCACCGAACTCCACACCCTTAACGGCAGGAACGCCGAAAAGCGCAGATGAAATATGGCCCTCAACAGTTGAAAAGATATTTGCGCCTATGCCAACGGGAACGCCGACAACGGCACATTCAATTACACCGCCGACGCTGTCGCCGTCAAGCCTTGCTTTTTCAACAGACGCTCTCATTTTATCCTCAATCTCATCGTTAATAACGCAAAATGCCTTTGAAGAAACAGCCAAAAGTTCCTTTTCACTTACATTTGCCTTATCAAAGCTATCGTCCAAAACGCCGTTAATACTAAGGATATGAGCGCCGACCGTTATACCTTTTTGCGCCAAAATCTGCTTAGCAATTGCACCGGCAAAAACAAGCGGAGCAGTAAGCCTGCCGCTGAAATGACCGCCGCCTCTTATATCATTATTGCCCTGATATTTTACATAAGCGGGATAATCGCTGTGCGACGGACGTGGGACGCTCAAAAGATTTGAATAATCTCCGCTTTTAGTATTTGTATTTTCAATAATCATAGCAAGCGGCGCACCTGTGGTAACTCCGTTTAGCACACCGGAGAGAATATGAGGAATATCTTTTTCAAGCCTTGGGGTAGCCGTTTTGTCCTTACCCGGAGCACGCCTTGCCATATCAAAATATATTTTTTCCATATCAAGCTTTACGCCTGCCGGAATTGAATCAATTACACAGCCGATTGCCTCACCATGGCTTTCGCCGAATATGGATAATTTAATTTTATTGCCGAATTCAGAGGACATCAGCCTTACCTCCAAGATTATTAAAATCATCAAAAAATGACGGATACGATTTATTTATACTTTGTGCGTCGTCAATTTCGCAGTCGCCTATATTCATTGCCGCAACTGAAAATGCCATAACTATTCTATGGTCATTATAACCCTTTAGCTTTGCCGAATGTAATTTTTTGCCGCCGTAAATTATCATTCCGTCGCTCGTTTCCTCAACATCGGCACCGAGCGCTTTTAAATTATACACAACACTCTCAATTCTGTCAGATTCCTTATATCTAAGCCTTTCGGCACCCTTAATAACAGTTTTTCCGCTTGCATTTGCGGCAAGGACTGCTATGGCAGGCACCATATCGGGAATGTCCGTTGCGTCAAGTTCTATGCCGTGAAGTTCACTTTTTTTAACGGTAACTGACTTATCATCAATTTTCACATCTGCACCAAAGCGTTTAATTACATCAACAATTGCCTTATCGCCCTGAGTTGAATTTATATCAAGCCCTTTAACGGTAACCTCGCCGTTAATTGCACCGCCGACAAGGAAAAATGCTGCCTGCGACCAATCGCCCTCAACAACATAATCCTGAACTTTAAACTTTTGACCGCCCTTAACAAGATATCCGAAATCCGTTTCACGAATGTCAACGCCGTAATCTTTCATTACTTTAATTGTCATATCAACATAAGGCTTTGATTGCAGTTCGGTTTTAAGAATAACTGCGCTGTCACCGTCCAAAGCCGCAAGCGCCAAAAGCAGCCCTGTTATATATTGGCTTGAAACATTACCGTTTACCTCAAAACTGCCGTTTCTAAGTTTGCCCGAAATTGTTGCAGGAAGATATCCGTTTGATTTAATCTGAGTTCCGTGAAGCGGCAAAAGCGTTAAATATTCACCTATCGGACGGCTTAAAAGACTGCCCTGACCTACAAAGGTGACCTCTTTGCCGAGCGCAGCCGCAACCGGAATCATAAATCTCAGAGTTGAACCGCTTTCAATGGAATTGAGCGTATTTTCACCCTTTTTAAGAGAATTGATAATACCGACAGTTGCCGCCATGTCCTTTGACGAAATAATCGGCTCTACATTTCCGCCGCCTGCAAGAAACGAACAGATAAGCGCCCTGTGAGCAACCGATTTTGACGCAGGAACAGTAACCTCACCGTTAAATATTGACTTTTGAATTTTTGCTATACTCATATCTTCCCCGTCAGTCTATGCCGAACGTTTTATTAATATCCTCATACTTAATAGGATTAATAAAACTTGAGCCGATTTTATCAATCATTACAAATTTAATGCCTGTTTTCGTGCGTTTTTTATCTGCGCTCATTGCCGAAATAATTTCCTTATCGGAATGTGAATCATAAGTTTTCAAATTGTTCTTTTCAAGCACTTTTATTATTCTGTCAGTCGTGCCTTTTTCGGTAATTCCAAGTTTTTCGCTTGCACGTGTAATCATTACCATACCGATACCGACTGCCTCACCGTGACTTACAGTTTCATAATTATAAATCTTTTCAATAGCATGGCCGCAGGTGTGGCCGAAATTAAGAAGCGCTCTTTCGCCGTGCTCCTTCTCGTCGTTTTCAACAACCTGCCTTTTAATACTGACACATTCGGTAATTATATCCGTCAAATTCTCCTCAATATTGCCTTTTTCGAGAAGTTCAAAAAGAGAGGCGGATTTAATACAGCCGTATTTGATAACCTCACCCATTCCGTCGCTGAAGAAATGTTCACTCAAGGTTGAAAGCACGTCAGGGTCGATAATAACGATTGCCGGCTGATGAAATGCACCGCATAGATTTTTTCCCTGCGGTAAATCAACGGCAGTTTTTCCTCCGACGGAAGAATCAACCTGAGCCAAAAGCGAAGTTGGAATTTGAACAAATTCAATCCCTCTCAAAAATACCGAAGCCGCAAAGCCAACCATATCGCCGCATACGCCTCCGCCGAGAGCAACCGCTATATCCTCTCTCGTAAGTCCGCTTTCAGCCATAAATTCAACAATTTTTACAAGCTGTGTTGTGTTTTTTGAAGCTTCCCCTGCAGGATAAATATAAGTAAAAACCTCAAAGCCTTCATTTTCAAGTTGAGCCTTGATTTTTTCGCCATACAGCGGATAAACATTTGTATCGCTTATAAGCGCAATCTTTTTCGAGTTAAAGTTATCTTTTATAATCTTACCTGCACTTGCAAGCAATCCGTTTTTAATATAAATATTACTTCTGCTTTTATCAGATACATTTACGCTAAATTCTTTCATTATCCGATTTCCTCTTTAATCTTGTTGCCCTTTTTCATAAGTTCACAAAGTTGATTTGCATCTTCGTTTACAATGCAATATTTGAATTTCATAAGGTTTGAAACAAGATCGTCAATTTCCCTTACAAGCGGTTCCTTATTATCAATAAACAACTCTGTCCACATATCGGCATTAATTCTTGCAACACGGCTGACATCTCTGTAACTGCCTGCCGAATAGCCTGCGTGGTAAGGGGCAAGCGGAGAAAGAACGTAAGAGCATGCGAGAACATGGGCAATCTGAGAAGTGAAAGCAATCATTTCGTCGTGATGCTCCGGAGTTGTAACAACAGTACGTGCAAAACCCATTTCTTGCGCAAGACCTACGAGTGCATCTGATATATAACGTGGAGTGTTTCCGGTCGGGGTACAGATAAACGAAGCATTGTCAAAAAGATTATCAAGCGAATTATCGTAACCGCTGACCTCACGGCCTGCCATAGGATGAGCGCCTACAAAATAAAAATCAAAATCTTCCTTTTCAAGTTCACGGCAAATTTTAGTCTTAATACCACAGGAGTCCGTTACTATACTGTTTTTCTTAAACAAAGCCTTATGTTCTTTGATAAAAGGAGCAATCGCTTCAGGGTAAAAATTTACAATCGTGACGTCTGCTTTTGGCATTAAATCCTCAAGCTTACCGATTTCATCTATTACACCGTCACTTAATGCACGCTTTGAAACAGAGTCCGTTCTGTTCCAACCCATAATATGGTGCTTTGTATTTTTCTTTAATGTTTTTGCAAGGCTCGCACCGATAAGACCAAGACCGCAAACAAGAATATTCATAAGCCCACTTCCAGACATAGTTAATTACTTTAATAATAATATATAACTTATAATATGTCAAATAAGAATTAGGTTTTTTTCTATATTTTATAAATTTGTAATATTTTGTTGCATAAAAATAAGGCGAACAATGTTCGCCCCTACAGTTTATAATAATATATTTAATTGCTTAAAAATATAAAAAGGGCCGTGACGTTACCGCCACGGCCCTAAATCAGTTATTGATTATTTAAAGAAATCATAATCGTCACCGTCGCCAAGGTCCGGACCCTTGTCAGGATTCTCAACGTTTGGATCAGATGTCATAACTACATCTCTTGTAGGGAGAACATAATTACGAATTTGAATCTCTGGTTCTTCATAAAACTTTTTCATAACTATCTAACTCCCTTCTTATGAATTTGCTGTTGTTGCAGAAATGGTTTTACCATACTTGGTTACTATCTTTCCGCTCTTATCCTTATACTTAGCATAAGCAACATACTTGAAGTTCTGCTCAGTAGAAGGTGTTTTAATATTGATAACGAACTGGTTGCCGACTGTGTACTTTGAAGCCTTGAATCTTGAAACGCCCTTTGAACTGTCAGAAGCATTTTCAATTGTTAAGCTTGAAGTACCCTTTGTCATTAAGAAGCCTGTTTCAACCATCTCATAGCCTGTTGGGCAAATGAATGTACCGATAAGTGAGAACTTAGAATTATCATTTGTGAATACAGGAGTTTCACGGTTATAAACTTCAAATTCAAGGTCCTTAGTAATATAATTACCGGTAATTGTATCCTGTTCTGCTTCGATACGTAGACCGTCAGTGCCGAACAATTGACCAATATCGTTACCAGGTTCTTGCAATTTCTTATACTCTTCTTCAGTAAGACCGACGATACCGGCGTATTGTGTGTCATCACCGATTGTTTCATTAGCATAAAAGCTATATGAATCACCAAAAGCTAAGATATTAAACAAGTAAGTATCTGTATTTCCTTCATCATAGACAACTTTTGCAATTGCATATGCACCTGGAAGACTAACGCTTACAAGTTCATTATAAGCAACTGAGTCATGTGCTTTCTCTACATTAAGTGAATTATTGGTATCCCATACTTCAGCTGCTTCCATGGAAAGGAAAGTAGCAGGTGTATTATACACATAGAATGTATAAAGATTATTAGTGTCTGCTGTGTAGTTTACAGTGATAACTGTATCTTTAGTTACTGTTGCCGAAGCGCCTGCAGCAACACCGTTTGAATAAGATTCAAATGTGTAGTAAGGAACGCTTGGAGCAGTTGGCATTTCAAAATTGCCGCTTGCGTCAGTATTGATTACATTAATAATCTTGCCATTAACGCCTGACTTGAATGTTACTGTGTAACCTGTCTTTTCGCCGTTAACCTGAGTAGCAGTAAGGTGAGTTTCGCCCTTAACGATAAAGCCGAATGAAGGAGCAGTTATCATATACTTTTCAGCAGTGAGATACTTGCTGTTATCCTGAGCGGTTGTACCGAAGTTAGGGTCACGTGAAGGAGCTGTGAAGCTGTAAGTCCAGCTGTAGTTAGCGCCGTCGCCCTTAACTGTTGTGTCAGTTGTTGAAATAATCTTTGTAGGTGTTACAGAGACAGGTGTGCCGTAAGCAACTGTACCAATCTTAACATCATTTACATAAATATCATAAGTCTTTAATGAAAGACCTTCAAGAGCTGCCTTGATTGCATTATCAAGCTCAGTCTGAGTTGAATATAAATAGCCTTTAACAGTAAGCTGTGTGCCGCCTGTTAAATCTGCATTGATTACATCAAATGTAACGTCCTTGGTAACTTTGAAGTTGTCGCCAAGCTTGTCATACATATCGTAATCGTTTTTGTTAGCTGCTGCCTGTGCTTCATTAACAGCCTTTGCTACATCATCATTAATTTCAATAGCAGTCAAACTTTCGGCAAGCTGAAGCATTGTATCTTTCTGAGAATCGATTAAATTCTGCTTGTCAGCTTTAATCTCTGCCTGCTGTGCTGATGTGAAATTGAAATATGAAAGTTCTGCAATAGCAGCCTTAACGCTTTCAAGAGCTGTTGCGGTGAACTTAGAACCACTTTGAAGCTTAGCAATAAGAGCGTCCTTAGCTGAATTAAATTCAGTCCAAATTGCTGCGTTAGGTGTACCTTCGTCATACTTAGCGGTGTAAGTTACGTCGGCAGTAACTGCTTCATTTGGGTTAAATGCAGGCTCGAAAGCTACAAGTTGGTGAGTGTAATTCTTGCTGTCAACATAAGAAACAATCTTTGTGTTGATTTCTTTAGTCTGAGCGTCTGATAACTTCTCGCCGTAAGTTACAGGGAATACCAATGTGGCATCAGAGCCTGTTGAATCCTTATAGTTGAATGTAACATTAAGAGTCTTAACTTTAAGTCCTTCTTTTGCTTTCCAAAGCATGGTGTACTTAGACTTTAATTGCGTCATTAACTGATTAAGCAAATTGGTTGTATTAATATTTGTATAGTCAATATTTGCCTGTGCACGCTCAAGTGCCTTTGTAAATGCAGCCCAGCTTTCATCGGTATACATATTTGAATTCGGCAAATATGTGTTACATAAATCAACAAGCTCAACAAGCGGAGTAATATCAACAATCTGAACAGCAGGGTTAAGAACCTGATTGTTCATCTCTGATGTGTACCAGTTGTAACCGCAGTAGTTGAGTGTGTTACGGCAGTTCCAAGCAGCAACTGCACCAAACTTAGTACCAAGTGTATACTTAGTTGCGGTTGGGTAAGTAGTAGCAGTAAGAGTCTGCTGCTCGGTTGCGGGAGCGGTGAAATTAAAGTCACCCGTAATGTAAGACTCACCGCCGTTTGTGCCGTTGTTAGAACGAGCAAATACAGCACCCGGAATAGGGTTATTAGAGCCGCCGTCTGTTGTTCCCAAAACAGTATCAAGGTTAGTTGCAATAGCCTGACTGTAATCTGTTACTTCAGTGCCGTCATTAAGAGTAATAACGTGCGGCGAATCATTATAGTTATTTTTACCTGTATATCTGAGGTTTGAAACAGAGTATGTATAATCTTTTCCGTCCTCAGATTGATTAGTATAGCTGAGGCAACCTGCATAATTTGCTTTCTGTTCGGCAGAAAGAGCATTAGGTGTTGAATTCGAATTCGAAGTAAGGTGTGTCTTTGATCCGTTTTCAGCAATTTTAGGCTGCGTAGCATTAATCGTGATTGAATCAAGGGCGTTGTTCTTTAATAACTGAAAAGCATCAGACTGCTTTGTTAATACGCCGAAGGTTACATTAAAATCGCCGAACTTAACCTGCAAAGGAGTATGCTTTGTTCTGAAAATATAACCCTGATTTGTAAATGAACCTTCAACATACTGACCGCCCTGGTCAAGAATTGACATTCTTTCAATTGCATTTGTTTTGCCGTTACCGAATACAGTACCGTCAGGAATCTTAGTAAATGAATATTGAAGGCCGTTATATGCCTTAACAAGAGTATCAATTGCAGCAACGTATGCGTCATACTGAGTATCATAATCGGTCATAGGTGTTGTTGCAAGATTATCCTTAGCTAATTTAGCATCATTAAGCGCAGTAGCAAATGTTGCATAGTTAGAATAATCGGTAGGGTCTTTAATATTCTTTTCAAGGTCAATAGCCTGATTAAGAGAATATGAACCGCTTTCTGTAAGAACAACAGCGTCAGGGCTGATACGAAGAGCGGCAAATACGGCATTGTATTCTTCAACTGCAGTTGCTACCTTTGCTCTGCCGGCCTCGTCATCATTTGGTGCGTATGTAGGAACACCGTAGTTTTCAACACTGCCCCAAACGTCAGTCTTAATCTTATTAACTGCAGTTAATGCAGCGTTATAAGTTGCTTCGGTAAATACGTTTGAATTATATGATTCAAACTGCTGAATAAGAGCAACAAGTTCACTTGTGTCAGCCTTGGCAACAGAAGTTTTAAGGCCGGCATAAGCTGCATTAAGAGCGTCTGCATAAACCTTTGCTTCGTCGTTTGATTTATAAACAGAATCAGCATTTGTAAATTCATCGTCATTTACTTTTGCCATAAATGTCTGTGATGCTACATAAGCATCTTCAAAAGTTTTCCAGCTGTCAGCAGTGTAATACTTGTTATTTGCATTACCCTCGGCATAAGTTGACCTTGCCAAAGCGCCCATAGCGTCACGAAGTACTTGGTAGTTAGCCTTAGTATTGTTTGTGCCGTCAATGCTTGCCGCATTTATAGCTTGAACCTTGCCTGAAGCAGCCTTTATATATCCGCTGGTATCGTTTTTGCTGTTATCAGTAGAAGTGAAAAAAGTGTTAGGGTCAAATGATGTTGCATCATCCATAGCAGCAAAGTAAGTATAAAGACCACCCATTGAATATGTTGAAAGGTCCTTAGACTTCATCTTATTGCCAGCAGCCTTAATGGCATCTTTAACGATTTTATAGTTAACAACATTAATTGTTGTTGAACCCGGTACTGTAGGTGAAGCAGGGTCATTAATATTTGCTGCGAACTCGTTTTTACTACCGATATGGCCCTTGAAAGTAGGAACAAATGAAGCAATATATTTGTTGCCCGGATCACCGGTGTATTCCATAAAGTTTGAGAAATACTGCTGATCGTTTTTATAAACTGCTACAGTACCGCCTTTACGGATTTGATATACATTGCCGGCAGTAGTTGTATTATTTGAAAGGTTATATTTATTACCGTTCCAATACCAAGACCAGTTGAAGTCCAAATTTGAACTGCCGCCACGCCAGTTTCTGCTGATGTTAATACCGTCTTTAGCATTTTCAAGTGTGATGGCTGAAATGTATCTGTCAGATGCACCCCATGTCCAACTTCCTTCACCTGAAGCAATAGCCATTACAGATGTAGCAGGTGTTGTTTCGCCGTCATAAAGCAATGTAGCCGATGGATAGTAAAGCGTAAGAGAAGAATAATCTTCTTTCGATTGCTTACCGTCGTTATTGTCAGTAGTGATACCGGTTTCAAGCCAAAGTACGTTTTGATAACCGTCTTTAAGATAAGTTGCCTCATCAAAGCCTGTATCATCGTTTGCATATACCTGAACCTGACGATACTTGCCTGTATTAGCTTTAATGCCTGTGAACTCAGTCATACCTGCAACTGCAGTATCAAGCTTTTCTGCCAAGCCGTCAAGAGCATTGCTCTCGCCACCGTAGATATAAGCGTCAAGACCCTGCTGGCAGGCAACATACGCTTTATACGCAGGAACTACATTAGAATATGACTTATCCTCGGCAAGAACCGACTGAAAATTCTTCATAGAAGTTTCAACTGCCTGAACTTTTGCATCAGTGGCAACATCTACGTAGCCATTAGCTGCAAATGCAGTAATAGCAGAAAACGGAACAGACGTTACAACCATCATTGCAGCGAGAAAAGCAGCCAAAATCTTTTTGGGAAGCCTTTTTTTCATTTTCTTTTCCTCCTTAAAATTGCAGGTGCTCCTTTGTTCGCCGGAATACCGCTGTTTACCTGACCAAAAACGCACGGCAAGGCAAGCAAAATTGCCCTTGCATTTGCCAATAGGGTATAGTTACCCCTATTAGCCTAATTATTTGGGTACATTATAACATTTAAGAATTATTATGTCAATAGGACTGCATAGATTTTAAACAAAAATAATTTACAAAATTTTAATTTTTTTTTGCATATTGTAACAAAAAATTACAGAAAATAAAACGGGCGACCGA
>ENA-OUQN01001978-OUQN01001978.1-human-gut-metagenome-genome-assembly--contig:-NODE-1978-length-10796-cov-9.410762_pt1 | contig 10796 bp, 8 predicted proteins | sample MGYA00237950_ERZ548832 | MGnify/ENA primary metagenome ERZ548832 (study PRJEB26490, sample SAMN05194703) | human gut metagenome | biome: terrestrial biome; feature: human-associated habitat; material... | reverse complement strand
GACCGCAAGAAGTAATCTATAAAATCCTTACACGGCCTAATGACCGATTTGGGTTTACTCGCACTCCGATTTCACGAAATGGTGGTGCGCCACACACTCGTGGATTTTGCCTCCTGCCACTATGATATGGCGGTTTGCCATACCCGAAATCACACTCATTTCGTGGCTCACCAGTATGATGGTGGTGGTGGCTGCGAGCGTTTCCACTATTTGATAGAGGTGCGCCTCAAATTGCTTGTCTATGTAGCTCAATGGCTCATCGAGCACCAGCACTGAGGGTTTGGAGATGATGGCGCGTCCAAGCAATGCGCGCTGGAGCTGACCGCCCGAAAGTTTGCCGATGGCGTGGCTGCGCACCTCGTCGAGCCGCACCAGTTTGATGGTGTCATCCACCAGTTGCCTATCCTCTGCCGTGGTGCGGCGAAATGGGCTGGTCATCAACCCCGATGCTATCACTTCTTCCACGGTGATGGGAAATTGGCTGTCGATGGCGTTTTTCTGGGGCAGATAGCCGAATTTCAGCCTTTCCACCTGTTTTCCGCCCTCAAAGTAGAGCACGCTGCCCTTAGTGGGTTTGAGCAGATGCAATATCAGGCGGAGAATGGTGGTTTTGCCGCCACCGTTCGGTCCCGTTATTGCCACGAAATCGCCTTCGTTCACGGTGAGATTCACATCTTGCAGCACCATCTTCTCACCAAACGTGTGCCACACATCGTTTATCGATATGATACAGGATTTTTCCATAGAGAGTGTATGCCCTACTTTTGCTTTACTGGTGGAGCCAACGCGTCCACTATCTTTGTCAATTCTTCGTCAAGATGCTTGCTCATGGGGTTGATGGTTACTTTCTTCACATCAAGTCCTTTGAGCAGTTCGCTGGCTTGGCGACTGTCGATTTGAGGTTGGAGAAACAGCACCTCCGCGCCGCTTTTGCGTGCCATGTCGATGCGCGCACGCAAATCACCCACGGTGGGCTCTTTTCCATTGTCGAGCGACACTTGGCGCAAATCGTAGTCGCGCGCAAAATAGCTCAACGTGGGGTGCCACACTAAAAATGCGCTGTCGGGCACCGATTTCAGTCGGGCGGCAAACTCCATGTCCATCTGGCCAAGCTGCGCTTGCAGTGCATTGTATCGCTTGGTGAAGTATTTCTTCCACTTCGGGTAAAGTTCCACCAACTCGGCATACATGTTGGCGGCAATGATTTTCGCATTGCACACCGACACCCACACATGTGGATCCACATCGCCCTCGTCGGCATCGTGACCGTCGATGAAGTTCACGCCTTTCGAGGTGTTGATAATGGGCAAGTTGGGGTTGTTGCTTCTCACCTTTGTGAGTATGGCAAGTTCGTAGCCGATGGTGCCCATCGTGAAGTAGGCATCGCTGCGCTCTATCGCCATCATCATGTTCATGCCGGGCTCGTAGGTTTCGGGGTTGCTCTCGTCGTCGAGCAGGCACACCACATTCACCTTCGAGCCAGCAATGGCCTCAAGCAGATAGTGCTGCGGCTGAATGCTCACCACCACCGACGGCTTGCCTTTTCGGGCAGAACTACACCCCACCCCCACCTGACCGACTACCACAAGGGCAATTATCGCCAGTGTCAAAACGGTATATCTTATCGTTTTTCTCAAATCTATATCGCTGTTTTGCTGCTATTCTCAGTTATTGCAATTCCACAATCAGTGTGGAGAATGCGTCTAATGTCACTTTTCCTTTCTTGAAATTAGCCTTGCCTGTGGTGGAAAGCACCTTCTTGGCTTCGTCCTCCACTGCCATGGTTTGCTTCTTGGCTGTGGGGTTGAGTGCCACCATCACTTTCTGACCTGCCGCGCTGCGCACATACACCATAGGGTAAACCTGACCGCCCTTCACGTTCAGCAACTTCCAGTCGGCATCGTTGCCAAGTGCTGGATTTTCGGCACGGAGTTTGAGCAGTGTGCGCACATAATTGAGCATCGACGCCTTATCGGCTTCCTGGGTTTCGACGGTGAGTTTGCCGTTTTCCGTGTCCACGGGGAAATAGAGTTTCGATGCATCGCTCACAGTTGAGAATCCGGCGTTTGCGCCATTGGTCCACTGCATTGGGGTGCGTGTGCCTGCGCGCTCACGACTGCCTTCCTTCGATGGCAAATTCATCTGATATTTCATGCCTATCTCGTCGCCATAGTAAATGAATGGCACGCCTGGCATGGTGAGCGAGAAGGTCATTGTCACCTTCAGTTGCTCTGGAGTGTTGCGGCTGCCCACATTAGGGCGTTGGAAGTCGTGGTTGGCTGTAGGAATGGCTATGTAGCCGTCGTTTTTGGTCTTTGCGTAATTCTCGGCATACACATCGATGAATTTCTCCAGATTACCTTTGCCGTTACGGTCGAAGTAACATTCTTTGTCAGGATTGGGGTTGTTGCCCTGCCATGGGGTGCCTTTTGGGAAAAACAAAGTGGAATAGCATTTCTGCCCGATGTGTATCATAAAGTCGATATTGAAACCGGCAGGAATCGACACCTGTGGGTCGCACCACTCGCTCACCAGAATGTGATTAGGATATTTCGAGTCCATCCAAGTACGCATCTCTGCCCAAAGTGCCTTTATCGCCTTCTTGTCTTTGTCGCCTTTCACCAGCGATGCCGCCATATCCACTCTAAAGCCGTCCACGCCCTTGTCCATCCAGAATGCCATGATGTTGCGCAACTCTCTGCGCACCGCCTGTGGGCCGGGTGCGTCGCACGACTGCTCCCATGGGTGATTTGGATTGGGGTTGGCATAGCCATAGTTGAGTGCCGGCTGGCACATATAGTAGTTCTTTTCGTAATATTTTGCTCGTGGAGCATCGGCTTCCACCCATTTTCCGCGTTTGCTCACGGCTGGGTCGGCTTCGAGTTTGCGCTCGGCGATGATTTTCACTTCCTTTTGTGGAATTTCGTTGCTCCAGATGTAGTAGTCGCTATATCGCATGTCGGTGCCTTGTGCCGATTCCTTGAACCACTGGCACTGGTCGCTGGAGTGGCCAGCCACAAGGTCGAGCAGCACGCGAATGCCGCGCTTGTGTGCTTCATCGATGAGTTTCACCAAGTCGGTGTTGGTGCCGAAGCGTGGGTCCACCTTGTAGAAGTCGATGATGTCGTAGCCGCCGTCGAACCACCCCGATACAAACACAGGATTCAGCCAAATCACATTCACGCCAAGCCCCTTGATATAGTCGAGGCGGCTGGTAATGCCTTGAATGTCGCCAATGCCGTCGCCATCGCTGTCTTGGTAACTTGAAGGATATATTTGATACGCCACCGCTTTGCTGAGCCATTCAGGTCCCTTATTGCCAGCAAAACCCATCATCGGCATGGCTGCCAAAGCCATAGCCAACGCCATTTTCTTTACCGAAAACTTCATTTTTTTATAAATACTGTTTAGTTATTAGTCAATAGTCTTGAATTCCCACTCGCCTCATTTTGCGGATTCGGTGAATGGTCACACAAAGATAATAAAAATCACCCAAACCCCCACACCCAATCACATCAAATCCTATGGCGAAAAGTTAAATATTACCAACATCTGCCAAAAGCAGAGCCATGAAATTGGTGGTTAGCGGTTTTTACTATAACTTTGCGAGTTAATAGCGGCACTGTGCCGTTATCACAACTAACATATTACTCTGTTTAGCCCGGCTACCCGGGTCCGGCAACAAAACAAATTCTAAAAACATTATGGCAAAACAAGAAGACGTTTTCAAAAAAATTGTATCACACGCTAAAGAGTACGGTTTCGTGTTCCCTTCAAGTGAAATCTACGATGGCCTCGGTGCTGTTTACGACTATGGCCAAAACGGTGTGGAGATGAAAAACAACATTAAGCGCTACTGGTGGGAAGCTATGACCCTGCTCCACGAAAACATTGTGGGTATCGACTCGGCTATCTTCATGCACCCTACTATCTGGAAGGCAAGCGGACACGTTGACGCTTTCAACGACCCTTTGATCGACAACCGCGACTCGAAAAAACGCTACCGCGCTGATGTGCTGATTGAAGACGAAATCGCAAAATTCGACGATAAAATCAACAAGGAAGTGGCTAAGGCTGCTAAGCGTTTCGGCGAAAGTTTCGACGAAGCCATGTTCCGTCAAACCAACCCTCGCGTGCTTGAGCATCAAAGCAAGCGCGATGTGCTTCACCAGCGCTACAGCGATGCAATGAACGCCAACGACCTCAAGGAACTTCGCCAAATCATCGAGGACTACGGTATCGTTGACCCAATTTCTGGCACTAAGAACTGGACCGACGTGCGTCAGTTCAACCTCATGTTCAAGACTCAAATGGGCTCAAGCGCCGATTCCACTATGGACGTTTACCTCCGCCCCGAAACTGCGCAAGGTATCTTTGTCAACTTCCTCAATGTGCAAAAGACTGGCCGTATGCGTATTCCTTTCGGTATCGCTCAAATCGGTAAGGCTTTCCGCAACGAGATTGTGGCTCGCCAGTTCATTTTCCGTATGCGTGAATTTGAGCAGATGGAAATGCAATTCTTCGTGCGCCCTGGCGATGAACTCGAATGGTTCAAGAAGTGGAAGGAAGCGCGCCTGAAGTGGCACAAGGCTCTGGGCATGGGCGACGAGAAGTATCGCTTCCACGACCACGAGAAACTTGCTCACTACGCCAACGCCGCTACCGACATCGAATTCCAGATGCCATTCGGCTTCAAGGAGGTGGAAGGTATTCACAGCCGCACCGACTTCGACTTGAGCCAGCATGAGAAGTTCTCTAAGAAGAAAATCCAATACTTCGACCCTGAACTCAACAAGAGTTACACTCCTTATGTGATCGAAACCTCTATCGGCGTTGACCGTATGTTCCTTTCTGTGCTTTGCTCAAGTTACGACGAGCAGCAGCTCGAAGGTGGCGACACCCGCGTCGTGCTCCACTTGCCTAAGGCTTTGGCTCCTGTGAAGTGCGCTATCCTCCCATTGGTGAAGAAGGACGGTCTGCCAGAAAAGGCTCACGAAATCATGAACATCCTGAAGTTCGACTTCGCTTGCCGCTACGACGAGAAGGACTCTGTGGGTAAGCGCTACCGCCGCATGGACGCTATCGGCACTCCTTACTGTATCACCGTAGATGGTCAGACGCTCGAAGACAACACCGTGACCGTTCGCGACCGTGAAACCATGGAGCAGCAACGCGTGTCAATCGACGAACTTCACACTATGATCAGTCGTGAATGTAGCCTCAACAATTTGTTGAAGAAACTTGTGTAACATCAATTTTTTAACACATCAATAAATGAAGAAATTCCCTTTATTCATAATGCTGGCGTTGCTCATCGGCGCAGTGCTCACATCTTGTGTGGATAGCAACAGCGACATCGACACCACTTGGCGCGATGCCAACCTGAAGTTCTACCAAGAGCAGATGCAACTGAAGGACGCTAACGGCAACCCCTACTACAAGCTGATTGTGGCTCCGTGGGACGCTAACGCCCAAGTGCTGGTGCACTGGTACAACGACCCCGCCAAGACCGCCGAGAATCTCTCGCCACTCTACACCTCTACGGTCGATGTGAAATATCGCCTCACCATGTACGACGGCACTCCTAAGGATTCTTCGTTCAACTTGACTACGCAGTACGGCGACAGCATTTTCCGCACCAAACTCACCGGTGTGGTAAGCGGTTGGCCTATCGCCATCACCAAAATGCACATTGGCGACAGCTGCCGCGTGGTGGTACCTCACACCCAAGGCTATGGTATCTACGACTACGGCACCATTAAGGGCTACTCCACTTTGGTGTTCGACATCAAGCTCGTAGGCATCCCCTACTACGAAGCAAAACCATAATAGCCACAAAGCTATCAACCCATACACAAAACCGGTGCATCAGCAAAAAGCCTGATGCACCGGTTTTTATTTTTCGCATAAAAGCCACAAAAATTTCATCATAACGTAGGGACATGCCTTCGGCATGTTTCAATACCCATCTGCCATCAAACAGGCATGCTCCAATGCCCCCACTCGCCATCAAGGCGTCAATTTCACTCGCCATCAAGGCGCTCACTTCATCTCCTCGATGCGGAGCTTCTTGGGGCCGTTCATTGCCACACGCACTTTGGCGGTGAATGATTTGTCGCCACGCTTCCAACTCACCTCAAACCAGTGGTCGGCACCTGCTGGCTTCACGCCCTTCACCTCGTAGCGAATACGGTTGCCGTCGGCATCGGTGGCTTCCGAGGGTCCACCGTTCATAGCTGTGAGTTGGCTCAGCACCTTGTTGGTCACATCGCCGCCAATTCGTCGGCTCACATTCGCGCCACGGTTGAGTGCGCGCACATATTCGTCCATCACACGCTGCACAAATGGCTCGGCATCTTTCTCGATATCCACTTCCGGAGCGAATTTGTGCGGATTTCTAATGCTGTCGGCACGCTTGTCCATAAAGGTGTCGAGGTCGAGCATGTGCTGCGTTTGCGCCTCATACACCGAGTCGGCACGCTTCACCGAGTCGATAGAGTCTTGCTTCGCCTGAGCCGCCTTTTCCTCCGCACTCTTGCCACAGCCATTTCCACCGATGGTGAGTGCCGCCATTGCGGCTGCTATAAAATAAAAACTGCTTTTCATATTTAAAAAGGGGGACGCACAAATTAGCGCGTCCACCATCATAATTTCTGATTTAAAAAATTCTGATTCGTTACCAAACGATAGCACGTTCGGCAGGAGCAAGCCACATCTTGTCGCCTTCCTTCACACCGAATGCGTCGTACCAGGTGTCGATGTTGCGCAAAGTGGCGTTCACACGGTTGCGACCGATTGAGTGTGGGTCGCTCTTGGTTTGCTGATAGATGGCTTCTTCGGTCATGTGTTCAGCCCAGATGCGGCCGTAGCTCAAATAGAAGCGTTGCGCTGGGGTGAAACCGTCAATTTCCTTGCCTTCTTGGAATTGTTGAGTGGTCTTGAACGCATCGTAAGAGATACGCAAACCGCCTTGGTCGGCAATGTTCTCGCCAAGGGTGAGGTGACCGTTAGCCTTCAAGTCGCCCACCACGGTGATTTGGTCGAATTGGGCGGCGAGTTTTTCAGCGGCTGCGGTGAAGCGTTTGCTGTCGCCGGCTGTCCACCAGTCCACCATATTGCCATCGGCGTTGAAGTTACGACCTTGGTCGTCGAATCCGTGAGTCATTTCGTGGCCAATCACCACACCGATAGCACCATAGTTGGTAGCGTCGTCGGCATTCACATCAAAGAAAGGTGCTTGCAGAATGGCTGCTGGGAAGCAGATTTCGTTGGTGGTTGGGTTGTAGTAAGCGTTCACGGTTTGTGGAGTCATGCCCCATTCGCTCTTATCCACTGGCTTGCCGAATTTCTCAAGATTGCGGAGAGTTTCCACATAGGTAGCGGCAGCCACATTGTCGTAAAGCGACTTGGCTGGGTCGATAGTCAGTTTGCTGTAGTCGCGCCACTTGTCAGGATAGCCCACCTTCACGGTGAATGAGTTGAGTTTCACCAAAGCGTTGATTTTGGTGGTGTCGTTCATCCAAGTGAGGTTGGCGATACGGGTAGCGAGTGCCTTGCGCAAGTTGTCAATCAGTTTCAGCATCTTCGCCTTGCTCTCACCGGCAAAGTATTTGCTCACATAGAGTTCGCCCACTGCCTCACCGAGCAAACTGTTAGGGAAGCCGAGTGCGCGTTTCCAGCGAGCCTTCTGCTCCTTCTGACCGTTGAGCAAACGGCCGTAGAAGTCGAAGTTAGCGTTCACGAAGTCGTCGCTCAGCACGCTGGTGCTGCTCTTGATAATCAAGCCAGCCACATAATATTTAATGTCTTGTTCGGAGAGGGTGCTCATCAACTTCTGAGCCACAGCCATCACCTTAGGCTCGGTCAGAATCACTTGCTTCACATCCTTCACGCCCATCAGTTCAAAGTATTTAGCCCACTGAATAGCAGGGTAGTCCTTTTGGAGCATATCGATGGTATAGATGTTGTAGAGCTTATTGTAGTCGCGAGCTTCAGCGCGGCTCATCTCAGCCTCAGCAAACTGATATTCAATATTGTAAATCACCTTAGCGGCCTTTTCAGCCTCTTTCTTCTTGTAGCCGCTCAGTTGGAAAATCTTAGAGAGATACGCACGGTAAGCCTCTTGCTTCTTCTTGCTGTCGGCGTCGGTGTTCAAATAGTAGTCGCGGTCGGGCAGACCAGATGTGCCGGCGCTCAGCCACATCACATTCAAATCGCTGTTCTTCAAGTCGGTGTCCACGCCGATGCCGAAGAACGGATTGCCCTTATACAAGTGCTGGTCAGCGATAAACGCAGTGAAATCAGCCTTCTTGCTGAAAGCCTTCACCTTGTCGAGGTCCTTTTGCAATGGAGCGGCACCCTCTTTGTTCAGGCGAACGCTATCCATAGCCATATTGTAGAGGTCAGCCACCTTCTGCCCAACAGAGCCGAAAGCGTGCTTTTCCTTCGAGAGATTCTCAAAAAGTTCACGGATTTGCTTACGGTTAGTTTCAGCCAAATCGTTAAACACACCATAACTTGAGTATTCAGGCTTCATAGGATTAGCCTTCAACCAGCCACCACCGGCATACTGATAGAAGTCGTCGCCCGGACGCACACTCATATCCATGTCAGCCTTATTCACACCATGCACAGCACCCTGCGCAGCGGCAGGAACCTGAGCGTCGGCAGCCAAAGCCGCAACAGCCAAAGCCGCCACCATAGTAATTTTCTTCATCATAATCATATAATTAAAAAAATCTCAATAATTTCTTCTCAAAAATTTCCTTCTCAAAAAAGAACCATAACATTTCTGCAAATTTACAAAAAAAATCAGTCATTCAAAACAGCTCTCCCTGATTCTGAATATTTAGGGAAAATGAGGGGAAGCAGATTGTGGGGAATAAGGGTGGCAGGATTGGGGGCGGACGGTTGTGGCGCAGAAGTGCTATTGCACGCGCTTTGTGGGGAATCGGGGGCGATTTCTTCTTGGGTGGCGTGCTGGGCAACTTGGGCGTAGAGGGCTTGGGTGAGCATTTCGGAAGTGGTGCCTTCTGGGAATACGTGAGGATAAGGCTCCATGCTTTCGCCATGGGCTGGGAGTATGCCGAGTTGGCGTGTGGAGGTGTTGTAAACGAGGGTGCCTCGACGCATTATTGGCGATTCGGAGTCGATGTCGTAGTCATAAACTTGGAGCGACGCACTGGGTTTCGCCATGAGTTGCGACAGGCTGTAATGCTGCTTGATGAGTGATTCATAATAATGTGGGCAAGAGAAAGAAAAACGGTGGGCTTTGAAGATTTCGGGGTGCTGGAACACTTCTTTGAATGGAGAATTGGCGTGGATGTATGGCGTGACAAGGGTGGGTATGCCAGTGGCGGCTACCATTTCTTTTAGTGCTTTGATGATTGGAGAGGTTGGGGTTTCTGAGGTATCTTCCGCTGGGATGGTTTGGGGAGAAGGAGCACTTGAAACACTTGAAACACCCGAAACACCCGAAACACTTGAAACACCTGAAACACTTTCTGTGGTGGAATTTGAATTTGCTTCGGTGGAAGATTTCATGCGCTCGATGCGTGCGGTTTGGCGTGAAATGGTGCGAAATACGAATGATGGGGATATGCTGAGTTGAGTGGCTATTTGACGAAGGGATAGCCCTTGAATGTGGAGTTGAAGAATTTGGGTGAGTATTTCGCTGTCGGGATAAAGATGTGAGGGCGTGATGAGTTGGGCTTCGATACCGAAGTTGTCGATGATATGAAATGCGAGTTCCATGCCTGGGCGTTTGTTTAGGTGCAGTCGCATCACATGGTCTTCATCATAGGTGATGGCTGCTGCTCGTGCCTTGAATTGGCGGATATAATGGGTGGGAACGAGGGCTTCGCCGTCGGTGGCAGGAAGTTCGTTGGTAACTTTTCCGAGCGCAAAAATGGAATCGAAAGCAAAGGAAAATTCACGCGAGCCAGCAAGATGGGTGATGGAAAGCGGCGTGTCGGGGCGATGATAACGAGTGTGTGCGAGCACAAGAATTGCCACATGCCAATTTTGTGCCAAGTGGCGAAGCTGGTGAAGAATGCTTTGCGAACGCTCGGAAAACTTGACAGGGAGAATGTGTGATATGTCGTCGATAATAACCACAGGTGTGCGGTGGACGAGGATTGCGTCTTGAATGGCTTGGAATTTTTGCTCGATAGTGTAAGAGGCTGAGTGGGCTGTGTCAAAGCGAAGTCCAACATAGCGGATATTTCCGTAGTTGCCAGCGAATGCTCCTTCTTTGGAGGTGTAGCGTGAGTGGAAATGTATGTCGGGGTTTTCGAAATCGACATAGAGCACTTGATGCCCCATGGCGGCTGCCTCGTTGGCGATTTGATTGGCAAGCAGTGATTTGCCGATGTTTGGATCGCCGAAAAGACAAGCGATTTCGCCTTCGTTCCACAAGCCATGCCACAAAGTGGAAGGGGCAGGAATGCCATCAACCCACGCATCACGCATCAATGGCATAAGAAGGGAATTTTCGGCGATGCGCTCGATTTCCTTCTCGTTGGTGTGAGTTTCGGCGATATATTCGCTGTGGGAATTTTCGGCGTATAGCCTACGACGACGAGATGTTTCGGTTTCGCAGGCGGAATTGAAAAGCATTGTGTTTGTGAACATGGCAGATTTGGCTTTTTTGGAAGCAAAGATAGTGTGTGGTGGGGCGTGGGGCAATGACAAAATGGTGTGGGGATTTATGGGGCTTGGGTGAGGTGGTGGGGAGGCGCTGTAGCGCACTATTGGTGCAAAGATTGGGAGAGGTGAGGGGGTGGGGGAAGTGGGGG
>ENA-OUQN01001972-OUQN01001972.1-human-gut-metagenome-genome-assembly--contig:-NODE-1972-length-10820-cov-3.309707_pt1 | contig 10820 bp, 8 predicted proteins | sample MGYA00237950_ERZ548832 | MGnify/ENA primary metagenome ERZ548832 (study PRJEB26490, sample SAMN05194703) | human gut metagenome | biome: terrestrial biome; feature: human-associated habitat; material... | reverse complement strand
ATCTTGCACTGGACCGTCCCGATCCGGCAGCCGATGCAGCGGGCGTGAAGTACACTCCGGGCTTCGTACACAACGTAATTTACGAGACTTACTTGAAAGACCACGAAGCTCCCGAAGACATCGAATACTACATGTGTGGTCCCGGCCCGATGTCGAAGGCTGTTGAGAAGATGCTCGACGACCTCGGCGTTCCGGCTCAGAACCTGATGTTCGATAACTTCGGTGGATAATCTTCCTTGTCCGTCTTGAGATAAAAAAACTCCGGCTTGGCCTTCAGGGCTTTGCCGGAGTTTTTTGTTCGGGGCATTTCCTCTCTATTGAAAGAAAGTGGAGTGGATTCTTCGTCGCTTTTTCTTTATTCCTTGATATGAATCAGTGCATTTGCCAGAATGGCTGTTACTTCTCCGGTGGTAATTCCTGTTGACACAGACCTCGTATGAATGGTTCTTGGTGAAGGAGAATGCGGTCTTTCAGAGTTTTCATGTTGGATGTTTTATTGAATGGTATCTTTGGGCAGCAATCTTGGAGAAATGCGTTTCTTGGGAGTGAGGCTCATGCCTTTCAGCATTTCGGCTTGGCGCACTACGCTGCCGTTACCGTCCGAGAGCTGGTTGAAGGCTTTGTCGTAATCCCTTTGCAGGCTGGCCAGCCGGTCGCCGATACCGAGGAAGGTGTCGGTAAAGCCTGCAATCTTTTCATATAAGATGGTGCCGCGCTTGATGATGGCCTGCACATTCTTTACCTGGTTCTCCTTCTTCCAAAGGTCGAGCGAGAGGCGCAGGGCGCTAATCAGGTTGGTGGGGCTCATTAGTACCACCTTTTTGTTGTAGGCATATTCCCAGAGGTGGGCATCGCTTTGGATGGCGAGGAGGTAGGCACCTTCGGTGGGGATGAACATCATAACGAAATCCGGTGATTGGGCGTCGTAATGCGAGTAGTCTTTATGGCTGAGCTCGTCGATGTGGGAGCGGACAGATTGCAGGTGTGCTTTCAGGAAGTGTGCCTGCTCCTCCTTGCTTTCGGCAGAGGTGTAGGCAGCATAGGCAGTCAGCGACACTTTGGAGTCGATAATCATTTCCCGTTCGTCGGGGTATTTCACGATGATGTCGGGCTGCATCTTCTGCCCGCTTTCCTCGTTGATGATGGCTTCGCCCCGTTCGTCTTTTAGAAACTCCTGGCGGAAGTAGTGTTCGCCTTCAATCAGTCCGGAGGCTTGTAACAAACGTTCCAGAATCATTTCGCCCCAGTTGCCTTGCATTTTGGAGTCTCCTTTCAGGGCACGGGTCAGGTTGTTGGCATCTTCCACCAGTTCCTTGATGCGTTCACCCAGCGAGAAGCGTTCTTTGGCTTCGGTGCTGTATACTTGTTCCACCTTTTGGCGGAAGTCCTTCAGGTTATCGCCCAGCGGGCGGAGCAGATTGCCCAGGTGTTCGGTATTCAGCCTGGTAAAGTCTTCGGCTTTGCTCTGGAAGATACGGTTGGAGAGATTCTCGAACTCGGTGTTCATGCGCTTGTGCAACGCTTCGGCTTCTTCCTTCTGCAGCTTCAATAATTCTATTTCCTTCTTTGTCCCGCTGATTTCCGCCCTCAGTGCGGCAGACTTGCGGTCTGCCGCCAGATAGCCGACTACGGTTCCGATGATTATCCCTATAATCAGTAATACTATCTCCATAAGTGTTTTGAAGTGTCCGCCTTATTGTGTCAATATTTCGTTTCCGTCTTCAGTAATCAGGATTTGGCTTTCCCATTGGGCAGAAGGCAGTCCGTCGTCTGTGCAGACGGTCCATCCGTCGGCTTCGTCGATAAAGACTTCGTAGCTTCCCATGTTAATCATCGGTTCGATGGTGAACGTCATGCCCGGCACTATCAGCATGCCCGTACCACGTTTGCCGAAGTGTTCCACATCCGGTTCTTCGTGGAACTTGACGCCGCAGCCATGTCCGCAGAGGTCGCGTACCACGCTGTATCCGTTCTTTTCCGCATGCTCCTGGATGGCGGCGCCTACGTCACCGAGGCGTGCCCAGGGCTGTGCGGTCTGTATGCCTATGTCACGGCATTCTTTGGTGACCTGTACCAGTCTCTGCATGTCGGGGCTGACTTCGCCAATCATGAACATGCGTGATGCGTCGGCAAAGTAACCTTTGTAAATGGTGGATACATCGACATTTACAATATCACCGCTTTTCAGGAATTCCCTGGTGCTGGGAATGCCGTGGCACACTACATCGTTGATGCTGGTACACACACTTTTGGGGAAGCCTTCGTACATGAAGGGGGCGGGGATGGCGTCGTGGTCTGTGGTGAAGCAATACACCATATGGTCAATTTCAGCTGTGGACATGCCTTCGCGAATGTTCTCGGAGAGATAATCCAGCAGGGCAGTGTTGATTTTGGCGCTTGCGCGGATACCGGCCAACTGCTCCTCGGTGCGGAGTGCGCTTCGCATCGGCAGTTTATATCCTTCTTTCTTATAATGTTGAATTTTGGCTTCTACTTCGTCGGAATAGTTTTTAGGAGTAAACCGGACTCCTTTCATGAACTTTTTCATTGTCTTTTCTTTTTTATGAGACTGCAAAAATACACAATAATGCAGGTGCTTGTACTATCAAGAGCCGAAAAAACATTCGTTTTCTTTATCCCGATACCAGCTTAGAGGGTATTCACCACTTCTATTTCGCTTCTTGAACTGTGTATCCTCCGTACTTGTATCTGGGTCTTTATGCGCTCTTTCAGTCCTTCCACGTGACTGATGATGCCTACCTTCTTGCCGCCCATCTGGTGCAGTTTTTCCAATGTGTCCATAACGGTGTTCAGATAGTCGCTGCTCAGTGTGCCGAAACCTTCGTCGATGAACAGTGTGTCTACCGAGAGGCTCTGGCGGCTGAGGGAAGAAAGTCCGAGGGCAAGTGACAGAGATACCAGGAAGCTTTCGCCGCCCGATAAGGTGCATGCCGGACGTGCCGCACCTCCTTGATGGAAGTCGCGCAGCAGGATGGTGAGCGAACCGGCCTGGCACTCCAGTTCGTAGCGGTCGGTCAAGCGTTGCAGATAGAAATTGGCGCCTGCCAGCAGTTCTTTCAAGACGAAGCTCTGGGCTATGTTGCGGAAGTTCTTTCCCCGTTCGTCACCGAAGTGGCGGCAGAGGCGGTCCCACTTCAGATACTCTTCGCGCAGCCAGTCGGCACGTTCCTTTTCTTCCTTTATCCGGTCGATGTTGCGGGTGTTTTCTTCCAGGCGTAACTTCTGCTGGCCGATGGATTGGTTGCCGGCGGTTATCTTTTCTTCGAGATTCGCGATGAGTGCATCCAGGGTTTCGAGGTTTTCGTTTTCTTCTATTTCGGGCTTCCGGTTGATGTGCTCTTCCACTTGTCCGGTGGCCAGATGAAAGGAGGTCGATGCAGCTACTTCTTCCTCTTTAAGTGTCTGCAGTGAGGCACGCAATGCTTCTATCCGGGAGCCGGACCAAGCGGATAGGACGGTGATACGCTCCTCGTCGAGAGTGGGGTTGGCGGCATAGAACCCGGTTAAATCCTTTTGCAGCCTTGCCATTTGGTCTGCGGTGGAGGATATGCTTTGTTTCAGTCCGCTTGCTTGTGTATTCAGATTATTCCAGGCAATCCCCAGGTTCTTGATTTCCATTTCCTGTGTAGCTGCAGGTGCGTTGCGCCAGTCGGGGAATGCGGCATCGATGCTTTCCTTGTTGATGTTTATCCCTTCCAGCTCTTTGTGGATAAGGGCAATGGCGGATTTCAGTTCTCTTTGTTTTTCCTGCGCCAGCCGGTAGTTGCGCGTAGCTTGCGTCAGGCGGTCAATAAAGGAGAGGGGGGAGTTCTCCCATTCCGTGTTCCATCCTTCCCAGAGGATGTGGGGAGTGACGCGGTCCATGGTGGCACGTATGTTCTCTTTTTCGTTGGCGGTGAGCGACTCGTAATTGACGATGTTGTTTTTCAGCTCATTCAGCACTCTGTCGGCAGAGTTGAAGGCTTGGCGTGCAGCGTCCACATGTTTTTGGCATTCGTCCTTTTGCCGTTGCAGAGTTATGATTTGTGCGCTGAGCTTTTGAACTTCCGTGAGCTTTTCGTTCAGTTTGTCTGCTTCCAGCTTGTTCTCTTCCAGTAGCTTCTTCAGGGTTTCGCCGGTGGTTGTGGAGAGGCCGACGTCGTTGCATTGGGCGCATTTGGCCTGTGCGTCAGTACGGGCAAGGTTGTAGCTCCGGAGCGCTCTTGCTGTGGACTGACGGGCATTCTCTGCCAGCGTTCCGTAGGTATTGGATTCTGTCCGGTTGTTGTTCAATGCCTGCTCGGTTTCCTTGTATTCTTTCTCTTTTGTTTCCAGGGAGGTGCGTATGGGAGCAAGGACAGACTGGAAATCTTCATCTTTGCAAAGCGATTTTATTTCTTGTCCGCACACGGGGCAAGTATCCCCGACGACAAGCCGGGAGCGTGTTTCCTTTGCCCACTCTTCTACGGCTTCCTTTTGCTTGTCGTAGAGGGTGCGGATGTCATCATAACTTGTTTTCTTGCTGTCGAATGCCGTTTGCAGGAGGACGTATTGCTTTTGGCACGCCTCCACTTTGGCGTTCAAAGCCTTTTCGTTTTCCTTTGCCTCGTTCAGTGTCCTTTCCGTTTCAGCCAGTAAAGACAAGGCGCTCAATGCTTGCAGCAGGTTCTCCCGTCCGGCATCGAGTTTGTTTTTCTTGTCTTGCAGGGCAGGGCGGTCCATGGTTTCAAGCTGCTTGTTCCGGAGGTTTATTTCGTTTTGCAATGTATGGTTCTCTTGTTCTTTCCGGGTGAGGGCAGCTTCCTTGTCGGTACGCTCCTTGACTTTTACGGGTTGTTGCGCGGCAAGTCTTTCAAGGTGCGCGTTGTAGGTGCCGATGCGTGTTTGGGCATCGAGTGCGGATTTTAGGCCGGTAATGATGGATTGGCTTTGCTCGAACATGGGCAGTAAGGGCGAATGCTCTTGCAAGTACTTCTCGGCACGATGCAGCTTGTCTTCTTGCTCTTTCAGGAAACCGCATAGCCACTTGCTTCCTCCGTCCAGCCGGGCAAAGGATGCGCTTAACATTCCGGCTTGTGCATAGTTCTGTTGTTGTTGCTGTTGCTGCTGTTTCAAGGTAGAGAGCCAGTTGCGGGCGTCGGCGGTGGCATTCCATTCTTTAATCAGGAGTTCTTTCTGTTTGAATTCGTCCGATTGCAGTTGCGCTTGCTTCCCTTCCCACATCTTCTTTTGCTGTTCACGGGTGAGGAGGAGTTCGGAGTATTTCTTCAGCCAGTCCCGTTTTGCGAGGGCGGTAGTTTTCTGCTCATTGGCTTCCTTGACTCCGGCATTTTGCGTGGCTATGGCTTCCTTGATTGCAGTGACTTCTTCTTCTGCCAGGATGTGGATGCCTTCCAGCTTCCGGTTCTGGTTTTCGTATTCCGTCCGTCTTTCCTTGGTGGCGGCATATATTTCGGCACCTATTTCGGAGTAGATACTTGTACCGGTCAGCTTTTCCAGAATATCCGATTTTTCGCTTTCCTTGCTTTGCAGGAACTTGGTGAAGTCGCCTTGCGCCAGCATGGTGGTGCGGCAGAATTGTTCGAAGGTCAACCCCACTGCAGCTTGTATTTCCGCCTTTATCTCATTCTTTTTGTTGAGCTGTGCGCCGCTTTTATTGTTTTCCAGTGTCCAGCGCACATCCTGCACGGCTCCTGAAATCTTGCGGTGTGCCCGCGCCACGTACCATCGGGCGGTGTAGGGCATTTCGTTTGAGCCGGTAAACTCCAGCTCCGTCCATGCTTCACTGGTGTTACGGCGCATCAGTTGTCGGCTGTCGTTGATGGCAACATCTTCCTTTTTGGCAGAGAAAGTCTGGCTCAGGTCTTTGTATTTTTCGTTCTCGGCATGGTCCATGCGGGGCGTTTCGTTGTAGAGTGCCAGGCAGATGGCGTCGAGAATGGTTGTCTTCCCTGCACCCGTCTCGCCGCAGATAAGGAAAAGGGATTCCTCGCTTAGCGGTCCGTTCTCAAAGTCGATGACGGCATCTTCTATGGAGGCAAGGTTCTTTATGGTGAGTTTCTGGAGTTTCATGTTCCGGACAAATGATTAGGAGTTGTTCTTGCTTTTCACTTTTTGCATGACAGTCTCCATCAGCTGGCAAAGTTCTGGGTCCATCTCTTCTCCTTCGGTTTCGCGGTAGTAGAGTCTGGCTATTTCCAGGGGAGACATTTCCTGCATCTCTTGGATGGAGATAGGCTTGCTCTCGTCAGTGTCGGCCTGCCGCTCTCGGGTAGTCTTGATGTAGCAATATTTGCATGCCTTGCCTTTGGCGGCGTTCGAGGCTTTTTCGTTGCAGTCGGGGGGCAGGTAGCCTTTTGTCAGCACATTCAGACGGAGGTATGCAGGTTTCTCTTCCGGATATTCTTCCAGTAATTTCAAGGCGTCTTCGAAAGGTGTCGGGTCATGGGGAAGTGTGACGAGCGGAATCGGATTTTCAATTTCCCTTGTACTGATTTGTGGTTCTGCCCCTTTCTCCAACTCGATGATGGAGATGGAGTGCGGATAGGTTTCGTCGAAGCTGACGGGGAGGGGAGTGCCGCAATAGCGTGCGTGGTGATGACTGCCTTTGATGTCCTGAGGGCAATGGATGTGTCCGAGTGCCAGGTAGTCGTATCCTTCTCCCATAGCGCTGAGGGGAACATACTCTATTCCGCCAATACTCTCATCGTGCCCGCTACGGTCGCTGCCTTCAATGGAGAGATGGGCCATGAGGACGACGGGAAGCTGTGCCGTATTCCGTTTCTTCACTTCGTCCAGCAGTGCCTGGAAGAAGCGTGCCTGTCGTTGGTCGCGCGGTGTTTCAGTGTCCAGCAGGGGGAAGTTTTGCGGATAGACGTGGGGCACGGCAATGACGTAGCCTATTGTCTTTTTTTCATTGTTTATCTCGATGATGTGCTTGTCCAGATTCACTTCCTCGGCTGTACGTTCGATGTTTCCCACAACGTTCAAGCCGAAGTGCTGCCAGAGGCTGCTGTCTATCTCCAATTTGGAGCTGCTGTCGTGGTTTCCGGCGGTGACTACGATGGCCATTCCGGGGCAGGCTTGGTGAATGTTCAGCATGGCGTCGGTGTACATCTTCTGCGTGGCGGCAGCGGGAGAGGAGTAGTGGTAGATATCTCCGCTTACCACCATGGCGTCGGGCTGCTCTTCGGTTACTATGCGGGTGAGTTGCCGTAGGAAGGATTGCTGCTCGGCGGTGCGGTCGTAGTTGTAGAGGGTGTGTCCCAGGTGCCAGTCGCTGGTATGTAGTATTTTCATTGTTTTTGTTACTTCAATGGATGTGGGTTATGGTTTCCTTAGAATATAAATCTTGTGTGTTCCTCGTCCTTTGTAGTCGATGCCCGATTCGGGATTGGCTATCCATTCGCGCAACTCGCGGGAGGCGGCAGACTTCAATAAGCCGGTCAGTTGGCAATAGTCGGCTTGGGTCATGAAGCTGTTCTTTTCCAGGTATTTTTTTGCCCGTTCCAGCCGTTCCTGCGGAGAAAACACTTGTGAGGAGCGTTGGAATTTGTCGGTGGAACGTTTCAGGTGGCAATGGCGAGCGGTACGGTACAGTAGTTCTTTGTCCACCTTGAAATGTATGTCCTTCAGGCAGATGCTGACGGCGTTTCGCTTGGTGTCTCCTTCTTCGCCCGTCTCCCGTTCACGGTCTTGCCGCAGACCGAGGGCAGGGGTGAATACTCCTAAGTTGTCAATCTTCACGGAGTAACCTTGCCCCATTTGGTAGGCTATTTCGTCGGTGATGGCTTGCACCAGTCCGATGATGTCTCCTCGTGTGAAGGATGAGGCGTATGCTATCTTTTCGGTGATGGTTTCCAAGTCCACCTGCCCGTATAGTTTCATTCGTGGGTAGAGAATGCGTTTGCCGTCTTCTCCCGGCAGGTTCAGTTCCTGCATGTTGTATTCTGCCATGATGGTAGCGTTGTTATGAGGTTCGTTTGTTTATTGGGGCTTACAGAGTTTGTCCCAAGGTTGCGGATGTGTATGCCAAGGTTGGGGATTTCTATCCCAAGGCTTGGGATAGACAAACCAAGGGCGAAGGTAATTCTTTATCTCTATACTTGCAAACTTTACTATTAGTAGTTAGGAAGTTTTTTATTGGTAGTCGGGAAGTTTTTTGTTATAGGTTTGAGAGAGGAATTGAAAAAAACGTTATCTTTGTTACATAAGAGAAGTGCATGAATGATGAACAAAACTAAAATTAAGCGATATATGAAATATTATCCGGACTTATTATTGTTGTTTACCTTATTGTCCGTTACCACAATGATTAAAGCACAAATATCGATAAGACCTTATAGCGAATGGGAAGCAACCCAGTTTGTTGCAGTGAACGGACATCAGCCCGAAGACTATGTAACGCCAGATAATAATTGGGAAATACTATACAATTTACGGACTCCACGTACTCAAGCCGAACTTCGTGAAATGGGTATTAAATGCTCTGATAGCCAATTATTGTTATTGGAAGTAGGTGGACTTGTCAGTAAAACAAAAGGAAAATGGAAAGCTACTATACCCATTCTCGACAAAGAACAGACCAATTCTCTAAGAAGCTTAAGTAAGGAGATTGCTGAATCCATGTATGTCAAAACAAAGGCAGACTTTATATCATTGGCACAAACTATCAGTGAAATGGGATTCAAGAACAATGTACTCTCACTTGTTTTTTCATACCTTCTGGATGGAAAAATGTGGACAAAGTTAGTCTTGTTTGAGGATGTTGACAATTATACAAGCTGGAGTGGCTGTTACTGGGTATTATACGAATCAAGAAATGGCTTTGCATGCGGTACGAATGGTTTCGGAGAACAGAATTTGATTTTGACTTACATCAATAGCGGCATTGCTCCTGACAACGACATTATGGACCATTGTGCTGATGAAATAGCACAGTTCGGAAAAGTAACAGATGCCAAACTCGTTTCTCAGTTAAAACCTTATGGGCTGGTAGATGATAATGGAGATGTATTATTTCCTATTATAAAGAAACGGCAAGACCGCTTTCATCAAATAACTGAAAAATTGGTAAACTCTATCAGTGCGGAACTAAAGAATAATTGTGGCTCCTTAGCAAGCCAATATGGTATTGACAATGAAAAAGTGGCAATGGTGATGCTGTACCATGAAGTCATGTGGGATTTGGTAGATAATCTGATTCAAGATAGGATAATCTTCACTCCAGCTATTTTCAAAGATGAAGAATCGAATAAAGAACGATTGAATGAAGTCGTTTTCTTCATAGAAGGAGGATTAATGCAATAATAATTCGATAGAGAAAAGGACATTTGACTTTGAAGAGTTTTCTGTAAATGTATTTCAAGTGCATAGAAAATAGCCAATTAAAAATAAAGAATTATGTACGAATGGGCCAATGAAATGAACTGTGCCGTAACTGTATGCGACACAAAGGGAATCATCCTATATATGAACGAGAAAGCATGCCGTACGTTTGCCAAACACGGTGACCTGATAGGCAAGAATCTCTTTGATTGCCACAACCCGCAATCGCAAACCAAGATACGCGAACTGCTGGAGACGGGGGGAGTGAATGCCTACACCATTGAGAAGAACGGTGTCAGGAAAATGATTTATCAGACGGCATGGAAGCAGGACGGAGTGGTCGGTGGTCTGGTGGAGATTTCGATGGAAATACCCGGAGAGATGCCACACTATATGAGAAAATAACAAAATGATATATGATATGAAAACACTTTCTAATTCAGAACTGACAATTAAAGTCTCCCCGCATGGGGCCGAGTTATGCAGTATCTTGCATGATGGAAAAGAATATCTTTGGCAGGCAGACCCCGCTTTTTGGAAACGGCATTCTCCGGTGCTTTTTCCCATTGTAGGTAGCGTTTGGGAGAATGAATACCGCCACGAAGGCGTTTCCTATGCATTGACGCAACACGGTTTTGCCCGCGATATGGATTTTGAATTGATGCTTGAACTGGAAGATGAAGTGCGTTATCGACTGGTTGACAGTGAGGAAACACGCAAGAAATATCCTTTCCCGTTTTGCCTTGAGATAGGCTATCGGATAGAGGGAAAGAAGATTGAGGTGCTTTGGAAAGTCATCAATACCGGAACACGCGAAATGCACTTCCAGATAGGGGCCCATCCGGCTTTCTATTACCCGGACTATGATACGGAGACAACGGACCGTGGATATTTCGGCTTTGATAAGACGGAAGGTTTGCACTATATCCTTATCTCCGAGAAAGGATGTGCCGCTCCGGATAAGGAATATTTGCTTGAGTTGACAGATGGCCTGCTGCCTTTGGACATCCACTCCTTTGATAAAGATGCCCTGATTCTGGAAAACAGTCAAGTGAAAGAAGTTACATTATATAATAAGGAGAAGAAGCCCTATCTCAGTCTGTATTTCGACACTCCGGTGGTGGGGTTGTGGTCGCCTCCGGCCAAGAATGCTCCGTTTGTCTGCATCGAGCCGTGGTACGGGCGTTGTGACCGTGCCCATTATAAGGGCGAATATAAGGATAAGGACTGGATGCAGCACTTGGCGCCGGGAGGAGTCTTTAAAGGTGGGTATACAATTGATATAAGATAAAAAATGAAGAAGGATACTGAAAATAATTCGGTATCCTTTTTATTTGGAGAATGCAATGTCATTATCTTTGCGCCCGGTAAAAAATATAGGTTGTTTTTTAAGGTATGAAGAAGAGTCTTATTGCATTGGCGTTCGGCACATTGGGGCTAGGGATTGCCGAATTTACGATGATGGGTATTTTGCCCTATGTGGCTACTGATTT
>ENA-OUQN01001971-OUQN01001971.1-human-gut-metagenome-genome-assembly--contig:-NODE-1971-length-10851-cov-9.131623_pt1 | contig 10851 bp, 10 predicted proteins | sample MGYA00237950_ERZ548832 | MGnify/ENA primary metagenome ERZ548832 (study PRJEB26490, sample SAMN05194703) | human gut metagenome | biome: terrestrial biome; feature: human-associated habitat; material... | reverse complement strand
TTTTTTCAATCATTACTAAATAATCACAGGGACAACTTGTATATCATTTCCTAAATTTATATTATCTCTACATATTTAATCCTTACTATAGTGTAGAAAACATTTGCAATGTTTTCCACTTAAAATAAGTTAATTTAATATTAATCCATTTCCGCATACAATTAGATTTGAGTACTTTTGTGGTACAATGTACCATCAAAGGGACGGTTCTTCTGATGGCGTTTTCTTTAATTGCTTGTGCTATAGCTGAATATTGCCTTCTGTAAGTGCCAAAAATAATACATTTTTTACCATAACCGACCCTCTACGATGCCCAACCTGGTGTATTTCAGATTTGGCACACCTTCTGGTTTCAGAAATAGTTGCTAATTTCTGAGCTCTAATTTCTTATTTCTCCGTAAAAATCACTAATTTTGCCTAGTGATGGATACTTTGTCTACAAATTCGCTTATTATAGTGCTGGTCACTATGCTGCTGTCGGCTTTCTTTTCTGGCACGGAACTCGCTTTTGTGTCGGCAAATAAGGTGCGGCTCGAAATCGACACCCAAAAGGGTGGTTTGGTCAACCGCATTATCAATATGTTTTACAATAATAGTGAGGTGTTTATCTCCACTATGCTTGTGGGCAATAATGTGGTGAATGTGGTGTATAGTATGGCTATGGCGAGCCTGATAGGTGCACCTATTTACGAGATGCTCGGCGAAAACGAGTTCCTGCAACTGCTGGTGCTCACCATCATCAGCACCGTGATTATCCTTATCACCGGCGAATTTTTGCCAAAGACGCTGTTTCGCATCAACCCCAATGCGTCGTTGCGCATGGTATCGCTGCCGCTGTTTCTGTTCTACTGCATTCTTTATCCGCTCTCTCGCTTCACCGAAATGCTCTCGCAACTGCTGATGCGAATGTTTGGCGTGAAAATCGACAAAGAGAAGATGGAGCGCCTCACGGTGGAAGAACTGGATGCGTATCTGCAAGAGACCATCGACAAGCGCGAGGACGAGAACGAGGAGGTGGAGCGCGAGGTGAAAATCTTTGAAAATGCCCTCGACTTCAGCGACACCCACTTGCGCGACTGTATGGTGCCACGCAACGAGATTGTGGCGGTGGACATCAACGAGACCGACCGCGACGGACTGGTGGAGATTTTCTCCAAGACCGGTTTGAGCAAGCTTGTGGTGTATCACGACGACATCGACAATGTGCTCGGCTTCATTTCGGTGAGCGAACTTTTCGTGACCGATGTGAACTGGAAGGAGCAGATGAAGCCGGTGCTTTTCGCCCCCGAAACCATGCTTGCCAAGAATATGATGCAGAGCTTGCTCAAGGAGCGCCGCTCAATGGCGATTGTGGTCGATGAGTTTGGCGGCACCAGCGGTATGGTGACGCTGGAAGACTTGGTGGAGGAAATCTTCGGCGATATTCAAGACGAGCACGACCACAACAAACTTGTGGCGCGCAAGGTGAATGAGAGCACTTTCGAGTTCTCTGGGCGTATGGAGATTGAGGAAATCAACGAGGCGTATCACCTCGACATTCCCGAAAGCGACGACTATCAGACCATTGCCGGACTGCTGCTCAACCACCTTGGCGCTATCCCCAACGAGGGCGACACCATCGACTTCGGCGCATTCAAAGTGTCGGTGCTCAAGAAGAGTGGCGCACGCGTGGAACTGGTGCGTGTGGTGGTCACCAATGTTGAAAAAGAATAACTATAATCAAAAGTATATATGCAGAAAATTGTATTGCTCAACACGCTCCCCGCTGTGTTTGCCGGCCGTGAGGAAGACCGCAGCGAGGTGTGGCTCCGCAATGTGGAGTTTGAGCGTGGCAAGCACTATCTCATATCCGCCGAGAGCGGAACAGGTAAGTCGAGCCTCTGTAGCTACATCTACGGCTACCGCATCGACTATTCGGGCGTGATGCAGTTTGACGGCACCGACATTCGCACCCTCAGCGTGGAGCAATGGTGCGATGTGCGCAAAAATCACATTGCCTATCTGCCGCAGGATTTGCGACTTTTCCCCGAACTTACAGCTATCGAAAACATTCAACTCAAAAATAGGTTGACCAATTTCAAGACCGAGAAAGAGATTATATCCTACTTCGAGCGACTGGGCATACCAGAAAAGGTGAACAGCCCCGTGGGCAAGCTCTCGATAGGGCAGCAGCAGCGTGTGGCTATTATCCGTGCGCTGTGCCAGCCTGCCGACTTCATTTTGCTCGATGAGCCGGTGAGCCACCTCGACGAGGCTAACAATGCCATCGTGGCGCAGATGGTGACCGAGGAGGCGGCACGACAAGGCGCTGGCGTGATCAGCACCAGCGTGGGAAATAATGTGAAAATCAGCGTGGATAAGGAGTTGAAGTTATGAAAAAAGGATTGATGTGGAAATTGTTGCGTCAGCATATCAGCAAGATGCAACTTGTGGGCTTCTCGGTGGCAAACCTTGTGGGGCTCACTATCGTGATACTCGCTGTGCAGTTTTATAGCGATGTGCTGCCTGTGTTCAACGACCAGGAGAGTTTTATCAGCAAGGATTATCTGATTATTTCGCGCAACCTCACCAGCGCAGGCGCGCTGATGGGCGGCACCTCTGAATTTTCCGACGACGACATCGCCGACATCAAGGCACAGCCGTGGTGCCGCAAGGTGGCTCCGTTTGTGAACAGTGAGTTTGGCATCACCGCCAGCATCGGAGTGGACGCCACCCACGCCATGCGCACGCAGTTCTTCTTTGAGAGCATCCCTAATGAGTTTATCGATGTTGACCCTTCGTGGAAGTTCGACCCCGCCAATCCCACCGTGCCGGTGATTATGAGTCGCGACTACCTGTCGCTCTACAATTTCGGTTTTGCCGCAGCGCAGGGAATGCCGAAAATCAGCGAGGGCGAGGCATCGAGCGTGCCGCTCATGTTCAATCTGTCGGGTAACGGCTTCCGCGACGATGTGCGAGGCCGCATCGTGGGCTTTAGCAACCGTCTGAACACGATAATCGTGCCAGAGGAGTTCATGACTTGGGCTAACAAGAAATACGGCCAGGGCGGCGCTTTGAAGCCTCTACGCTTAATTATAGAGGTGAACAGACCTGGCGACCCGAAAATTCAGCAATATATGGACGAACACAACTACAACATAGCGGGCGATAAGACCAATTCGGGCAAAACCTACTACTTCCTCACTGTGATTGTGTCGATTGTGGTGATTGTGGGTGTGCTCATCAGTCTGCTGTCGTTCTTCGTGCTGATGCTCAGCATCTACCTGCTTTTGCAGAAAAACACCAAGAAACTGCAAGACCTGCTCATGCTCGGCTATTCGCCAGCCGAAGTGTCGAAGCCCTACATCAAGATGGTGCTGTTTATCAATGCCGCGGTGCTCGTCGCCTCGCTCGTACTCATGTTCGTGGCTCGCGCATCCTATATGGTTATGCTCAGCGGCTTAGGCACCAAAGGCGGCAACATAGTGGCATCAATCGTGGTGGCAGTGCTCATCATGGGCACCATCACCACCGGCAATATCATCGCTATCCGCCGCAAAATCCAATCCCTCTGGATCCAATCCTAACCCCCACTCACAGTCCAGGAGCGGCGAAGGTGAAAGCATGTGGCGTGTACAAATCACCGCATAACGTAGCGACATGCCTTCTGCATGTTTCGATACAATCAGCATAATATCAACGCCTTGGGTGTATGCGAAAAAGGCATACACCCAAGGCGTTGTCGTGTTAGAAAGATTTTGCACGCCCTTTGTTTCGCTTGCCCAAACAAGATTACAGCATCCTTTATCTGGAATAATTCCATATAATACAAAAATCCGCATCGAAACGACAGCGTAACCACTACAATATCAGATATTAAGTAAGGTTGTAACCAAAAGAACCGTCCCTTTGGTTTGTGGGTTTTGCGCGTTTGGTTTGTGGGTTTTGCGCGTTTGGATTAGATGGTTAGTAGTCTGATTTCGGCATTTGTGAAGGAGGGGATTTCGTGGTAGTCGCATTTGAGGTGGTGGGCGAACATGTTTCTGGCAAACTGACCGTGGGTGACTACGATGATGGTGTCGGTGGCGTATTTTTCGGCGAGATGACGTAGGGCGTTGCCGGCGCGCTGGAGGATTCCCTTGTCGGTCTCTGCGCTACTGTCGGGGAAACGCCATATACCGTCAATCTTGTACTTCTCGGCAGCCTCTGCAACCGCCATGCCCGTGTAGATGCCCCAATCGCGCTCGCGCAGTTCTTTCATGGGGGTGATGGGGAGGTGCAGACGCTCTGCGATGATGTGGGCTGAATCCATGGCACGCTTCAGGTCGCTCGAAACGATGCACTTAAATTCCACGCCAGTCTCCGCCAGACGCTCAGCCGTTTTCCGCACTTGCTCCTTGCCCTGCTCGGTGAGGTTGCCGGGCAGATGCCCTTGCAAAATGGCTTGCATATTTTCTTCTGTTTGTCCGTGTCTTACGATGTAAAGAATCATATTAATCTATTTTTCTGTGAATCGGTTGAATGTTTTTCCGTCTCTCGTCACTTTCCCGAAAAACATCTTTTCGGGCCGCACCCAGTAGGCCTCGTCGCCATAGAGGGCTTGATAAACCACCATGCGCTCCAGTGTTTCGGAATCGAAGGCGGAGCGCACGAACCTGTATTTTCCGCCTTTGAAGTGCTGGAACAGCCTTTCCTCCTTCTTAGGATATTCCTTCATGAGTTTCTCTGCCAATGGCGCATACCATGTCTTCACCTCCGATGGCGTGGGCGTGTGTCCGCCAGGGAAGTGGAAGATGTGGCTGTAATGCTCCGAGAAAAGAGGGGAGAAGTGGGCAATGGGGTCGTTGTCGCCAAAAAGTCCCCAAACGCGCTCCCTGTAATATGGAGAGCAGCAGTCGAACTGCACGGCTTCAAGTTCGGCAAACTCATTGATCAACGCCTCGTCGATCACCAGCCGCTGATTGCCGTCCGTTCGGGGAGCCTTGTATTGATGTTCGCCGACGCGCTCCTTCAGAAACTCCGTCATCTTGAAATACGGATTGCCCAGCAGGGCAGGCACGCCCACCACAGGAGCCAACATCTGGGCAAGAAACGCACCGCAACTATTGCCAACCAGCAAGTCGGGCTGCTCCTTGTCGATAATCTTCCGGACCAACTTCAGTGCCTCCTTCGGGTGGCGAGGCAAATCGGGAGTCAGCACCACCGCCTTCCCATCAAAAGCCTCGCGCAAAGCCACCGCCATAGCGCAACTCCCCGAAGCAAAAAAACCATGCAAAAAAACGATCCTCTCCATCATCCTTCCAAATTTGTGTTTCAATCAAAATCCCAAACTTCCCCACAAAGTTACAAAATCCCCCCACCAAACCCAACAAAAAAGACAATCCTTTGATAGATGGTAGAAATTCGCAGGAAAAATAGTAGAATTTTGAAATTTTTTAGGGAGGTGTGCAGATTGGTTGCACAGATGTGTTGTAAATTTGCACTCGAAATAGAATTTTAGGTGCATCGAGAGTACCCCGTGGATGAACGGGGGATGCCAACCGAGCCTGCACACATGGAGCCGCGGTGGAAAAGGAAAGATGCGAATGTTTAATCATTAAAATATTAGAAGTTATGTGTAAATCTCAGTTTTCAATTAGTCTTTTGAATGGTAACGAACTGGTTTGTTACCCTAAGAGTGTTCAACCACAATCAATCCAAGCCGATGGTCTTGAAATCGACACCACTGGCAAGTATTTTGGCACCACTAAGCCGCATAATGTGCAGCCGCAGGTGGAGAGCGACGCAGAGGAGGCCGATCGGGAGTTTTTTCTGGAGCACGCTTTTTTCTTTTTCAGGAATGCCGAGAAGATTATGAGCGATAGCCGTATGTTTCTCGCGCCTGTGCCTATTGTGAATGGCATTGCCTACTCTGGCACCGCAGGATTCACGAATCCCACTTTGGGCGTGTTTGTTGAGTGGTGGCTCAACTGCGAGACCGACGTTACACATGACCATAGTGGGAAAGAGGCGTTGTGCTACGCCATTGCCGGCAGTCCGCTGACGGGAATTAATGGGTGTGGCTGCGTATATCCCGATGGCACCACGGAGAGGATAGTGTATGGTAAGTTTTCGAATGTGTGGCGCACTTTTGTGCAAATCAACCAGCGCTACACCGAAGTTAAGCAAATTGCTGAGGCTTATTCTTTGCAGGAGGTGTATGATAAGTTGAAATGATGTAGTGGAAATCCTATGGGTGTGGTTTAATGTGCTGGCTTATTTGTGGTTGGCGATTGAAACATACCGAAGGTATGTCCCTACGTTTGGGCGAATTTCTGTTTTGATTCGCACGCCCTTTTCCAATGGCAGTTCTTTGAGGTGGTTTTGCAAGTGAATTGCAAAATATATTGCGTAACTTTGCAGAAAAATCAGAAGATGGGGAACGATGATATAAATAGCGTTTTGGCTGAAAAGGGGATTAAGCCCACCTCCAATCGCATTCTTGTGATGAGGGAGTTGGCGAAGGCTTCGCATCCGGTCAGTCTTGCCGACCTTGAAATCTCTTTGGAGTTTTCGATGGACAAGGCAAGTATTTTCAGGGTTTTGGAACTTTTCTCGGCAAAACACATAGTTCGCGTCATAGAGGACGGTAGCCGCTCTCTGAAATATGAGTTATGTGGCAGCGGTGCGCATTACTCCGACCAGCATGTGCATTTCTATTGCGAACAATGCAAGAAAACGTATTGCTTTGAGGACGAGAGTGTGCCGGTGGTGAACATTCCAAAGGGCTTTTCGCTCCATGACATCAACTATATGATGAAAGGCATCTGCCCGAATTGCAATAAGCAGTAAATTAAAAAAAATAGGTAAAGCACCTCTGTCCCAGTAGGTTGAAAATATGATAATGGCAGAGCATCCTTGTCGGGAGGCTCTGCCATTTGTTTTGGCAATGATATACATGTTGTCCCTGTAAATTATCGGGAGAAAGCGAGGTGAAACTTGCTTTTTCTCCTTTTTTGTAGGTGTTGTTAAGAAAAAAGGTGTATATTTGTGGAAAATGACTATTTATTGTATATGGAAAACGATAAGAAAATAATTATTACAGAGTCTGAACTCAAAAACATTATACGAGAGAGTGTAAAAAAAACCTTAGTAAAAGAAGGCATCGACGTTGATGGGGAAAATATGACAGTCGGGTTTAATCCGAATCATCAAAAATATGTTAACACAAACGACCCATGGGAACCATATCCAATTTACAACAACATAGATGGGTATAAAGTTATTTCTGTCTTTGAAAGAGAGATAACAGATGATAAACAGGATGGAAATCCGCTTATTTATGCATTAAAATCATTAGCAAATGGTGAGAGATGTCCAAAATGGAGTTTTAGAAATAAAAACTTTGATATAATGGCGTTACTAAGGCGTTTTGTTGCAGTAACAAAAGAATTAAAAGAAGAATTTGATGTGATTATTACAACGCCATCATCAAATCCTTTAAACACTGAAATCTTACATAGAATAATCCGTATAATTAATCACGAAAATTCATTTGAAGAGTTCTTTATCAAATTTACAGCGAATGAAGTTTATAGAGATTTCATTGATTCAGAATGGTTGACACGTACTTATCCAAACGAGGCGCAATGCAAGAAGATGCATTCAAATATTTATAAAGCAATCTGTAAAATGAATCTACCAAAAGAGCAAAAAGGAAATGATGGTATATTTTCATATAAATTTTTAAAACCATCAGAATTGAGAAGCGCTATTGTCCAATCTATGTATATTAATGACGACTTTCGTGATGAATTAACGTATGGACCATTAATAAACGGTAAGAAAGTATTAATTATTGATGATACAGTCACATCAGGTAAAACTATTTCTGATTCCGCTGATGCAGTTAAAGAAATGTATGACCCTATATCAATTACATTTTTGACACTATTTTCACCTTTAAAAAAATGATGTTCGCGGTGAGAATAAATGAAATCTATTGCATTAAGATAAAATTACATCTTACAAAAAGACCGTACTTCTGAATGGAGTGCGGTCTTTCTTCTTTGGTCTATTCGTATAAAATAGTTTACAGGGACAACATGTATATCATTGCCTTTGTTTTTGCAAACGGTTTGCAAAAGAGTGTTTGTAACTTTGCCCCCGAAGAAAAAAAGCAAAATTGATGAAAGCAAAATTATCACTCTCTTTGGCCGCATCCCTATTGATGGCCGGCAGTGCGTTTGCCGCCGGCAACATTGTGGGTGCAGTCTACGACAAGGGCACAGCCAAACCCCTCGACTACGCATCGGTAGTGCTCGTGAATCCAACAACTGGTGCTCCGCTCTCAATCGGCACTATGACCGATGAAAGCGGAAAGTTTGTTATCACAAACGCACCTTCAGGAAAATACATTATCCGTGTAAGCATGGTTGGCAGCATTTCGCAGGAACGTGAAATCGTGGTTGCCGACTCAGAGATAAATCTTGGTAAGATTGAACTCGCTGAAGACGCAAAGTTGCTTCAGGAGTTGGTGGTGACAGGGCAGAAAAGCCAAATGTCGGTTAACTCGGAGCGTAGGGTTTTCAACGTGAGTTCAAACATTGCCGCTACTGGCGCATCGGCTGATGAACTTCTTGCCGCAGTGCCATCGGTGCATGTGACCAGCGACGGTGAAATTTCGCTGCGTGGCAACTCCGACGTGCTTGTGTGGGTTAACGGCAAAGAAATGGGCATGAATGCCGACAACCGCGCCCAGATTCTCCGTCAACTCCCAGCCGAGAGCATCGAAAGCATCGAGGTGATGACAAATCCATCGTCGAAGCACAGCACTTCGGGAACTGCTGGCATCATCAATATCCGACTGAAAGAAGACCATCGTCACGGCTATTTTGGAAATGCCGAGGCGAATGTTGACTCTCGTGGAACGGCGAATGTGAATTTCAATATCAACTACAACGAAGGCAAATTCGAGTCGTTTGCCGGTATCGGGCTTAAAACCCAACATGCGCCCGCTGGCTCGACATCGCGCCGCAACTACGACAACGGCACCTTCCTCAATTCTGACGGCGACAGCAAGAAGCATGAAAACAGCATGTTCCTTCGTTTGGGTACCAATTACCACCCCGATGAAAACAACACCGTTTATCTGAGCGCAATCGGTACCCTCGGACACAAATGGGGCCGCACAACCACCACCCACTTCAGCAATGTGCCAAATCAGTGGACGCAGAATATCAACAATATGCGTGAAACAGGCGACACACGAGGCGCAAACGTGATGCTCGGCTATAAGCACACCTTCAACCCCAACCATTTCCTCGACATGAACGTGAGCTACAATATTTGGGAAGGCCCCAACGACAACAAGTTTCACGAAAATGTGAAATGGGCCGACGGCAATGAGGAGTTCATTTGGCAAAACCAGCATCAAGATGTGAAAATCAGCAACTGGGAAGCCGCGCTCGACTATTCAGCACAGGCACTGCCATGGCTCCGCTTTGAGACAGGCTACAAGGGCAACTACAACCACGAGAACAGCCCTGCCTCGTATGCTGGCGGTGCTGACGAGAACAGCCTGACACCTCTCAACAACCTCTACAACCGCTTCAAATACGACACCGACATTTCAGCCCTGTATATTCACTTCTCCGGCAATTTGGAGAAACTGACCTTCGCGGCAGGACTTCGTGGCGAAATGTGGCAAATTCGCACCCGCTCGCTCGGCTACGGACAGACCGACGCAGATGTGCCATTGTTCAAGAAGAATGATTTCGCATTGTTCCCATCGGCATCTATCGGCTGGTCGTTTCTTACCGGCAACGAGTTGAAACTGAACTATTCGCGCCGCATACGCCGTCCATTCGGTCCACAACTCAACACTTTCGAGAATATTTCCGACCCATCGGAGGTGCACCTCGGCAATCCACTTATTCAGCCAGAATACAGCAATGCTGTGGAGCTGTCGTATATCAAGAACTGGAGCAACCACATGCTGTCGGTTTCGGGCTATATGCGCGCCAGCAACGACATGATCAGTCATGTCAGTTTCCTTGCGCCAATGGCCTCAAACCCCAATGTGAACACCATGTATTACGGTCATGCCAATGTGGGCAATATGATGAACACCGGTGTGGAAATCATTTCTCGCAACACACTTTTCAATCGCCTGACCCTCACCACCACTGTGAACCTCTACAACAGCCATCACAAGGCATGGAGCACCGAATATCCGCTGCACGACAGTTTCTATTCCGTGCACGGCGAAAAGCAGAACCGCTTTGTGTGGGATGCACGTTGCATGGCATCGGTTCGCCTGCCTTGGGAGATGACAATCCAAGCCACAGGCCGATACAACTCGCGCCGTGTCACCGCGCAGGGAACGCTGGAGGCAGACTGGGATGTTGAGGCAGGATTGCGCAAAAATATCGGTGCTTGGGGCATTTCGCTTCTTTGCAAGGATATGTTCAACTCAAAAGAAACCCATAATATTCTGAACGGCAACGGTTATGTGCAGTCAATCAGCAAATGGTCGGGAGGTAGAATAGTCCGCTTGTCGGTTACCTACACCTTCGGTAAGACTCACGAACACGAGCACGGTCGCCACAACCACATCGACACCGGCGGCTACGGCGAAGAACATCAGCATTAAGATCCCTTATATATCATCAATCACGGAGATTGCCCAATGCGGCAGTCTCCGTGATTGCGTATAAGTGTGGTGGTCTTGTGTGGGGGGGAAGACACCGATTTAATCCATTTTAACCCTATTTATACCGATTTTTTGGGGCAATGATATACAAGTTGTCCCAGTGATAATTTAGTAATGATTGAAGAAATCCCGTAGGGATTAGATGTGCGTAGGCAGGTATGCAGCGAAGGTTATGCGAA
>ENA-OUQN01001956-OUQN01001956.1-human-gut-metagenome-genome-assembly--contig:-NODE-1956-length-10934-cov-3.512823_pt1 | contig 10934 bp, 10 predicted proteins | sample MGYA00237950_ERZ548832 | MGnify/ENA primary metagenome ERZ548832 (study PRJEB26490, sample SAMN05194703) | human gut metagenome | biome: terrestrial biome; feature: human-associated habitat; material... | reverse complement strand
TTCCGGAATCCAGCGCCATAACATATTTTGCCATATAAAAATCCTCCAATACATTTCTTGGCTGCGGCTCAATGCCTCTGCAGCCTCATAATTCCCATACCTTCTGATTTGTAGTGGAAACCGCTGCTGCCCCCGCACCCAGGGCTCCCATCACATCCTCCTTATCGGAGATCAAACCGCCTGCGATCACAGGCACCTTGCTTGTTTTACATATCTGTTTAAGAATCTTCGGCATCAGCCCCGGCAGAACCTCTACCACATCCGGCAGCTGCTCATGCTGATTTCCCAGATTCTCAATATTCTTGATCGCCATGGAATCAATAAGGAAAAAACGCAGAACTGTATACATTCCAAGCTTCTTCGCCCTGTTGATCATGGATGCTTTTGTTGAAATGATCCCATCTGCATGGATATTTTTACAAATATAATCCACAGAAACCTCTTTTGAGCTTAAACCTGTGATCAGGTCTATATGTGCCATCGCAATCTTCCCCGCTTGGTGGATCCGCTCCACAATTCCCCCAATAGAACGGATATCTCCATACAGGATAAAGATCACGGTAAGCTCCTCCCTGCCCAGACAGTTCTGAAGCCCCTGCTCATCCTTTACAGCCGCTATGATCGGGTTCGCCTCGATCGCGTCCAGAAATTCTTTGTTCATCTTCTCTCTTCCTCCGCAATGTTCACACAATATCATTTTATCTCCGCGCATTATTTGAAGATATTATTCTTATTGTATCAGTTTATTGCTTCAAAGACCAGACGCATTTGCCAAATATATCTGTTTTATTTCCGGCTGTATTACAATTCTCAGACAATCTTCTTCTCTGGTAAAAGAAGGGAAGCCCCTACGGACTTCCCTTCTGCAGATACATTATTTCTCAAACGGGAATTTGAACTGTGTAAGTCCGAATTCATCGCGAAGTCCGATAAACTCTTTCTGAACTGCCTCTGTCACCGGAACTCCCTTATCCTTACGATACATCCATACATCATATTCCTTCTCGCCTGCTGTGTAGATACGTTCCTGTCCAGGAGCCTTCTCGGAGCCTCTCAGGTCTCTCAGGATATCACCGCATGTTTTCTTGAATGCCTCTGCACCCATAAATGCCTCTGTGTCGATAGCAATAAAGAAATGTCCAAGATGATATGGACGGATCTTTCCTTCCTCGTCTTTACCATCCAGAGCTTTCAGGAAGAGACCGGACTGAAGAGCAGCGGAAAGGATCTCAACAACAGTAGAGTATCCGTATCCCTTATATCCTCCGGTTGTCTCACCAAATCCACCGAGAGGAGCAAGTGCTGCCTGCTGGCTTCTGATCTTCTTAAGGATCTCTGCACTATCTGTAAGCTCCTCTCCTTCTCTGGAAATAACAAGACCCTTAGGAGTATCATGGTTGATACGTGCGTAGTATTCGATCTTGCCATTCTGGATAACAGATGTTGCACAGTCCAGTGTAAACGGGAACGGCTCATCTGTAGGCATACTAAATGTCAGTGGGTTGGTTCCAAGCATATTCTCAACACCAAATGTCGGTGCAACGGATGGTCTTGCGTTGGTACCGCTGATACCGATCATATTCTCTTTTGCTGCGAGACCTGTCCAATATCCTGCGATTCCATAATGGGAAGAGTTACGGACTGCAACCATACCCATGCCGTATTTATGTGCCTTTTCGATACACATGTCCATAGCCTTCTTGCTGGCTACCATTCCCATACCATCGTTAGCATCAAGAACTGCAGTTGTCGGTGTCTCTTTAAGAATATCGATCTTTGTTACAGGATTTAAGATTCCGGATTTGATACGGTCGATATAGATCGGTTTAAAGCGGTTGCAGCCATGGCTCTCGATTCCACGTCTGTCACTTTCCAGAAGTACATCAGCGCAAAGTCTTGCATCCTCCGTCGGAACTCCCATTTTCTCAAATACTGCAGTCATAAAATCGTCTGCAAGCTGCCATGAAATAAAAGGTCTTGTTTCTTTCTCCATTGTAAAAATCCTCCATATACATTATTATAGTTTTTTTATTTTACTTATATAGATCTGCAGCAGGACCCCCTCCTGCCGGAGATTTCAAATTTAGCCTGCCTCCTGTATGTACCTTACAGAAAGCGTCTTTGCATTACAGTGTCAATCCTCATCTGCCACTGCTCTTCCTCTGTCCGGATAATTGGTGATGATGGAGTTTACTCCCCATTTCTTCATCCTTCTCATATCCTCTTCCTCGTTTACAGTCCAGACATTCACCCCGATCCCGTTCTGGGAACAGCTGCGTACATGTTCTTCCTTCAGGTATTCCAGATTCGGATGATAATACTGCACATCACAGGTTCTTGCATAAACCCCTGCATTATCCACATATTTCTCTACCAGAAAGCCTCCTGCAATAGTCTCATCACTCTGTCTGCACAGTACAATGGATGCGTTATTGAAAGAGGAAAGGATGATTCGATCCTCCAGACCATATTCGCAGATCATATCAATGACCTTCTCTTCCATACCACCATAATAATAAACACTGTTCTTCAGCTCGATGTTGGTGATCAGATCTTCCTCCTCTGCCATCCACTCCAAATACTCTCTCAGAGTCGGAATCTGAAGCCTGCCGAATTTTCCGGCAAACTTATCCGGATAACTGCAATCCAGTTTACACAGCTCAGCATATGTAAGATCATAGATATATCCGTTTCCATCTGTGGTACGGTCAACCTTCTCATCGTGCATGATCACCGGAACCAGATCCTTGGTCAGCTGTACATCAAGCTCAATTCCCTCGCATCCAGCCTCCACGGCTTTCTGAAACGCCAGCATTGTATTCTCCGGATATTCTCCGCTGAAACCACGATGTCCAAATACTTTCATTCTAATCATCCTCCATTCAATGCATTACATCGTTATGAGCATTTTTGCTAATTCATATTTCTGATTATATCATAGCGTTTATTTATTTTCAACATTTTTTGTCTGTTTTTTTACGTTTTTTTGTTGCTTTTTAATTAATTATTCTTTTTCTTCTTATTATTTTTTGTGTATTTTGCATATTTTATTTCATGGCAAACAAAGCGATAAAACCGCCTTTTCAGGTTTATTTTATTCGCTTTGTCTGCCGGAGGGCTGACATATTATAAGCATACAGATCGCCATATATATCCTTTGCAGATCACTGTATGATCTGCTTCACATTTCCTGTAGCCACGATATCCACGCCTGTACCTGCTGCATTCTCCAGGATCACGTCCCCAATCTGAACCGGCGCTTCCACACATACATCCCGCAGCGCATCCACACAGTCAAAAATCTTTCCTTTCGGAATATCCTGTGCTGTCTTCACGGACACCACCGGCATACTTCCATTCTTCACACGAACGGTCGTTGTCACGATCCTGGTCGGATCTGTCACTTCCTTCACTGCATATTCCGCACCTTTTTTACAGGTATTTCCTGTGACGGAAATGATTTCTTTTCCATTCATTTCCACCAGAAGGGCGCATCCCATAGGACATCCGATACAAGTAAGATTCCTTTTTTCCATTTTCATCACTCCTCCACCTGGATCACAAGTTCATGTTTATCCTGTTTCTGTTTTCCTTCCAGAATGGAAAGAAGCTGCTCTTTTTTCAATTTGATCTGTTCCATCTCTCCGGGTGCTGCCACCTGTTTTTTTCTGGAAAAGATCCGTTCTCCATCCAGATATGCACGGATGTAACAATTTTTATATACATTTCCCACACGGAAGCGGACCAGCTGCTCCTCCGCCATATGACCGGTACGGATCTCAGACGGCACTGTATAGCGGACCCCGTTTTGGGGCGAAAGCGTGATCTTTATCTCTTCCGGTATTTTGTCCTCTCCATTGTTGTTTATATAGAGAGCCGCATTTCTTCCTGCATTGCCGGCTTCCTCCGAAACAAAATCCACCAGATCGTGAACATGAAGAACATTTCCGCAGGCAAAAATACCTTCTACATTTGTCTCCAAACTTTCGTTTACCACCGGTCCGGAAGTCACATTGCTCAGCTTCACACCTGCCTGTCCGGAAAGCTCATTCTCCGGGATCAGGCCAACAGAAAGGAGAAGCGTATCGCATTCAAAAAATTCCTCTGTACCAGGAATCGGACGTCTGTTTTCATCTACCTCTGCAAGAGTGATTCCTTCCACACGCTCTTTTCCTTTTATGTCAACCACTGTATGGCTAAGCTTCAACGGGATTCCAAAGTCATCCAGGCACTGCACGATATTTCGCTTCAGGCCTCCGGAATATGGCATCAATTCTGCCACTGCCTTAACCTCTGCACCTTCCAGCGTCATACGTCTAGCCATGATCAGTCCGATATCACCGGATCCCAGGATCACTACTTTTTTTCCCGGCATAAATCCTTCCATGTTTACAAGGCGCTGTGCTGTTCCTGCTGAATAAATGCCTGCCGGTCGATATCCCGGAATGTTCAGTGCACCTCGCGGTCTCTCTCTGCAGCCCATGGCAAGGATCACAGCTTTTGCCCGGATCTGATACATTCCCTCCTGGCGGCTCATGGCAGTGATCACCTTATCCTGGCTGATATCCATGACCATGGTGTTCAGCCGGTACTCGATCTGCTGCTCTTTTACCATCCGGATAAAACGTGCCGCATATTCCGGTCCTGTCAGCTCCTCCTGAAATGTATGAAGGCCAAATCCATTATGGATACACTGATTCAGGATCCCGCCCAGTTCCTTATCACGTTCCAGGATCAGGATACTCTCTGCTCCCTCTTTCTTTGCAGCCAGGGCTGCTGCCAGTCCTGCAGGGCCTCCGCCTATGATCACGATATCTCTCTTCACCATAATCTTATCATTCATGGTTCTCGCCCTCCTCTGCAATTTTCTTGTTGATTCCTTCGATCAGTCTGGAAGCTCCGCCTGTTTTTGTGATCTCCTCCATGGAAATACCAAGCTCTCGGCTGAGGATCTCCATTGTTCTTGGAGAACAGAAACCTGACTGGCATCTTCCCATTCCCGCTCTTGTACGGCGCTTTACTCCGTCCAGGGATTTCGCTCCAAGCGGTCTTCGGATCGCATCCAGGATCTCTCCCTCAGAGATCATCTCACATCTGCAGATGATATTTCCATATTCCGGTGATCTTTTGATCAGCTCATTTCTTTCTTCCAGAGAAAGCTCTGACGGATCCAGGATCCCTTTTCTCACCGGATCAAAATCCGGATTTACTTCCGGATGTAATTTTTCTTTTACGATGTCAGCAACCATACAGCCAATGGCCGGTGAGCTGGTAAGTCCCGGGGATGCGATTCCTGCACAATCGATAAATCCGGGAGCATCCTCCACCTCTTCGATCACAAAATCCATACCGTCCTCGATAGCACGAAGTCCCGCAAAGCTTGTGATCACCTTTCGCAGAGGAATATCCTTTACTGTTCTGCCGGATTTGACGCTTACAGCCTCCAGACCCTCTGCAGTAGTGGCTGTTCCCTCCCGGTCCTCCAGATCCGTAGCAGTAGGGCCGACAAGAAGATTACCGTGAACAGTCTGTGTTACCAGAACTCCTTTTCCGTTCTTATTTGGAAGTGCAAAGATCGTATGATTCACATGTGTTCCTGCACTTTTATCAAGAAGCATATACTCACCCTTACGAGGAGTGATATGCAGTTTTTTCTCACTTACCATATTATGAAAAACATCCGCATAGACACCGGCAGCATTGACGATACAGCCTGTCTCAAGATCACCCTTTGAGGTTTCCACAACAAAACCTTTTTCCTGTTTTCGGATGTTCTTTACTTCTGTGTCAAATTTAAATTCCACGCCATTATTATATGCATTTTCTGCCATTGCAATGTTCAGCTCAAAGGGACAGACAATTCCGGCTGTCGGTGCATACAGCGCTGCCAGCACCTGATCAGACAGATTCGGCTCCATGGCAAGTGCCTCTTCTCTGTCAAGGATCCTCAGTCCCTCTACTCCGTTTTTCAGTCCTCTTTCACGCAGCTTATGCAGCATGGCGATTCCATTCTCAGTCGTACAGACAGTCAGTGAACCAGTCTGTTTAAAAGGAAAATCCAGTTCCTTCGAAAGCTGTCCCATCATATTGCTGCCCTTCACATTCAGTTCCGCCATAAGGCTTCCCGGTTCTGCATCATAACCGGAATGAGCGATTCCGCTGTTTGCCTTGGAAGTTCCACAGCATACATCCTCTTCTCGCTCCAGAACGCAGATTTTCAGCCGATATCTTGAAAGCTCTCTCGCCGCTGCCGCTCCGGAAACTCCTGCTCCGATAATGATCACATCATACATAGATCTGTTTCTCCTTTCCTGTTTGCGGATCTTCTGAACTGTCCCCGGCTTTCTCTGCGCCGGAAACAGCAGAATATCCGTTGCAACACAAGCATTGCCGTCCGCAGGTAAATATTCTGCGAGGAGTACTGCTTACGAACAGCAATCTTTCAAGTGAATATGCCGTTATTTTATGCTGTAACCCTTTGTAACCCTTGTAATCCTTTTGAAATATTAACATTTGTGCATAAAAATAGCCGACATAAAAACACACTTATCCATGTGTCTTCATGCCGGTCTCTGTTCTCAATGGCATTCTCTGTATTCAGCAAGCTGAATCAGATTCCTTCTTCACTTTGTATTCATTGTATCAGACTATTTTTCATATTTCAAGTACATTTCTCGTAAAATACATCGTTTTTTCTTTAACATACTCTTAACTTTCCCAAAAACATGATAAGTTTCATTGTATTCCCGATTCCCGATCATATTTCCTCCACAGAAATAACTCCTTCCTGCTGTCTTACCTCACGAAATACAGTATGGCGTGCTTTCCATTTGGCAGCCTCCATTGTTGCCTGGATCACCACACTCTGTGTTTTGGATCTCTTTTTGATGATAACTACGTTGGAAATCAGGATGTCCTCTTCCCGAAGCTTCTTTATGACCATACTCATCTTATCTTCATTTTCAAACTCCATATATACGTCATAAGTATTGGAATGCTCTTCCACATAAACCTCTATATATTTCGCATATTTGAACACCAGAATAAGCCCCAGCGTGGTAAAGATCGCACCGCTGTAAAAGCCGATCCCCACAGCAAGTCCGATACACGCTGAAGTCCAAAGACTGGCTGCTGTCGTAAGACCGGATACATGTCTCTGTCCGGTCACGATGATGGTTCCTACTCCGAGAAAACCGATTCCGCTGACAACCTGTGCGCCAAGTCGTGCAGTATCTCCGATTCCTGCCCCATTAGAATATACATGGATAAAATCGCCCGTCATCATAACCAGAGTTGCCCCCATACAGACGATCATATGTGTTTTTACACCTGCCACACGCTTCTTCATTCCACGGTCAATACCGATCAGACATCCAAGAAACATCGCAAGAATCAGCCGAAACAGCGTCGATCCCATATTTAAAGTGTGCAAATAATCCGATATTGCATTACATGCTCCGAGAATTCCGCCCATAAATTTGCTCCTTTCCTGTTGTAACATTATTTTCTGCCGGTGATAACGCCAATAGCGCATCCTTCCATTTTACCCTGCACGAACGCCGCAGGCCACACTCACTCCATTCGAAAGCTGTCTAGTCAGCCGGACTCACTCCGTCCGTCTCACTACGCAGTTTTTCATATGATCCTATACCCCGGATATACATGATCTGTAGTCTCACAGCATGTAAAACAGCAGGGATACCGGCGCCCAGCGGCGGTATCCCTATCTGTTGCTCTATCTACTAATCAGAGGGCATTCTGATCATTTAATAGATTCGTTATAGTTCTCGATCGCTTTGTTTACAGAAGCTGCAAGCTGATCAACACCTTCCTGTGTTGTGATCTTGCCTTCGTATACCTGAGGCATAAGCTCATTAAATGTAAGACGGGCTTCTGTCTGTACACCGGAGAGAACACCTGCTGTATTGCAGTTTACAGGAGAATCCTTCAGCTGGTTGATAGCTGTCTCGAAGTTCGGGTTTTCTTTGAGGTAAGCCTTCATATCCTCTGTCTCATAAGCTTTCTCGTTGATCGCAAAGTATCCTGTACCCATGGACCATTTAGCCTGTACATCAGGAGTTGTGATGTACTCGATGAATTTCCATGCTGCATCTTCGTTAGCTTCGTTGCCTGTATCTGTAAGCCACAGGGATCCACCACCGATGATAACGCCGCCTTCATCATTCTGCTCGATTCTCGGAAGATATCCTGTACCAACTTCGAACGGAGAAGAATCAACTGCATTTTTCAGGATAGCAGTAGACTCGATGATCATACCAACCTGTCCGGAGAAGAATGCTGTCTGAGTATCTGCTGTTGTTGTTCCGTAATCTTCGAAATATCCGGAATCATACAGCTTTTTCCACATATCAAATACTTTCAGGCCGCCGCCGTTGGAATCAAAATCAACAGCTGTAACTGCCTCTTTACGTCCATTGTCATTGTTTCCGTATGTTACACCAAGTCCTGCAAGCTGCTGCTCAAAGAACCATCCGTAAATAGCCTGTGAATAACCAACCGGAGCTGCTCCGCTCTCTACGATCTTCTTGGCATCCTCAAGAACCTCATCATAAGTTGTTGGCGGAGTTTCAGGATCAAGTCCTGCTGCCTCAAATACGTCTTTGTTGTAATACAGCATAGGTGTGGATACGTTAAATGGCATTGCATACTGCTTGCCGTCTACGGTATAGTAGCTGCTGATAACATCCATAACAGAGCTCTTATCATAGCCTGTGCTCTCAAATTTGTCTTCTACAGGAATGACAGCACCACTGTCATACATGAACTTTGTTCCTACATCATACATCTGGCAGACATCCGGAAGACCAGAATCACTCTGCATAGCTGCTTTCAGTTTTGTGATGGTGTCATCATAAGTTCCCTGATACTCAGCTTTAATCTCGATCTCATCCTGGGATGCGTTGAAATCATCCACGATCTGCTGAAGCACCTCACCGTTTGTACCGCCCATTGCATGCCAGAATGTAAGTGTTGTTTTCTCAGCTGCACTTACTGAGCACGGAGCTGCCAGAGATGCAGCCATGATTCCTCCTAAAAGAATCGCCATCCATTTTTTGTTTTTCATATAGAAACCCTCCTTTTATAATGGTCCGACCCGCCCCAATACAGGTCGGACAAATTAACATTTTTACTACTTGCTCTTATGTGATCGGATCAACCCTTAACAGCACCTGCTGTCAGACCACTGATCATCTGCTTCTGGCCAATGATAAATACAAGGATTGACGGGATCAGGATAACCATAGCGCCAGCCATGACCGGTCGGAAGTCTGTTGCCTCAGCACCCTGAAGCATACCAAGACCGATCTGAACCGTTCTCATATTTACACTGTCTGTTACAAGCAGTGGCCACAGATAGTAGTTCCAGCTCTGAAGGAATACATAGATGATCAGAGCACCCAGTGATGGTTTGATAAGCGGAACACCGATGGTATATAAGAACTTGAAATTTGTACATCCGTCAATCTCTGCCGCTTCATGGATCTCCTTCGGCAGTGTCAGGAATGCCTGGCGCATGTTGAATACCGCAAAAGCTGCTGCTGCATTAGGAAGGATCAGCGCTGCGTATGTATTACGGATACCCCAGTCAGCGATTGTCAGGTAGTTTGCGATGATGATCGCCTGGCTCGGGATCATCATGGTTGCCAGCATAATATAGAACAGGACCTTTTTGCCTTTGAACTCCATCATTGCAAAAGCATATGCTGCAAGAGCACCTGTAACGACCTGAGCAAATGTGATAACACCGGATACGATCAGTGAGTTCTTAATGAAGGTAAAGAACGGTGCAAGCTGAAATGCTCTTGTGTAGTTCTCGATGGTCAGATGAGACGGCCAGAACTTTCCACCATAGATCTCTTTCAGATCCATCATACTAACATTGAAACAGTAGATAACAGGAACGATAATAATAATCGCAAAAATTATATTCAGCGCATACATCGCCACTTTTACATATGGTTTTTCTTTCATCAGTAGGTCACCTTCTTTTCCAGTCTAAACTGCAGTGCAGTCAGGATAATCAAAATAACGAACAGAACTACGGATTCTGCACAGGCCACACCGAAACGGCTGTTGATAAATGCCTCCTGGTAAATCTCATACACGATAACGTTGGTACTCTCTGCCGGTCCGCCCTGGGTCATCATCTTGAACTCTGCGTATGCCTGTACGGAGTTGATGACATTGATGATGAGAAGGAAGAACAGTGTCGGAGAGATTGACGGAATCGTTACATGGCGGTGCTTCTGGAAGAAATTCGCTCCATCCAGGGCAACGCTTTCATAAAGCTCAGCCGGTACACTCTGGATCGCTGCAGTAAGGTAAATGAAATTCATACCGATCGCCATCCATACACTAACGATCGTAACTGCGATCAGTGCATATTTCTTATCTGTCAGCCATCCGATATGAGTTCCGAGAGCCTTGTTCAGGATACCCAGAGAGCTGTGGAAAATAAACATGAACACTACAGATGCCGCTGCTGCGGAAATAGCCATCGGAAGTGCATATACAGTACGGAAAAATCCCTTTGCCCTGATCTTCTCTGTACTGATGATCGCCAGTATAAAACCGAGCACAATAGAAAGGATAACTCGCATAACAGAGAATTTCAGTGTTGTCACCAAACTGTTAAGGAACGTTCCATCTGTAAAAATATTCGTATAGTTGTCTAGCCCTACATACTGTGCCACCTGACCAAGAGGTGTGGTTCTGGCAAAACTCAGTCGGATCGTCTTAACGAACGGCCAGAATACAAACAGTATAAAAAGGATCATTACAGGAACCAGATAGAGATAAGGCTCCACTGTCCTGAAAAAAGATTTCTTACTTTTCATTGTATATCACCTGCTTTTCATAAATTTGTGTACTTCTGATCAGTCCTGTTATTACGGTCCCCCATATATGCAACA
>ENA-OUQN01001953-OUQN01001953.1-human-gut-metagenome-genome-assembly--contig:-NODE-1953-length-10952-cov-4.563825_pt1 | contig 10952 bp, 8 predicted proteins | sample MGYA00237950_ERZ548832 | MGnify/ENA primary metagenome ERZ548832 (study PRJEB26490, sample SAMN05194703) | human gut metagenome | biome: terrestrial biome; feature: human-associated habitat; material... | reverse complement strand
CTACCAAAACTGCGCTACACCCGGTCGAACGTGGGCTGCTGTCATCAACAGGTATTATTATAACAGGCTTCTAAAGAAAGTCAAGCTTTTTTCTAAAAATTTTTGATTTTTTTCGTATTTTTTCTTTTTCAGTTTTCTTTTAACGCATATAATTAATTTTTTACGTCTGCTCTTATGCCGCAAATTTTTCCACCAGCGCCACTGCCACCTTCATCACCCCGGCCAGTACCATCACAAAGATTGGGTTCTTTTTGCCTTTCTGCAGCAGGATGAGGCTGATGATAAAGATCACGACAAGACTCCAGTTCGTCTGCGCCAGCCGGATCACGGTATCTCCTTCACTGCTCCAAAACGCCGTGACCAGAATTGAAATCCCTGCGGAACCGATCATCGCCACAACCGCCGGGCGGAGGGAGCGGAGGATGCCCTGGAGCATTGCCATTTCGCGGTATTTTAAATATAGCTTCGCAAGCAGTGTGACGAGAATACACGACGGCAGAATACATCCAAACGTTGCAATCAGAGCTCCCGCAAGCCCTGCCGTGTTCATTCCGACAAACGTAGCTGCATTTGTGGCGATCGGGCCAGGTGTCATCTGCGAGATCGTGACAAGATCTGCGAACCCTTTCCCATCTAACCAGTGATACGTGTCCACTACCTGGTGCTGTATCAGAGGCATTGCCGCATAACCGCCTCCAAAACTGAACATTCCAATCTGAAGAAATGCAAAAAATAATTTCAGATAAATCATGATATTTTCCTCTTTCCGTACTTTGAACGTAAAAATCCCAACAAACCGCTTGCAATCACAATGTATACAACATTGACTTGAAACACCGTTGCCGCCAGAAAGGCAGCTGCCATAATGATCCAGGAAATGGCATCTTTTTGTTTTGCCACCTCACCCGCCATCTCATATACCACAACAGCGATCACTGCCCCGACTCCGGCCTGCATGCCAAGCAACATCTGGCTTACAATAAAATTTTTGCAGAAGATCTGATAACAGACCGAGATTGCCGCAATGATTACAAACTGCGGAAGCAATGTCCCAAAGACGGCTGTCACCACGCCGGTAAGCCCTGCCAGCTTATAGCCGACTGCGATCGCTCCGTTCACTGCCACAGCTCCCGGTGCCGACTGTGCGATCGCCACCAGATCCAGCATCTCATTCTCATCGATCCAGTGATACTCATCAACAAATTTCTTTTTCATCAGACTCACGATCACATAGCCTCCGCCAAACGTGAATGTACTGAGATAAAACGTAGACAGAAAAAGTTTCCATAAGACAGTTTTTTTTGATTTTGACTCCATATCCATACCGTTACTGAAAACTTATAAAAAGTTATAAACTTCCATGTTTCATTCCTACTTCAACGAGTATGCTTTTGATGATATAAATATCTATCTACTCACAAGTTCTTGTACTCTCCATAGGCGTAAATTCCGGACTAACGTATCCGTACATATTTGCATTAACGTTTCAGTGTTAGCTTGCAAATCGTTCTCCATAAGCCTTGAGATTTATAGATGCCTGGAAATCTCTGTCAATCATATTCCCACATTCACATCTATAAACCCTGTCAGATAACTTCAAATCTTTTTTGATGTTTCCACAGCAGCTGCAAAGCTTTGATGATGGATAAAACCGATCAGCCACAATAAGCTGGATCCCTTTATCACTGCATTTGTATTCAAGCTGTTTTCTAAACCAAAAAAATCCTTGTTCCTGAACTGCTTTGGATAAATGTCTATTTTTCATCATTCCGCTGACATTCAGATCTTCAATACAAATAAATCTTGGCTTTCGATTTACGATCTCAGATATGGTCTGATTCAAATAGTTTTTACGGATGTTTGTTAATCTGTGATTTCGTTTTAATAAAAGTTTTTCCTTTTTGATTACATTATTTGTTTTACAGTAACTTTCCCCTTTCTTATTTTTCTCGTAAGAACGAGAGATACTACGCTGTAATCTGCGTTTCTGTTTTTCTAGTTTCTTTACTTTCTGACTCTTATTGATGTTCTTATACTTAACGGCATCAGAGCAGACAGCTAAGTCTTTAATTCCTAAGTCTATGCCAACTCCATCATCATTAAGTGTTTCCTTGCAGTCAGGAAATTCTACACATACACTGATCCACCAGTTCAATCCATCAAAGGATATTCTCGGATTCATATATTTAACATCTGTTGGAATACGTCCATGTTCTGCAAGTCTTACCCAATTCTTTTTTTGCTTATTTGCTTTCCTGCTGGAAGAAAAGCCTTCAAACTTAACGTGGGTATTACTGAATTGTATCTTAACGTTGTCCTGATAGAACTTCGGCATTGATCTCTTTCTGGACTTGAATCTTGGGAATTTTTGCAAACCCTTGAAAAAGTTCTTATACGCAGTACAGGCATCTTTGATTGCCTGTTTGGTTACATTATTTGAAATATTTAATAACCATGCGTATTCATCAGAATGTCTAAGCTTTGTAAATTCTTTTCTGAGTTCTGAATCTGAAATGAATTTGCCACCTTTTTCATAATTTTCTTTTTCCCTGGCCAAAGCCCAGTTATAAGCAAATCTTGAAGCACCTGCGTACTGAAACATCTTAGTTTTCTGTACGTTGTTTGGTATCAGCATTACTTTTATGGCTTTTACCATCTGTTTCCTCCTGTATCAATTCCCGGATAAGTTTCTTAGCTTTGTTCGCTCGTTTTCCTTGTAATTTGCAACTGAATACTGTGATTATTTGAACCAGATCTTCAACAAGTTCCTGCTGTTCAGATTTTTCAGTATTATCAATAATCTCAATCTCACAATTATAAAGTGAAGCGATATATTCTATCAACTCAAAACCAAATCGCAATAGCCTGTCTTTATATAAAACAACAACCTTTTCAACCTGATTTTGAGAGATTCGTCTGATCAATTCCTGAAGCCCTTTTTTCTTATAATTAATCCCAGAACCGATATCACTTATTATCTCAAACGGCTGTCCTTTTGCCAAAAGATATGTCTTAACATTATCAATCTGTCGTTCCAAATCATCTTTTTGTTTATGGCTGGAAACGCGACAATATCCAATTGTAATGCGATTTTTAGGCTTTACATTTATTACCTGGTTGAGTTGCTCATCAGAATAATATCTATAGCCACTTACTGTAGTATGATGCGGATGAAGTTTTCCATTGGCATCCCAATTTCGTAATGTCTGAGCAGATACGCCTATAATTTTTGAAAATTCATGTATAGAATAATATTTACTCAAAGTATCAACTCCTTTCAATAATATTCTACTCTAATATCTTATAAAACCAAACATGTACTTATATGATTTTATAATTTATATTTAACTGTTAATAACCTCCTTATATAGAAATATAGAAATGAAAAACAGACTATAGGTGTAAAGTCCGATCCAGCTAATCTTAGCACAGTTTTTGACTGTGTGTAAAGAGAGGGAACGCAGATAAGTATCTTGTGCATCACGAAGCGTATTGCCGGTCACAGAATGAACAGCAATATGCTTCGCAGCGAATACGGATCGTCAATACACATCTGACGGTGAGAAAAACAGTACAGCCGGGAAATTTTTCGGCAGGAAAAACGCAGGATACAGAACGGTTTATAGGACTGTATAAAAAAATATGGAATTTTGCGTGCACATGTGGAAATGATAGCGTGCATGGAATTGTGTTAGGAACGGAAAAACAGATTATTCGGCAAATGACATTTATACATGTTTTGAGTTAGTAAAAACATACAAAAATACATATGTAAAAATGTTGGTTTTGCTACAAAGAAAGAAAAAGGTATCAAAACATGCTCAAAAATAGTGATAAATATGAAAATATATCAAAAAAATAAAAGCACATAGGGAAAAATGACGGATATTTAACAAACTATGAATAGAAAATGGACAAAATAAATAAAAAGTAACATTTTTCCATATTGAAATTACAATAATCCATTTATCATTTTTCCATGTGCAATTATAATAATATCAACGGTCAGAGACGTGGAAAAATATAAAAACTGACCAAAGAAAGAGGGAAAATAAGAAAGATTTAAAAGGAGGAAGAAGTTATGAATTTCAAAAGAGTAGCAGCATTATTGTTAGCAGGTGCCATGGTAATGACAGCAGTTCCGGTATATGCCAAGGGCGACGATGTTACACTTTCCGTATCCATCTGGGACACCAACCAGGAGCCGGGAATCAAAGAAATTCTCGCAGACTTCACAGAGAAGACAGGAATCAAGACAGAGATCTCCGTTGTTAAATGGGACGAGTACTGGACAATGCTCGAGGCTGGTGCACAGGGCGGTTCCCTTCCGGACGTATTCTGGATGCACTCCAATGAGAGTGAGAGATACATGTCCAACGATATGCTTCTTGATCTGACCGACAAGATCAAAGACAGCGACGTGATCGATCCGGCTAACTATCCGGATGATATCTGGGGACTGTATACATACGATGATAAATACTATGCAGTACCGAAGGACGTAGATACCATCGCTCTCTGGTACAACAAGACAATGTTTGATGAGGCAGGACTTGATTATCCGACAGCTGACTGGACATGGGATGATGTTACAGAGGCAGCTAAGAAGCTTACCAAGGATGATGGTTCTCAGTATGGTATGGCATTAAGAAATGATAACAACCAGGCTGGATACTACAACATGATCTATGATAACGGCGGAGAGATCATCAGCGAGGATAAGACAAAATCCGGCTGGGATAATGAGAAAACAATCCAGGCTATGCAGACTCTGGAAGGATGGATCAAAGATGGTGTAATGCCTTCTCTTGAGACAATGTCCGAGAACAACGAGGACGTACTTTTCGAGGCTGGCAAGATTGCTATGACATGCCAGGGCTCCTGGATGCTTGCAGCATTTAAAGAGAACGAGTACACAGCAGCTAACTGTGATTGTGTAGAGCTTCCTAAAAACGCTGAGACAGGCAGAAGAGCTTCCTCATATAACGGACTTGGATGGGCAGCATCTGCTTCCGGTGAGCACACAGACGAAGCTTGGCAGCTGATCGAGTACCTCGGATCCAAAGAGGCTCAGGAGAAACAGGCTGAGCTTGGTGTTACAATGAGTGCATACAAAGATACATCTGATGCATGGGCTAAATCCGCAGACTTCAACCTTCAGGCTTATCTGAACATGATGGATGACATGGAGATCCGTCCATACTCCAAATCTACTGTAACATGGGAGAACGAGGACAACGAGATCCTTAAAGGCGTATACACAGGCGACATCACAATGGAAGAGGCTTGCAAGCAGATGGCTGATCAGATGAACGAGAAGCTGGCTGAGGAGTAAGCATTAAGAAACACCGATAATTAAGTGCAGTAATGAGAGGGGCCGCCGCACTCAGGTGCAGCGGCCTCATACATAGAAGGAATAGAAGGAGTGATTCTTATGGCTAATACCAAGTCACAGGCACGGACAAAGAGAGAGCGCAGTGAGTTCCTCTGGGGCTGGCTGTTTATTCTCCCAACAACAATCGGACTGATCGTATTGAACATCATTCCGATCTTCCAGACTATTTACCAGAGCTTTTTCAAGACAGGAGATTTTGGTAAAGGAAATATCTTTATCGGCTTACAGAACTACCAGAAGGTTTTTGCAGATAAAGAGATCTGGCAGGCACTGATCAACACATTTAAATATGCGATCGTGGAAGTTCCTTTTTCTATCGTGATTGCACTTGTTCTTGCAGTACTTCTTAACAGAAAGATGAAAGGCCGTTCTATTTACAGAACCATCATCTTCCTTCCGATGGTAGCAGCTCCGGCAGCGGTAGCCATGGTATGGAGATGGCTGTTCAATTCTGATTATGGTCTTATCAATAACGTTTTCCATGTTCATGTAAACTGGGTTTCTAATCCGAAAATTGCAGTATTTGCAGTTGCGATCATCGGTGTATGGTCTATCATCGGTTACAATATGGTTCTTTTCCTGTCAGGACTTCAGGAAATCCCGAGAGATTATTATGAAGCAGCATCCATTGACGGTGCAACAGGCGTGAATGCATTCTTTAACATCACGGTCCCGCTTCTTTCACCAACCATTTTCTTCGTACTTGTTACCCGTGTGATCGGATCCCTTCAGGTATTCGACCTGATCTATATGGTTATTGACAAGTCAAACCCGGCACTTACCAAGACTCAGTCACTGGTTTACCTGTTCTATAAATATGCATTTATCAATAAGAACATGGGATACGGCGCTACGATCGTAGTAGTACTTCTTATTATCACCATGATCCTGACAGTATTCCAGATGATCGGTCAGAAGAAATGGGTATTCTACAACTAAAAAGGGGGATTAACCATGGATAGTATGGAAACAAAAAAGAAATTAACCACTATTTTAATACATGTCATACTGATCATTGTGTCCATAACGATGCTTGTGCCATTTATCTGGATGATCCTGACAGCTTTTAAAACTGTAACGGAAGCAACATCTGTAGATCCTTTCACCATTTTCCCGAAAATATGGAGAAAAGACGCATTTATTTCTGTTATCAATAACATGAACTTCCTGCTTCTGTACAAGAATACACTGCTTCTGATCTTCTTCCGAGTAGTGTGTGCGGTTCTTACAGCAACTATGGCAGGCTATGCATTTGGACGACTGAACTTCAAGGGCCGTGATCTCTGCTTCAGTCTTGTACTGTTCCAGATGATGGTTCCGGTACAGATCTTCATCATCCCACAGTACCTGATGATCAGCAAGATGGGTATGCTGAATACCATCTTTGCTCTTGTATTCCCAGGTATGGTTACCGCATTCGGTACCTTCCTTCTGAGACAGGGATACATGGGACTGCCTAATGATCTGGAGGAGGCTGCCAGACTTGATGGATGTAACATTGGTCAGACATTCCTTTATATCATGGCGCCGCTTACAAGATCCAGTATGGTCGCACTTGGAATTTTCACAGCTGTATTCGCATTCAAAGATCTGATGTGGCCGATGATCGTTAATACAGATAAGGATATGCTGGTACTTTCTTCCGCACTTGCAAAGATGCAGGGCCAGTACGTATCCAAATTCCCGGAACTGATGGCAGCTTCACTTCTTGCCTGCATTCCGATGATCGTGATCTACATGATCTTCCAGAAACAGTTTATCGAAGGTATTGCTACCAGCGGTGGAAAACTGTAATCAGAAATATTACATAAGGTAACACAGACGGACCGCTGACAAAGAATATAACTGAGGGTTGGTTATTATTGTCAGCGGTCTTTTTATCGGATCATACAGCAGATATCTGGCTGTATGCCAGGAATGAGACGGATATTTGACCCCAATAACTGCTTTCCAGTGATTGGATGTAGAGCTACGCGGCGAAGGGGGATTGCGAATATCCGCTTGAGTTCGCAGTAAACGAAAAAAGGAGAAAATTATGCCGATCAAATTTCATGAGGGATCAAAGACATTCCACATTTATAACAAACATTTAAGCTATATCACCTGTATCATGGAAAATGGTCAGATGGAGAATCTGTACTATGGAAAAGCTATTCGCGATAAAGAGGATTTCAGTTATCTTCATGAAGAGATCATGCGTTCCCTGATGGCTGTATGCGTTCCGGAGCCAGGACTTCTTTCCATGCAGTATACCAAACAGGAGTATCCTGTTTACGGAACCGGTGATTACAGAAGCCCGGCTCTTACTGTACGTCAGGAGAACGGAAGCGAGATCGTAGATTTCAAATATGTTTCCCACGAGATTTATGGAGGCAAGAAAAAACTTGCAGGCCTTCCGGCAACTTATACAGAGAGTGATGAGGAAGCCACTTCTCTGGACATCACACTTCATGATCCTGTGATGGACACAGATCTTGTTCTTACATATTCCGTATATGAGGATTACCCGGTGATCACCAGAAGCGCACGCCTTGTTCAGAAAGGGGATCAGAAGATTCGCCTTGAGAACGTGATGAGTGCAGCTGTTGAGTTCCCGGATATGGACTATGAGATGATCCATCTTTCCGGTGCGTGGGCACGTGAGCGCTATGTAAAAACACGTAAACTTGAGATGGGTACACAGGCTGTACAGAGTCTTGCAGGAACCGGCTCCAGCTCTGAGCAGAATCCGTTTATCGCGCTGAAGCGTCCTCATACAACAGAAGATACAGGCGAGGTTTTCGGCTTCAGCTTTGTGTACAGCGGCAACTTCCTTGCACAGGTCGAGGTTTCCACCTACGAGATGACACGAGTTATGATGGGAATCAATCCACAGGGATTTTCCTGGGAGCTTTCCAAAGATGAGGAATTCCAGACTCCGGAGGTTGTTATGGTATACAGCGATAAGGGCTTAAACGGAATGAGCCAGGCTTACCACAGACTGTACCGTGACCGCCTGATGCGCGGAAAATGGAGAAATCATGCACGCCCGATCCTTCTTAATAACTGGGAGGCAACCTATTTTGATTTTGATGAGGAAAAAATCCTCAATATTGCAAAAAAAGCCAAAGAGGTTGGGGTAGAGCTTTTCGTTCTGGATGACGGATGGTTCGGAACCAGAAACGATGATTACCAGGGCCTTGGCGACTGGTTCGTAAATAAGAATAAGCTTCCAAACGGAATTTCCGGACTTTCCCGCAAGATCGAGGAGATGGGCCTGAAATTCGGCCTCTGGGTAGAGCTTGAGATGGTAAACAAGAACAGCGACTGCTACAGAGCACATCCGGACTGGCTCATCGGAGCACCGGACCGTTTTGAGTCCCACTCAAGACATCAGCACGTTCTTGATTTTTCCAGACCTGAGGTTGTGGATTTTATTTATGATTCCATCTCCAAGGTTATTGAGGAATCTTCCATTTCCTACATTAAATGGGATATGAACCGCTACATGTCCGAGCCTTTCAGCCGCGGCGCATCTGCAGCAGATCAGGGCAAGACTATGCATAAATATATCCTTGGTGTATATGAGCTGTATACAAGACTGACAGAGAGATTCCCTGACATCCTCTTTGAATCCTGCGCAAGCGGCGGAGCAAGATTTGATCCAGGAATGCTGTACTTTGCACCGCAGACATGGACCAGTGATGATACCGATGCAGCAGAGAGAGAAAAAATCCAGTACGGTACCTCCTTTGTTTATCCGATCGTCAGCATGGGATCTCATGTATCAGCAGTACCGAATCATCAGCTGCACCGTACCACACCGCTTTCCACAAGAGCAAATGTGGCATATTTCGGAACCTTTGGCTATGAGCTGGATCTGAACCTTTTAAGTGCCAAAGAGATCGAAGAGGTAAAGGCACAGGTGGAATTCATGAAGGAACATCGTGACCTGATCCAGGTGGAGGGTGATTTCTACCGTATCTTAAGCCCGTTCGAAGGAAATGATACTGCATGGATGGTTGTTTCCAGAGACAAAAAACAGGCAGTTGCCGGATACTATGAAAGACTGAACAAGGTCAATGCTTCCTGGATGCGTTTGCGCTTCAAGGGTCTTGACGAGGATCAGCTTTACAAAGTAAAATGGGAAGATAAGTGCCTGGAAGCTTACGGAAATGAGCTGATGTATGCAGGAATCCCGGTTGATCGTGACTACTGCAATAAGACAAACGGTGACTTCCATTCTGTATTGTATACAATTGAAGCAGAGGACTGATTTCTGCAAGTGATGGAATAAAAACTGTCTGTAGAAAAAACATCCGCCTGACCAGAAAAAATAACAGGCCGCCGGATATGGCGGTCTGTTATTGGGTGGCGAAGCAGCTCATAGGCAGAAACATAATATATGACATCAGGGAGGTGACAAGTTGCTTCATACAGTTGGTTTTACAAGCTCGGACAGCTTTAAATGTCTGGAGAATTTAAAGAAAGGTGCGGTGGATCTCTGTCTTACTTATTGTGGATGGGAAAAATGCGATCCGGGACATCGATTTGGACCAAATAACAGGATCTCTCATGTACTTCATATCGTGGAATCCGGAAGCGGAGTTTTTGAGATGGATGGCCATCAGTATCATCTGACAGGTGGAGAAGCATTTCTGATCCCATCCAGTGTGGAGGCCTGGTATGAGGCAGACATGGACAATCCCTGGACATATCGCTGGGTAGGATTTGAGGGAATGACTGCGGAGGAAGTGATCCATGTAAGCGGCTTCAGCCGGGAAAATCCGGTCCGAAGGATCCACTGTATGGAAAATGCTGCAAAATATATTGATGCAATGGTCCAGACCAACAAGCTCGTTTTTGAAAATGAGCTGAAACGGAACGGACTTCTGCTGCTTCTTTTTTCTGACCTGATCACAGATAACCGGGATGCATGTCTGAGAGAAGGCAAGCTTCTTCCATCCCACAGATATCCCAATTCCGTTTATGTGGAGCAGGCAGTGGATTACATTGCAGCCAACTTTGACAAGCGTCTGAAGATCAATGAGCTGGCAGACCGCATTGGTGTCAACCGGAGCTATCTTACCAGCTCGTTTAAAAAAAGCCTCGGATGCTCGCCGCAGGAATATCTTATGAATCTTCGCATCGAGAAGGCAAAGACTCTTCTGAAAAACGGAGATATTCAGGTCAGTGAAGTAGCTGCAAAAGTAGGGTATGGAGATCCGCTGGCTTTTTCCAAGGTATTCAAGGCAAGAACAGGAAGAAGTCCGAGAGAATACAAGGAAGAAAAGAGAAAACTTGTAGTGAAGGGGAAAAAAGGGGATTATACGGAATCTGAGGACTGATTCTGTGATATATTTCACGAAGAAAAAAACTCTCTGTCTGTGCCAGAATATATAAAATTCTGGTATCGGGCAGAGAGTTTTTTATGTCATAAGAAATGTTATAGAAAATTACTTCCAGGTATCTCATGCAACAAAACAACAATTATTAACATCAAAGTACATATTTTAAACAAGTTTCTGGTAGTATGATAAGATCACAAAGAAAACGAAGCGGGACTGCACCGCAGAAA
>ENA-OUQN01001947-OUQN01001947.1-human-gut-metagenome-genome-assembly--contig:-NODE-1947-length-10973-cov-6.292728_pt1 | contig 10973 bp, 9 predicted proteins | sample MGYA00237950_ERZ548832 | MGnify/ENA primary metagenome ERZ548832 (study PRJEB26490, sample SAMN05194703) | human gut metagenome | biome: terrestrial biome; feature: human-associated habitat; material... | reverse complement strand
TTGTTTCCTTCAAGGACTGAGAGGCCGCTTCCCCAGTTAATAAATTAAATCCCAACTAATCTAATTTCAACCCTTTGAATAAATCTCCGAGACTTGTACCAATCTCCTCAGCTTTAGGAATCTCTACATGGATTTCCTCTTCTTCTTTTTTCTCTTCTTCAAGAGCTTTCATGCTGAGACTGATCTTACCGTCTTTTACGCCGATGATCTTTACATTTACCTCATCTCCGACATTTAACACATCAGAAGGTGATTTGATCCGTTTTAAACTGATCTGGGATATGTGTACCAGTCCGGAGAGTCCGTCGCCGAGATCTACAAATGCGCCGTAGTTCTGAAGACTTTCTACCGTACCAGTTACTATGCTGCCGACTTTAACAGCTGCAATTCGGGCTTCTCTTTCTTTTCTTGCTTTTTCCTGTAGGATCTCACGTGCAGAGAGCACAAGACGGTTATTGGCTTCATCTACATCAATGACCCTGACTTCAATATCTTTTAACAGATATGTTTCCAGATCTTCGATATAAGAAAGAGATAATCTGGATGCAGGAATGAATCCGCGGATTCCCTCGATCATGGCAATGGCTCCGCCGTTCACGATTCCTTCTACTTTTACAGGCAGGATCGTGCCTTTTTCCATATAAGATTTTACTACGTTCCATGGATTTGCATCATCGAAATGTTCCTCAAGGTCAGCCATTGTAACAGCTGCTTCTGTCTGTGTTTGTTCGTGTAATAATTCTTCGCTCATAGTGTAATAATTCCCTTCTTAGTAATAGTAAGAACATGCAAATAACATGTTCTCCAGTATTAATTTCAGTATAGCATAGAACCATAATATTGTTCAAAGAAAAATACGAAATACATGGAAATAAAGGTTGACGAAACTTCAAAAAGATGGCAAGCTTAATACTTGAAGGATATAAGCAAAAGGATGTGAAAGATAAAAGATGGCTAAAAAAGAAGAAAAAATATACGTTGTAGGACATAAGAATCCAGATACGGATTCCATCTGTTCGGCAATTGCCTATGCGAATTTAAAAAGAGAAATAACCGGTAATGATTATGTAGCCAAAAGAGCCGGTCAGATAAATGAAGAGACACATTATGTATTACAGAAGTTTGGGGTAAAAGTACCGACACTTCTTGAAAATGTAAAACTGCAGGTAAAGGATATGGATATCCATCAGATTGATGGTATCGGTCCGAATGTGTCTATGAAAGATACATGGATAAAGATGAAGGAGAATAATATCAAGACCATTCCTATATTAAGAGACGAAGAACTTCTTGGTGTGATTTCCACAGGAGATATTGCAACATCTTATATGGAAGTATATGATAACATGATCCTTTCCAAAGCAAAAACACAGTACCGTAACATTATGAATACACTGGATGGAGAGATGGTAACCGGTAATGAACACGGATATTTTACCAAAGGGAAAGCGGCAATCGGTGCGTCCAGTCCGGAACTGATGCAGGAATTTATTGAAAAGGATGATCTGGTGATTCTTGGAAACCGTGTAGAGTCACAGATGTGTGCCCTGGATATTGATGTAAGCTGCATGGTTGTCTGCCAGAATGCGGAGGTTTCAAAAGAAGTGATCAAGCGTGCAGATGAACAGAGTACGGTGATCATCAGTACGCCACACGATACATTTACCGCGGCAAGACTGATCAACCAGAGTGTCCCGGTTAAGCGCTTTATGACGAAGGCACCTCTGATTTCTTTCCATATGAGTGATTATGTGGAAGATATCAAGGAAGTGATGGCAAAGAAGAAGTACCGTGATTTCCCGATCATTGACAGACATGGAAAGTTCAGGGGATTCATATCCAGACGTCGTTTTTTAAATGTAAGTAAGAAGAAAGTAATTCTGGTAGATCATAACGAGAAGAATCAGGCTGTAGACGGTATCGAAGAAGCAGAGATTGTGGAGATCATCGATCATCACAGACTGGGAAATATAGAGACAATGGGACCAGTGTTCTTCCGTAACCAGCCAGTAGGATGTACCGCAACGATTGTATATCAGATGTACAAAGAAAATGATGTGGAGATCAAGCCAACAATTGCAGGACTTCTGTGTTCGGCAATTATTTCAGATACACTTTTATTCCGTTCACCGACCTGCACACCGCTGGATGAAAAGATTGCCAAAAAACTGGCGAAGATTGCGGGTATCAATCTGGAAGAACAGGCACAGGCGATGTTCAAGGCAGGAAGCAGCCTTGCCGGAAAGACAGCAGAAGATATTTGCTTCCAGGATTTTAAGCAGTTTACAGTCAATGATATGGTATTTGGCGTAGGACAGTTGAATTCCATGAGTAAAGAGGAACTGCAGAAAGTAAAAGAGATGCTGACACCATATCTTCCGAAAGTACTGGAGAAGAATGGAGTGCAGATGGTGTTCTTTATGCTGACAGACATTCTGGATGAGTCGACAGAACTGTTATGCTGTGGGGCAAGGGCAAAAGAGTATATCATTGATGCATTTGACCTGAAAGAAAACACGGAGAAGATGATCTTAAAGGGTGTGGTATCCAGAAAGAAACAGCTGATACCGACTTTGGTAAGTGAATTACAGCAGTAAAGGAAGCGGGGGAGAAGACATGGCAAAGCAGATCTGGAAACCGGGGAATATGCTGTATCCGCTTCCGGCTGTGATGGTAAGTACTGCAGATAAATCCGGCAGATCGAATATCATAACAGTTGCGTGGACAGGAACAGTATGTACGAATCCGGCGATGCTGTATATATCTGTAAGACCGGAACGATATTCGTACAATCTTTTGAAAGACAGCGGAGAGTTTGTAGTAAATCTGACGACCGAGAAGCTGAAAAAGGCAACAGACTGGTGCGGTGTACGTTCCGGTCGTGATGTCGACAAATGGAAAGAGATGCATCTGACGGCCGGCAAAGCGTCAAAGCTTGATCATGCACCGATCATAGAAGAATGTCCGGTGAACATTGAGTGTAAAGTAACAGAGATAAAAGAACTTGGTTCGCATCATATGTTTCTGGCAAAAGTAGAGGCTGTTCAGGTAGGAGAAGAATATCTGGATAAAAAGGGAAGACTACAGCTGGGAAAGGCCGGACTTCTGGCATATTCTCACGGAGAATACCTGACATTGGGAAAGACTCTCGGAACATTTGGATGGAGTGTCAGAAAGCTTTCTGCGTCGGGAAGAAAAGCGACATCACGAAAACGAAAGAAATAAAAACAAAATAAATGTAGGGCGTCAGAATGCTGACGCTTTTTTTAATTCCATGCGTTCGAAATAAGGGTATGAGCATGGAATTTTCTGTCTTTGCATATAGTAAAATGAAATGGTGGTATGTGGGGACAGCATGGAATTAAATCGGGATTATGAATCTGCTGCAATATATAAATGGCGTAAGAAGAGAAAAAAAGCATTTGTTTTGTTCATTTGCATAGTTGGAATCTGTTTTCTTGTGACAAGGATGGTGCGGGTGGAAGATAAGACAACGGTGAAAGTTCATAACATGCATACGGAACAGAATGAAAAAGCCATTCGGTATGTTGCATCAAATATGATAAAAGAGGATCCAAAGATTGCAATTACCTTTGATGACGGACCAAGTCCGGCATGGACTCCGCAGCTTCTGGATGGATTGAAAGAGCGGAATGTAAAAGCAACATTTTTTCTGATCGGAGAAAACGCAAAAAATAATCCGGAACTGGTAAAGAGGGAAGCGGAAGAAGGACATCTGATAGGCAATCATACCTATCATCATGTGGAAATCACACGGGTGCCGGATGAGACGGCACAGGAAGAAATACTGATGACAAATGAAGTAATCACCGGAATTACCGGAGAGGAAGTCTCTTATATGAGACCGCCGTTTGGAGTCTGGCAGAAGAATCTGGAGAGAAAGCTGGATGTCATGCCTGTGTTGTGGACCATAGATCCGCTGGACTGGACAACGGACAATGAAGACGAAATTATCAATAAAGTAGTGACGCAGGCGGGGGAAAATGATATTATTTTATTACATGACTGTTATGAATCTAGTGTGAATGCAGCACTACGTATAGTGGATATTTTGCAGAAAGAAGGGTTTGAATTTGTAACAGTCGATGAATTGATAATGAATTAGAGTTGTACTCTTGTGGTTCAACTAAATGGAGATGAAAGAATGGATTTATTTGATTATATGCGGGAGCAGAACATGGAAAAGGAAGCTCCGCTTGCATCCAGACTGCGGCCGACAACATTGGAAGAAGTAGTGGGACAACAGCATATTATAGGAAAAGACAAATTGCTTTACAGGGCGATCAAGGCGGACAAATTAAGCTCAGTCATTTTTTATGGTCCTCCGGGAACTGGGAAGACCACGCTTGCCAAAGTAATTGCCAACACGACCAGTGCGGAATTTACCCAGATCAATGCAACGACTGCGGGTAAAAAAGATATGGAAGAAGTGATTGCCAAAGCAAAAGAGATGCAGGGAATGTACCGTAAGAAGACCATCCTGTTCGTAGATGAGATCCACAGATTTAATAAAGGACAGCAGGATTATCTGCTTCCGTTTGTGGAGGATGGTACGATCATCCTGATCGGTGCAACGACGGAAAATCCGTATTTTGAAGTAAATGGGGCGCTGCTTTCCAGATCGAGCATTTTTGAGTTGCAGCCGCTTGCAAAAGAAGATATTAAGACGCTGATCACGAGAGCGGTCTATGACACGGTAAAAGGTATGGGAAGTTATCAGGCAGTGATAGAGGAAGATGCATTGGAATTTCTTGCAGATATTTCCGGCGGGGATGCCAGAAGTGCATTGAATGCGGTTGAGCTTGGTATCCTGACAACAGAACGGGGGGCAGACGGAAAGATTCATATAACACTGGATGTTGCGTCCGAATGTATTCAGAAACGGGTAGTCAAATACGATAAGACCGGGGATAATCATTACGATACGATCTCTGCATTTATCAAAAGTATGCGGGGTTCTGATCCGGATGCGGCAGTGTATTATCTTGCAAAAATGCTGTATGCAGGAGAAGATATCAAGTTCATAGCCAGGCGTATTATGATCTGTGCATCGGAAGACGTCGGAAATGCAGATCCGATGGCACTCACAGTAGCAGTATCTGCGTCCCAGGCAGTCGAAAGAATCGGTATGCCGGAAGCACAGATCATCCTTTCACAGGCAGTCACTTATGTGGCAACTGCCCCAAAGAGTAATGCCTCATATATCGCAATCGCTGATGCAATGGCAAGTGTGAAGAGGACAAAGACGACTGTTCCGTCACATCTGCAGGATGCTCACTATAAAGGAGCACAGAAACTGGGACACGGAACCGGATATAAATATGCTCATGATTATCCGCACCATTACGTAGAACAACAATATCTTCCGGACGAGATCGCCGGAGAAAAATTCTATGTGCCGAGTGAGAATGGGCATGAGAGGGAGATTAAAGAGTGGATGCAGTATATTCGGAAGAATCAGTAATTCCGGGATGTTATTTATTGACCGGAGTATCCTCTTTCTAAAAAATATCTAAACAGTGTTGACAAAAATATGCGGGAGTGCTATCTTAATAGTCGAAAGGTGTTAGCACTCAGATATAAAGAGTGCTAATAACCCAAAACCGAAAGGAGGAGGTACCGGTGATAAATTATGAAGAACTGAGTGAAAGAAAATTGAAAATACTTCATGCAGTCATTCAGAATTATCTGGAGACAGGAGAACCGGTTGGTTCCAGAACAATTTCCAAATATACGGATCTGAATTTAAGTTCAGCAACGATTCGTAATGAGATGGCTGATCTGGAAGAGATGGGATATATCATCCAGCCTCATACGTCGGCAGGACGTATTCCTTCGGACAAAGGATACAGGCTCTATGTAGACATGCTGATGGAGGAGAAAGAGCAGGAATTAAATGAGATGCAGGAGCAGATGCTTGATAAGGCTGACAAGATGGATCAGCTTCTGAAGCAGGCGGCAAGGGTTCTTGCAACGAATACAAATTATGCAACGATGGTTTCCACTCCGATGAACAATTCGAATAAGATTAAGTTCATTCAGTTGTCTATGGTAGATGAGGAACAGGTGATTGCAGTCATTGTACTGGGCGGCAATGTGATCAAGAACAAGATCATCAACATTGACGAACCGATCAGTAATGAGAATCTGCTGAAGTTAAACATGCTGCTGAATACAACGCTCAACGGCATGGCGATTGAAGAGATCAACCTGGGTCTGATCGCCAGATTGAAAGAGCAGGCAGGAATCCACAGTCAGGTAGTCGGATATGTTCTGGATGCAGTTGCGGATGCCATTCATCTGGATGATGACATGCAGATTTATACAAGCGGTGCAACGAACATTTTTAAATATCCGGAGCTGAGTGATAATCAGAGTGCACAGGAGATCATCAGTGCATTTGAAGAAAAACAGCAGTTATCCGAGCTAGTAACCCAGACCCTGGCAAAGGAAGACAATACCGGAATCCAGGTATATATCGGTGATGAGACGCCGGTACAGACCATGCGGGACTGCAGTGTGGTAACCGCAACGTATGAACTGGGTGATGGGATGAAAGGAACGATAGGAATTATCGGACCGAAACGTATGGATTATGCGCATGTTTTAAAATCTATGAAGCGTCTCCAGACAGAACTGGATGAGATGTTTCATAAGAATGATAGAAAGGTGGAATAACCCTTGGAGAATAAGCAGGAAAAAAGCCAGGAAGATATGGTAAAAGAAGCTGTGGAAGAAGCTAAAAAGTCTGCAGCTGAGACTGAATCTGAAGAAGCTGAAGCGGAAGAGACAGAAGAAACTTCCGAAGAAGCAGGAAGCGGAGACGCCAAAGAGGATACAGAAAAGAAAACTGGCAAAAAATTATTTGGTAAAAAGAAAGATAAAAAGGACGAGAAGATAGAAGAACTGACAGATAAGCTTACTCGTCAGATGGCAGAGTTTGATAACTTCCGCAAACGTACAGAAAAGGAAAAGTCCCAGATGTATGAAGTTGGAGCGAAAGATATCATAGAAAAGATTCTTCCGGTTGTAGATAACTTCGAAAGAGGATTAGATGCGGTAAAGGAAGAAGAAAAAGAAGATCCGTTCGTTCAGGGAATGGAAAAGGTATACAAACACCTGGTTACCACACTTGAAGGAATAGAGGTGAAGCCTATTGAAGCAGTAGGTCAGCCGTTTGATCCGAATTTCCACAATGCGGTGATGCATGTGGAAGATGAAAACTTTGGTGAAAATATTGTTGCCGAAGAATTTCAGAAAGGTTACACATACCGTGATTCGGTCGTAAGACACAGCATGGTAAAAGTAGCAAACTAGAAACAAGCATATTCACAATTATCAGAATAAAGAATAATACAGGAGGAAATTTATCATGGGTAAAATTATAGGTATTGACTTAGGAACAACAAACAGTTGTGTAGCCGTAATGGAAGGTGGACAGCCGACAGTTATCGCCAACACAGAAGGCGCAAGAACAACACCATCTGTAGTTGCATTTACAAAGACTGGTGAGCGTCTTGTCGGAGAACCTGCAAAACGTCAGGCAGTAACAAACGCAGAGAGAACAATCTCTTCTATCAAGAGAGAGATGGGAACCGATTATAAGGTAACAATTGAAGATAAGAAATATTCTCCACAGGAGATTTCAGCAATGATCCTTCAGAAATTGAAAGCAGATGCAGAAGGATACCTCGGAGAGAAAGTAACAGAGGCTGTTATCACAGTACCTGCTTACTTCAACGATGCTCAGCGTCAGGCAACAAAGGATGCTGGTAAGATCGCCGGTCTTGATGTAAAACGTATCATCAACGAGCCGACAGCAGCAGCACTTGCATATGGACTTGACAACGAGAAAGAACAGAAGATCATGGTATATGACCTTGGTGGTGGTACATTCGATGTATCAGTTATCGAGATTGGTGACGGAGTTATCGAAGTATTATCTACAGCCGGTAACAACAGACTTGGTGGAGATGACTTCGACCAGAAGATCACAGATTACATGATCGCTGAATTCAAGAAACAGGAGGGTGTTGACTTATCTACAGATAAGATGGCACTTCAGAGATTAAAAGAAGCAGCTGAGAAAGCTAAGAAAGAACTTTCATCTGCAACAACAACAAATATCAACCTTCCATTCATCACAGCTACAGCTGAAGGTCCAAAACATTTTGATATGAACCTTACAAGAGCAAAATTTGATGAATTAACACATGACTTAGTTGAGAGAACTGCAATCCCGGTTCAGAATGCCATGAAAGATGCAGGACTTACAAACGCTGATCTTGGTCAGGTATTATTAGTTGGTGGTTCTACACGTATCCCGGCTGTACAGGACAAAGTAAGACAGTTGACAGGCAAAGAGCCAAGCAAATCCTTAAACCCGGATGAGTGTGTGGCAATCGGTGCTTCTATCCAGGGTGGTAAATTAGCAGGAGATGCCGGTGCCGGTGAAATCTTACTTCTTGATGTAACACCATTATCATTATCTATTGAGACAATGGGTGGTATCGCTACAAGACTGATCGAGAGAAATACAACGATTCCTACCAAGAAGAGCCAGATCTTCTCTACAGCAGCAGATAACCAGACAGCCGTTGATATCAACGTTGTACAGGGTGAGAGACAGTTCGCAAGAGATAACAAATCCCTTGGACAGTTCCGTCTGGATGGTATCCCACCAGCACGTCGTGGTGTTCCACAGATCGAGGTTACATTCGATATCGATGCCAACGGTATTGTAAACGTTTCTGCAAAAGATTTAGGAACAGGAAAAGAGCAGCACATTACAATCACATCCGGATCTAACATGTCCGATGATGAGATTGATAAGGCTGTAAAAGAAGCAGCTGAGTTCGAAGCACAGGATAAGAAGAGAAAAGAAGCAATCGATGCAAGAAACGATGCAGATTCCTTCGTATTCCAGACACAGCAGGCATTGGATCAGGTTGGAGCAAACCTTGATGCAAATGATAAAGCTGAAGTAGAAGCTGACTTAAATGCAGTAAAATCTTTCCTGGACGCACATCAGAATGCAGAAGAGATGACAGACGCAGATGTTGCTGAATTAAAAGCAGCTCAGGAGAAACTGACACAGAGTGCACAGAAAGTATTTGCTAAGATGTATGAGCAGACACAGGCAGCACAGGGTGCTCAGGGAGCAGGTCCTGATATGGGAAACATGGGCGGCGCACAGACAAACAATGCCGGCGCAGCAGATGATGATGTTGTAGACGCTGATTTCAAAGAGGTCTAAAATATAATCAGCATATAAAAAAGGGTTTCCGGTTTTCCGGAAACCCTATATGCGGTAGAAGAGGAAAATATTTGAAGATTTTTGAAAACCGGAAATTGAATCATGCTTTAGACAGATAGCCGGTATGACAAATTTGTACATGATAACAAGGAGTTAAGCGTTATGGCAGAGAAAAGAGATTATTATGAAGTCCTTGGCGTTCCGAAGAATGCGAGTGACGCTGATATAAAAAAGGCATTCCGTACTCTTGCCAAGAAGTACCATCCGGATATGCATCCGGGTGATAAAGAATGTGAAGAAAAGTTCAAGGAAGCACAGGAAGCTTATGCAGTATTGAGTGATGCAGAAAAGCGTAAACAGTATGATCAGTTCGGTCATGCAGCATTCGATGGCACAGGCGGCGGTGCTGGCGGATTTGATTTTTCAGGCATGGATATGGGAGATATCTTTGGAGATATTTTCGGCGACTTCTTCGGTGGCGGTGGCGCCAGAAGAAGAGGCAATGATGGACCGATGAAAGGTGCGAATCTCCGTACCAGTGTAAGGATCACATTTGAAGAGGCTGTTTTCGGATGTGAGAAAGAAATTGAAATGGTTCTGAAGGATGAGTGTGCAACCTGCCATGGTACAGGTGCAAAACCGGGAACAAGCCCGGAAACATGTACCAAGTGCGGCGGCAAAGGAAAAGTTGTGTTTACACAGCAGTCCTTCTTTGGAACGGTGCAGAATGTCCAGACCTGTCCGGATTGTAATGGTACTGGTAAAGTAGTCAAAGACAAATGTCCGGATTGCCGTGGTACCGGATATATTGCAAGAAAGAGAAAAATCCAGGTAACGATTCCGGCCGGTATCGACAATGGACAGAGTGTCCGTATCCGTGAAAAAGGAGAGCCGGGTGTCAACGGTGGTCCAAGAGGAGATTTGTTAGTAGAAGTAGTTGTATCCAGACATCCGATCTTCCAGCGTCAGGATATGAATATTTATTCCACAGCTCCGGTTACGTTTGCGCAGGCTGCATTGGGCGGTGAGATCCGTATCAATACCGTTGACGGAGATGTGCTTTACGAAGTAAAACCAGGTACACAGACCGACACCAAGATCCGTCTGAAAGGAAAGGGAGTTCCATCCCTGAGAAATAAAGGGGTTCGTGGTGACCAGTATGTAACTTTGGTTGTCCAGACACCGACAGGTCTTAATAATGAGGCGAAAGAGGCGTTACGTCATTTTGATGAACTGACAGGTGCGTCCTTAAACCGAAGCAACGCCGGTGGTAACGGCGCCCAGGAAAAGGGTAAGAAGAAAAAGGGATTCATGGATAAATTAAAAGAATCCTTTGATGATATCTAAAACAGATTCTAAAGATTAAATGGATCATTTTAGTAAAATGAACAGATAATAGAAACCCGGTGTAAGATCTCTGCTGAGAGATTACACCGGGTTTGTTATTATGACAATAGAAAATACAATGTCTGTTTTGAAAACTCTATTCCGGATACACCAGATGTTTTTCATCAATATGGTAGAGCGTGTTTTCAAGATAGCGGTTGGCAAGATAATTTGCCATACCAAGGTTCATATCCAGATAATTTCCGCAGTCCCTCGGAGAATATCCCGGAATCTCACCCTCATAAGAAAGCACGAAATCAGCGGCTTCTCTCAATACATCAAGAATATCTTCAGAGTTAAGCTCCCCTGC
>ENA-OUQN01001933-OUQN01001933.1-human-gut-metagenome-genome-assembly--contig:-NODE-1933-length-11051-cov-3.732812_pt1 | contig 11051 bp, 13 predicted proteins | sample MGYA00237950_ERZ548832 | MGnify/ENA primary metagenome ERZ548832 (study PRJEB26490, sample SAMN05194703) | human gut metagenome | biome: terrestrial biome; feature: human-associated habitat; material... | reverse complement strand
AGCTGCCACACGATGACGGCCGCCAGCGCCAGAATGGCCGCCGTAACGGCGATGGTCACCACTGCCGCCGTGAATCCCCGCTTCAGACCCATCCGCCGGCGGCACCAGGCAATGACAGGCTCCACCAGCGCCGCCAGGCCCAGGGCCAGGATAAACGGCAGCAGCCACCGCAGCAGATACCGCACCCCCAGCCACAACAGCGCCGTCCACACGGCCCAATATGCAGTCCGCACCAAAAATGCACGCTGCTTTTCCTGCATTTTTGTAAGCTCCTTCCCACGAAAACAGTTGTATTTTGTCAAGCCACATGGTATGATAAAGGCTAAATGAAACGGCGGAGGCACGCTTCCGCCGGAAACATCAGCGGAGGTTACGGCCATGAGCAATCAAAAATATTACATCGTATCGGCAGAAGCCCTGCCGGAGGTATTCATAAAGGTGGCGGAGGCCCGCCGGATGCTCCAGGTGGGCGAGGCGGCTACCGTGGGCGAGGCAGCCCGGATGGTGGGCATCAGCCGCAGCGCGTTTTACAAGTACAAGGATGCGGTGCAGCCCTTCCAGGACATGAAGGCCGGCCACATCATCACGTTTTATGCCCTCCTGCGCGACAATCCGGGCGTGCTCTCGAGCTGCCTGTCCATCTTCGCCGGCTCCGGTGCCAACGTCCTGACCATCAACCAGACCATCCCCACCAACGGCTGCGCCGGCGTCACCATTTCTGCCGAGACCAGCGAAATGGTGGAGGATCTGGAGGCCATGATGGCCCGCATTTCCGGGGCCGAGGGTGTGCTGAAATTTGAGGTCCAGGCCGCCTGACCATAATATATGCAGGCAGTATCAGCAAAAGAGGGTCCCACCACAGACAGGTGTTCGTAAAACAGGTTTAGACCGAAATTACGAAATGAGCATCTGTCAGGCAGGGTTGGACAACGAAATAATGGGTATCTGGTGAGAGCCGGATACCCGTTATTTTTTTGCCGTCACGAAAAGCAATAGATTTATTCACAGCTTTCAGGTATAATTGCCTTAAATCAATCCTATCCCATCCATTCCGAGATTTTTTCAAAAAATCTCAAAAAAGTTTGGAAGCATTGGAACAATTCAGCCCTTCTCATGCCATATATAGTAGAGGGCTGAATACGAAAGCGATTGGAGGTGACGCTGATGGACAAGCAGACAGGCCCGAACGGTTTTCTTGTGGTGCTGCCCGGTGAGATCATCGAGATACCACAGGACAGCGACAAATCATGGCTGACGCTGTTTTACAGCTTGCCGCGAGAGCTTGCGGAGAAGTGGAAGCCAGCCTATGAGCTGCCCCGCTGCCCGTATGAGGTCTTGCGGACGGACAAATATGACCACATCGTATGTGACGATATGTTCAAGCTGCTTGTGTGGGACTGCTACGCATGGAGCGCATGGCAGTTTTTCCAAGTCAAAGACCGCAAGGGCAACTACCGCGACATTCCCGGCAACTGGAATCAGTACGCAGGATATTTCCCCTTGTGGCGGCTATCGTACAGCATCATCCCCTACATCCGCATGAAGTTTGAGCAGAACGGGCTTGGCTTCCAAAACCTTTACAACATCCCGCAGGGCGTGGAAGTGCCGTGGCTGACCTATCAACAGTTCAGCAATCTGGTCGGCAATGTCACCGACATGGTGATTTCGGAACAGGGCTGGCAGCCGATGATCGACGCGATCTGGGAAAACCGTACCGTGGAGGACTACGAAACCACCGGCAGCACCGTCAAGACGGATTTCATGCGAAAATGGCATCACAATCGCTCCGGCAAGCCGATTTCTCTTGACGAGATGATGGAGAATGAGGACGGCGATATTTTTGAGGTCGCTGATCCTCGCGGCGAGTTTGAGCAGAAGGTTATCTCCGAAATGCAGATTGCCGCCTTTGCCGAGCAGAGCATCAGCGAGAAAGACCAGGAGATATTGAAGCTGCGCATGGACGGCTTGACCGAACAGGAGATTGCAGACAAGGTTGGCTACAAGACCGCCAGCGCAGTCCATAAGCGGATTACCAAAATTGCCGAAGCCTATGAGGACTATGTGACAGCGGAGTATCAGAAGTATTTGGACAAGTAAACAGACGCAGAAGCGGCAGCAGTTACCGAAATGGTAGCTGCTGCTTTTTCATGCGGGAAAGGAGATTTTATGAGCAGAGAACCGTTTGAAGCCATGCCTGATGTGATGGATGCAAAGCAGCTTGCGGAAGCGTTGCAGATTTCCAAAGCGGGCGCATACAACCTTTTAAGCAGCCCGGATTTTCCGACCTTGCGGATCGGCGGGCGCAAATTGGTGATGAAAAATGAGCTGGTGGAGTGGCTGAAAAGCCGCACAAACAAAACACCGTGAAAATGCAGTCAAGAGCTGGAAAAGTGGCAAATCAGCCGATAGAACGAGGCAAAATGTACTCCGCATCGTTTGGGGCGTTTCCATCAAAAGATCGCAGCACTTTTCCAATTCAAGAGCTGGGAAAAATCCATGATAATCAGGAGGTTTTATGAGAACTGGGCTTACAAAGAAGCAAAAGACAACCGTGATTTATTTTGACGAGCATAGCCGCATCATTGAGGTGCAGACCCACAACACCGATCTCAAAAAGCGGCTGACAGCATTTGCGGCAAAGTACCCGCAATGCTGCCGCCAGACCGACGATGATGAGCAAGGCGGGCTGACCTTTGAGATTGAGAAGGGGCGGTTAAGTTTTCGGCTGACCGCCCCGTATAGTGAAGAACGACGCAGGGCGGCGAGTGAGCGAGCACAAGCAGGTGGAATAAATAGCAAAGTAAAGAAGTCAGTGCAATCATCACATTGATTTATTCACGCTTTCGTGATACACTATCAGTGGTATTTTATATGGTGGAGGTAAGTTGATGGCGGTATGCTATGACAAATTATTTCACAGAATGATCGATGAACGCATGACAAACGCTCAGCTCATGTCGATAGCTGGATTCAGTGCGAATATAATTACTCGTCTAAAGAAGAACGAGTACATTTCCCTTGAAAGTATTGAAAAAATCTGCAAAGCGCTAAATTGCAATGTAGATGAGATTCTTGATTTTCAAGATAGTAAAAAGTAACTATAGGAGGCAAATATGAATAGTAAAGACACGATGTGTTTCAAGATTTTTAGAGAGTGTGTTCGAGCAATTCACGACGGAGAACTTATTGTTCAGGAAAGTCAAAAGGATAAAGAATTTCATTTTCAGAATTGGTGTCAAAAACGACTAGAAAATGTCGGATTACATTTTGAAGGCACTGGAAGAAATATTTATCCCGATTTTTGCTTGGTCGAAAAACCAGAAGGGTACGAAATCAAGGGTCTGGCATACCCTGGACGTGAAAAAGATTATGATGCCAACAGCAATGTACCAACAGGTGTTCATAATGGACGACAGATTTTCTATATCTTTGGTAGATACCCTAATGATACCTCATCGTATAAAGCGGGGAAAAATGCGGAATACCCTGTAATTGATTTGGTTCTGTGCCACGGGGATTTTATGAATGCTCAGCACGATTATGTTCATAAGAACAAACACGTTAAGGGATTTGGTACATATGGCGATATAATGATTCGAGATAGAAAGATGTATGTAGTTCCAACACCATTTGCCTTGACAAACGGCACAGCTGGACTAGCAACATTAATACTTCCAGCTGAGATTGATGCTCCAGAAGGGTTCAAATGCGTTGGTGATTTGAGCCGAATTGAAGGTAACTCATTGGTCGTGGGGTATAAGTTTGATTTGAGAACGAATCAAATTACAGCGGAAACGGTTTCAAACCCTAATGCTGGAGTGGCACACTACTTCAAGGCGTATCGTTGCCTTGAACAATCTGACAAAGTAGTTTCAATGGTTGATAGTATATCAGGTCTGGAGAATTCAGAAGATGAATGACAATAAGCAATTTCCCGTTTGGGAAGTCAGCGAAATTGCGGAGCGCGAAAGTTGGCGCAAAGAGGTAAATCGTCCAATTTACCATATTCACAAGTGGTGGGCTCAAAGGTTGGGATCAGTTTTTAGAGCAATCCTATTATATCTTATTGAGGACAGTACGGATAACATTTGGGATTCTTATTATAAGGTTCACGACTATAACAATATTACTGTACTCGACCCCTTTATGGGAAGTGGAACAACAATAGGCGAGGCTCTGAAATTAGGAACGAAAGCCGTAGGTTGTGATATTAACCCGATTAGTTCTTTTTTAGTCAGGCAGGAGCTCGCCAGAGTCTCAATAGATGAATTGAGTGAAGCATTCAACAGTCTTGAAAAAAATGTATCACCAGACATTTTGAAATGCTATCAAACTATAGATGATTTTAGTGGAGAGCTAATTCCAGTATTATATTATTTCTGGGTAAAAATTGTAGTAACACCTGACGGAGAGGAAATTCCTCTCTTTTCGAAGTACGTATTTGCTCAAAATGCATATGCATCCAAGAAACCAAAGGCACAAATTATTTGTCCCGAATGTTGGAAAGTGTTTGAAGGAGTATATAATCAAACAAATGCAGTTTGCCCACATTGCGGTAAAACTTTTAATCCGCAAAACGGGCCTGCAAGCAAAACAACTGTACGGAGTACAAAAGGTAAAATCTACAAGGTCAAAGACTTAGTTCCTGCGGATGGATCTCTCCTGAAAGAGAAAATGTATGCGCTACTAGCAGTTAACAAAAACGGGGAAAAGCACTATCAATCCATTAAAAAGTATGATGTCGATCTTTTTCAGGATATATGTGAACAGGTAAGGCACTCTTCAACACTTTCTCCATCTTACAATGTACGGCCTGGATTCAATACGGATCAAGCAAGAGGATATAATTATAATACATGGCGAGACTTTTTCAACAAACGTCAGTTGTATTGCCTGGGCAAACTTTTGGATGGAATACAGAATATTAAAAGCCAGAAAATAAGAGAACAATTCCTATGTTTATTTTCTAGCACTCTTGAATTTAATAATATGTTTTGCAGTTACAAGGGTGAAGGTACAGGTGCAGTACGCCCTATTTTCTCCAATCACATTCTGAAACCGGAACGAACACCCCTTGAAAACTCCGTATGGGGCTATAGTTGTAGTAGTGGGTGCTTTTCTACGCTCTATAAGACTCGACTACTTAAAGCAAAGCAGTATTTGGACAACCCATTCGAGTTATACATTGATCCCGAAACAAAGAAATGCAGCAAACGAATCGCAAGCCGAAAAATAGCTGCAACTATTTGCGAGTCTTGGAATGATTTTGATATAACAAATAATGCAGCATTAATATTAAACGGAGATAGCGCAAATCTTCCTATTCCAGATGAATCCGTTGATTTTGTCGTTACAGATCCACCGTATTTTGACTTCATTCATTATAGCGAATTGAGCGATTTTTTCTATGCTTGGCTAGGACCGCTTTTGAAAGATACATACTCTTTTTTTGGCGGTGATACATCTAGGAGAGACAATGAAGTACAGCAAACAGATGCTAGGGCATTTTCGATGTTATTGGGAGGGGTATTCAAAGAATCCAATCGGGTGTTAAAGCCAAACGGACGGTTAGCTTTTAGCTTTCATCATTCGCGCGTTGAAGGCTGGATTGCTATATACAATGCAATAAAGAGTGCTGGGCTTTTTGTAATTGATACTTTCCCTATTCATGCGGAATTAATGGCATCAACCCCCAAAAACAGCGCCAAAGACCCCATCAGTCTTGATGCGATTATTATTTGTGGAAAAACCGCGCCAATTATACGGGATACTGTCGATACTACCCGTGCCATTATTGATTTCTTGAATATCATGAGCGAACATGGTAAGAAATTGTCTTCTGCGGATGTTTTTGTAATTTGCTGTTCACAGTGCTTGCAAAAGTGTATTGCTGAAAATATGGATGAAGATGAAGTTTGCTCATATATAAAAAAACATTCAGAGAGATTCTTCTGCTATGGAAAAATAGCGAAAATAATATGGGGAGGTGATCGTATTGGCAGAAGCGTTATCAGGGGTTAATGGTGAAATATTGCGTTGGGCCCGCGAGTTCTACAACATGAATGCAGAAGATGCGGCAAAAGCGATTGGCGTTGACGTTGAACGCTATTGTAACTGGGAAGCGGGGACAGACCATCCAACCTATGCTAAACTGCGAAAAATCAGTGAGGTCTTTCGCAAGCCTAGTGCGGTGTTTTTCTTCCCTACTCCACCGCAATTACCGCCGATAAAGGGTGATTTGCGGACATTGCCAGATGATGTTGTCAACCGCTTTAGCAAAAATGTTATTATTCAATTCGAAAAGGCTAACGTCTATCAGATGAGCCTTAAAGAATTATACAGTGACAGGGAAAGCATCTTCATGCATAAAGACGCATTTCCTTCGGATGCCGCTGCACTATGTGATTATTTCAGAGCCGCGTTAGCTTTTCCCATTACTGCACAAAAGGCACGAAAAAGCACGAAGGTCGTATTTGAGATTTACCGAGAAAAATTCTATGATCTTGGAATATATGTGTTTAAGGAATCATTTAAGGATAACAGTATTTCGGGATTATGCATTGCTGATTCCCGGTTCCCGGTTATCATGATTAATAACTCCATGTCTTTTGCGCGGCAAATTTTTACGCTTTTTCATGAACTTTATCATCTAATCAAAGATACCAGTGGAGCAGAGATTATTCGTGATGATTATTATGTAATGTTGAATCAAGCGCAAAGTGACATTGAGCATTCTTGTGACACCTTTGCCAATATGTTCTTAGTGCCGCCTGATGATTTTCAAGTTGAGCTACAGAAAATACGACTTGACGAGCATGGAATCGAGGAATTAGCCAAGCTATACTCTGTTAGCAGAGAAGCCATCATGTATAAACTCTGGAAACTCGGAAAGATTACATCAGATGACTATACAGCGTTAAAAGAAGAGTTCTATGGGGAAGCAATCAGAGGGAAAAAGCCCCAAAAGAATGGTGCGTCAAACGGGGGGAATTACTATTCGACAAAGCTATCTTATTTGGGGCAGCGATATACCGGTGAAGTTTTCAAACAGTATTTTTCTGGAAAGATTGATAGTATTCGTGCGAGTGAAATGCTGCAAAGCAAAGTAGATCACCTTCCAAGATTAGAATCAGCTTATTTTAGGGGGGTGGGCTGATGGTATATATTTTAGACACAAATATCATCCGCAAGATATTCTTCCACCTCCCCAAAAAAGGAAAATACTTTGAAAGTGTCTGGAAAGCATTAGAGACAGGCGTTGACTCCGGAGCATATGTTTCTGTGGATGAATGCTTTAACGAACTGGAACGGCAGTTCTCCAAAGATGCAGAGGCGTTCAAGTGGATTAATGAACGAAAGAAAATGTTTTTGAATCCAGGAAACGAAGAATCAACTATAATGTGTCAGATATTTTCGAACCCCAAATTTAGAGAAAGCATACACACAAAGAATATCCTTGAAAATCGTCCATCCGCTGATGCATACATTGTTGCAAAAGGAAAATTTTTGGGTGCGACGGTTGTAACGGCGGAGGAATATAAGCCAAACTCTGCCCAACTCCCTAATCTATGTCAGGCCATGGGTGTACACTACATAGGATATGACGACTTTATGGAGGCCGTCTCGAATACTATTGACCAAGAGTAAGAATCCCTTGGTAACAAGGGCGCACTTCTATACTCTCCTAACGGGAGTATGTGCGCTCTGCGATGCAGACAGCCCGGACAGGCAAATGTCCGGGCTGTTTTGCGTCACTCCGTTCCGTACAAGGGGCTGCACCCCTTGCGACGCTTGCGCGTCTATCCCAGCGCACTTTGCAGCGGAAACCGTCTGCTGGCGCAGACCATTTCCGCCGCAAAGCCTGAAAATCCCATATCGTTACCTAGACCGTCTACCGAAAATGTAGGCGGTCTTTTTGTATCTATCCATCTATCAACCAGGAGGTCAAGATCATGCACGAAAAAGAAATTGAGAAGCTGCAAGCCGAGAAAGAAAACATCGAGCTGCAGCTTGCGCAGGAGCAGCACAAAATCCAGCGTCTTGAAAACCGCGCCGTCTACTATGAAAAGGGAGATCGGCGCAAGCGGGCACACCGGCTTATCACTCGCGGCGCGGCGATTGAAAGCGTCGCACCTCAGACAAAGGATTTGAGCGAAACTGCGTTTTATGCTTTTGCGGAACAGGTCTTTGCTCTGCCGGACACGCAAAGACTGCTTATGGAAGTCACCGGCAATCACGCAGGAGGTGACTGAGTATCGCGTTATTTCATTTTCATGTGACGCAGATCAAGCGCAGCGCGGGGCAGTCTGCCGTGGCTGCTGCCGCCTACCGAGCCGGGGAAAAACTGTACAGCGAATACTACGGCGAGGACAGCGACTACACCCGAAAGGGCGGCGTGATCTGCTCCGACATTCTCCTGCCGTCCCATGCACCGCCCGAATACGCAGACCGTCAGACCCTATGGAACGCCGTAGAGAAAGCCGAGCGCGGCAAGAAAGCGCAGCTTGCATACAGCTTTGACATTGCCTTGCAGAACGAGTTTTCCATGCAGGAGAACATCGACCTTACAAGGCAATTTTTGCTGGACAATTTTGTGAGCCGCGGCATGATAGTGGACTTTGCCGTTCACCAGCCGGATAAAGAGGACGGCGGCATTTCCAATCCGCATTTTCACGTCATGTGCCCGATTCGCCCCATCGATCCGAACGGCAGGTGGGGCAATAAACAGCGGCGGGAATATGTGCTTGACGAACACGGTGAGCGCGTTTTGGATGAGGCGGACAATTATGTGTTCAATGCCGTTCCCACGACGGATTGGGGCAAACCCGAGACGCTGGAAGCGTGGCGGCAGGCATGGGCTGACCTGTGCAATGCCAAGTTTGCCGAGAAGAATTTGGACTGCCGCATCGACCACCGCAGCTTTGCCCGTCAGGGTGTGGAGCAGATACCCACCCAGCACGAGGGTCCCACCGTCCGGGCAATGGAGGCAAAGGGCATCCGCACCGACAAGGGCGATCTCAACCGCTTCATCCGGAAAACCAACGCGCTGCTGCGTGAGGCAAAGGAAAAGATCGCCGCGCTGATCGGCTGGCTGAAGGACGTAAAAGCCGAGCTTGCCAAACCCCAGCCGCCCATGCTGAACGATCTGCTGGCGCTGCATTGCAGCAACCGTAACAAGGGCGCGTACAGCAACAAGGCGAAGAACGCCAACTTGCAGCGTTACGCCGAGGCGTTCAGCTTTCTGCAATCTAAAAACCTTTACACCGTGGACGATCTGGAAACTACGCTTCACGCCATACAGGACAAAATCGACACGTTGAAAAATTCTGCGTCTGCAAAGCAAGTCCGCATCAAAGAATTAGACGGGCTGCTGCGTATGGTGGACTACTACAAGTCTGGCAAGCCCGCTGCGGACAAGCTGAAATCCATCCGCTTTGAGAAATCCAGTCAGAAGTACAAAACCGAACACGACGATGAGCTGCGGACGTTTTATATGGCAGAGCGCAAGCTGAAACCGTATTTCAAGGACGGCAAGCTGCCCATCGCCGCATGGCGCAGAGAACGGGAACAGTTGGAGCAGGAATACAAAGACATTCAGACGGAGCTTTCGCCGCTCCATGCCGACGCGAAAAAGCTCTGGGCCATTCATTACAACATCTACGAGGTGCAGCATGAGCAGGAGCGCCAAAACGCCACGGCGCGGCAGAAAAAGCAGGAAATGGAACGCTAATTTGAATAGAAAATCAGGAGGTACTTATGAACGAGAACAAACCATTTGAACACGAGATCGACCCTGATCTGCTGGCAGAAATTGAGGAATGGGAAAAGGCAGACCATGACGAACCAGCGGAATATTACTTCTCCAATCCAGACCCGTATCTCAAACCGCAGTCCTTGCCGCCCGACCATCCCCGGCGCAACTGCTACTTTAACGAGGACGGGCATCTCTGCGCGAAAAACCTGTCCGCTTTCTGGGTTCCCGAATTGACCGTCACCGAGGTCATTCACGGCACGGTTTACACCGTCACGGGCAGCTACGAGGGAACAGAGAGCTTTGTCCGCAAGCTGGAGCGCATTACCAGCAAAAAGTTTGCAGAAAAGATGGAGGATTCCGAATGACAAATACAGAGTCTCTTGGTACAATAGAAGCAACCAATCCTGTACTGACAGTTGCTCCACCAAAGGAGGATTCAGAAATGAACGGAGCAACAAACAAAATCACAGCACTCTACTGCCGTCTTTCGCAGGAGGATGAACGAGCAGGAGAGTCTTTGTCCATTGAAAATCAGAAGGATATGCTTTTGCGGTATGCACGGGAGCACCATTTCCCGAATCCCACATTTTTTGTGGATGATGGCGTGAGCGTTGTGACCTATGACCGCCCCGGCTTCCAAGCTATGCTTGCGGAAATCGAAGCGGGCAGAGTGGCGGTTTGCTGCACGAAAGACTTATCTCGACTGGGGCGTAATTCCTCGCTGACAGGGCTGTATATCAACTTCACATTCCCGAAGTACAATGTGCGCTATATTGCCATCAATGACCATTTTGACACCATCGACCCCAACAGCACCGACAGCGATATTGCAGGCATTAAGAACTGGTTCAATGACAATCTTGCATAAAGAATGACATGGACAATAGCAGTGCGGGTGCAATCAGAAATCTACAACAACGCCCACATACAGGTGGCTGGACAGCAGCTAACCGTATATGGGCGTTCTTCGTATGTGGGCGTTCTTTTTCTCAGAACCAGAACGGGAAAACCCTTGCGTGGATGATCCACATCTGGATAATCCCCGTGTGGCAAATCCCCATAGGGAAAATCCCGCACAAAGAAATACTAAATAAAGTAATTATCAAAGAAAGAAATACCCATGGAATCAAATATCAATCTATCAATCTTGATGGCTGGGGTAGAGAATGTCTCTCCCTGCTTTGGACTGATGGGACGGATTTAGTGTAGGAATAAAGGTCGAAAATGGCGGATTTTTTCGTTTGTAAGCCACAACCTAAATCCGCCCTGTATGTTTTTCATGTCCCATGCCGAAAAC
>ENA-OUQN01001931-OUQN01001931.1-human-gut-metagenome-genome-assembly--contig:-NODE-1931-length-11061-cov-4.522079_pt1 | contig 11061 bp, 9 predicted proteins | sample MGYA00237950_ERZ548832 | MGnify/ENA primary metagenome ERZ548832 (study PRJEB26490, sample SAMN05194703) | human gut metagenome | biome: terrestrial biome; feature: human-associated habitat; material... | reverse complement strand
GCATCTGCCTCCAGGGCCTCAGTCTTAAACTGCAGACTGCCGTCCTCATCAAATTCCAGTGTCAGGATCCCGCCTACATCCTCTGTGAAAAGCACACACATGATCTGCAGCTCCTGCTTTACCGTCTCAGGAAGAGACGCAAAATCCTGGTTAAAATAATATTTCTGCTCATAAGAGCTTGCTCCGCAGAGCACAATGTTATCCTGATACATAAAATCTCCTTTATTTATAACTTGACACTCCCCACAGCTAAAGCAGGGAGATTCTTGTTTTTTCCACTACTGCAATAAAACATCAACGGAAAATCGCTGCCGGAAATTTTATCCGATCTGTGCTGCATGTTTTACACATAGCTGTATAAACCACGTACAGAAACCTCTCCGGAATTTACTTCCTCGACTGTACCGTCTGCACGCTCTACCAGAAGCTCTCCGCCGGCATTGATCCCTCTTGCGATCCCCTCATATGGATCATTCTGATCCAGTACACGTACCGGCTGGTTCAGATTGGCCAGCATTTTCTCATAATCCGGTTTCAGGCCGCTGAGATCCTCTGTCTGTACAAATCTCTCATAATTTTCCTCAAAATGCCTCATCACAAGTCCGACTACCTGTGCCCGGTCAAAGGGATGTCCGCTTTCCAGATACAGAGAGGTAGCCTTATCTGCCATTTCTTCCGGGAAGCTTTCCATATTTACGTTAATCCCGACTCCGATAACTGCACAGCCGATCTTATCCTGCTTCATGGTCATTTCGGTTAAGATACCGCAGATCTTTTTGCGGGAAACAACTACATCGTTAGGCCATTTGATCCCTACCTCAAGACCGAGCTCTGCTACTGCCTGTGCAACTGAAAGTCCCATAACAAGTGTCAGCATCGGCGCCTTCTGCGGAGAAAATTCCGGGCAGATAAGGATACTCATAGTAATGGCACTGTCCGGCGGCGCACTCCATCGTCTTGTAAAACGTCCGCGTCCTGCGGACTGATATTCTGCCACAAACAACTCTCCGTGTCCTGCGCCTTCTTCCCTCCAGGCACGTTTTCCCCAGAGGTTGGTGGAATCTGTTTCTCTTGCAAAATGGACGGTTTTGCCCGCCCATTTTGTATGTGTTGCCTGTGAAATTATTTCTTCATTAAATAAATCTGACATTATTTCTCCGGCTCTCCTAATGTTGCAACGATCACAGCCTTAATGGTGTGCATACGGTTCTCAGCTTCGTCAAATACCTTGGACTGCGGAGACTCGAATACCTCGTCTGTAACCTCCATATCTGTAAGGTTGAAACGCTCGCCCATCTCTTTTCCGATCTTTGTCTTAAGATCATGGAATGCCGGCAGACAGTGAAGGAAGATCGCCTTTTCACCGGCGTTCTCCATTACATGTCTGGTAACCTTGTATGGTGTCAGGTCGTGGATACGCTCTGTCCATACTTCGTCAGGCTCGCCCATGGATACCCATACATCTGTGTAGATGATGTCCGCATCTTTTGTTCCTGCCTCCACATCCTCTGTGAGAGTGATGGTGGAACCTGCCTCTTCTGCCCACTGCTGACACTGTGCTACAAGCTCATCATTCGGGAAATATTTCTTATTGGTGCAGGCTACGAAATCAAGACCAAGCTTGGAGCATACAACCATCAGGGAGTTACCCATGTTGTAACGGGCATCGCCCATGTATACAAGCTTCAGGCCTTTCAGTTTGCCGAAATGTTCACGTACTGTCAGCATATCTGCAAGCATCTGTGTCGGATGATACTCGTTTGTCAGACCATTCCATACTGGTACACCTGCATGCTTCGCAAGCTCCTCAACAATATCCTGACCGAAGCCACGGTACTCGATTCCCTCATACATTCTTCCGAGAACTCTTGCAGTATCTGCGATGCTCTCCTTCTTTCCGATCTGGGATCCTGTGGGATCCAGATAGGTAGAACCCATTCCCAGATCATGAGCTGCCACTTCGAAGGAACAGCGTGTTCTTGTGCTTGTTTTTTCAAAGATCAGGGCAATATTCTTACCTCTGTAATACTCATGAAGCTCTCCTGCTTTTTTCTTTGCCTTCAGATCTGCTGCAAGGTCGATCATGTAAGTGATCTCTTCCGGTGTAAAGTCTTTCAGTGTCAGGAAATTTCTTCCTTTAAGATTCATAATATATCCTCCTCACGGCTGCAGATTTATTTCTGCTCTGCCGGTTTATCTGTCATGATTTCCTTCAGGGATGTTGCCAGCCCTGCAATGCCCTGTATCTCGGACGGAATAATGATCTTCGTTGCTTTGCCGTCGGCAACTTTTGTGAGTGCTTCCAGGCTCTTCAGGGTAAGAACGGACTCGTCTGCTCCTGCATCTTTGATCATGCGAAGTCCCTCCGCAGTTGCCTGCTGTACTTTAAGAACTGCCTGTGCCTGTCCTTCTGCTTCTTTGATCATACGCTCTTTCTGTGCTTCCGCATGAAGGATCGCTGCCTGTTTCTCAGCCTCCGCGTCAAGGATCGCGGACTGTTTTTTACCTTCTGCGACAAGGATGGTAGAACGTTTCTCTCCTTCTGCTTTCAGGATGGCTTCTCGTCTCTCACGCTCGGCTTTCATCTGTTTCTCCATGGCATCCTGGATGGCTGCCGGAGGAATGATGTTCTTAAGCTCTACACGGTTCACCTTGATTCCCCATGGATCTGTAGCTTCATCAAGAGAAGCTCTCATCCTGGTGTTGATGACTTCACGGGATGTCAGTGTCTCATCCAGTTCCATATCACCGATGATATTACGAAGTGTTGTAGCAGAAAGATTCTCGATCGCCATGATCGGATTCTCAACGCCATATGCGTAAAGCTTCGGATCTGTGATCTGGAAAAATACAACCGTATCGATCTGCATGGTTACATTATCTTTGGTAATTACCGGCTGCGGTGGAAAATCCACAACCTGTTCTTTCAGGTTTACTCTTCTTGCAACACGCTCAATGAACGGAACCTTGAAATGGATTCCTGTACTCCAGGTAGCCTTGTAAGCGCCAAGACGTTCCAGTACCACTGCATAGGCCTGCGGTACAATGCGGATACAGGATGCAAGTACCCACAGCACAAGAACGATGACTACAAGCAAAACAACAACTCCACCCATAATTTAGCCCTCCTTGCTAATTTCTTTTACGATCAGCTTCACTCCGCGGATCTCTTCGATCTCAACCACTGCACCTGTTGGAATTTCTTCCCCGTCATCTGCGGTCCGTGCAGTCCACTCGATGTCATTGATCCTCACCTGCCCGGTCTGGGCCAGGTTGTTGACCGGCTGTATCACTACGGCTCTTTTTCCCAGAAGGCTCTCTGCATTGGTCTTCTCCACGCCCTTGTTCATGTAGCGGACCGCCAGAGGTCTGGTAAAGATCAGAAGCACCACGGAAACTCCGAAAAATAAAAGGAGCTGTACAACAATTCCCCCACCAAGCCACGAGGCAATGCACGCCACAAGAGCACCGCCTGCAAACCAGACAGTGGTAAGTCCTACCGTGATCGCTTCAATTACCAGTAAAATTGCCAGTATTCCAAGCCAGGCCAAAGGTGTCATAAAACCCCTCCTCTCTTATTCTCTTCTCTGTCTTGCAGCTTCGTACATCAGGATTACTCATGCAATGGCAGCATTCAGTGATTCTACTTTTCCGCACATGGGAATGCGGATCAGACAGTCTGCTGCCTCCGCTGCCTGATCGGTCAGGCCCTTTCCCTCGTTTCCGATGAAAAAAGCGGTGCCGCCCTTATAGGATTCCTGATCATAGGAATTCTCACCCTTCAGATGAGCTGCAAAACTGCGGATTCCTTTTTCTTTCAGCTTCTTTTCTAATGATACCACATCTTCCACATATAGAAAAGGCATTCTGTAAATGGAGCCCATGGTAGAACGGATCACCTTGGGATTTGTGATATCCACACAGGTTTTTGTAAGAAAAACGCCGCTCACGCCGGCACCCTCACCGGTCCTAAGAATGGTTCCCGCATTTCCCGGATCCTGAAGATCCTCCAGAACCATGACCAGAGGATTTTTTCCCGCCAGTACCTCTTCCTCGCTCCAGGAAGGCAGCTTCAGAACTGTCAGGATCCCCTGGGGAGTCTTGGTATCACACATCTGACGAAATACGGAATCCTTCACGATCTCACAGGGATATTTTTCTGCCTGAGACATCAGCTCTCCATCCCGGGAAACGGTCTCGGAGACAAACACCTGGGAAACCCAGCTTTCCGGTGCTTCCAGAAACATTTTCCGGCCCTCTGCCACAAAAAGTCCCTGCTCTCTTCTGGCTTTTGCCTTCTGGTTCAGTTGCATGACATTTTTTATTTTTGCATTTGATACACTGGTTATCATACTTTTATTTCTCTCCTTCCGGCAATCCGTATTCGGTTAACGTAATTCCTCACGACTTGCATTCAGATCCTTGTTTTTTCCGATGGCGATTATGGAACAGTTGTCCGGAAGCGGTTCGGAAGGATCCAGATCTACCGTGACATTTTCACCCTGCTTGATGCCAATGATATTAATGTGAAAACGCTCCCGCACATTCAGATCTATGAGACTTTTCCCGATCCATGACTCCGGAATGGAAAACTCTGCCATACTGAATTCCGCCGAAAGTTCAAATACATCCAGATATCCGCCGGACAGGAGATTTCTGGCAACACGGAGTGCCATGGCCTGTTCCGGATAAATGATTTTATCTGCACCGATTTTGTCAAGTATACGTCCATGAAGAGAATTCATACTTTTTGCAACTACAAAGGGCACTCCCAGATCCTTGGCCTGCATGGTTGCGGAAATGCTGGCTTCCAGATTTTCGGCAACTGCGATAATGGCCACATCCACATTCTGAACTCCCAATGCTTTCAGGATTCCAGGTTCACGGACATCTGCTTTCACCGCGTAGGTTACTTTTTCGGAAATCTCTTCGATATTTTCTTCTTTGTCGTCAATGGCAAGGACATCACAGTCGGACTCTGCCAGCGTCACCGCCAGAGTCATTCCAAACTGTCCAAGCCCGATCACGGCAAAAGATTTATTTTTCATTCTATTCTCCTGTTTAACCAATCATGATATCTTCTTCACCGAGATGCGTTGTGCTTCCCGGCCTGTTGCGTACACGCATCACAACTGCTGTTCCAAGTGTCAGCGGTCCGATACGTCCCAGATACATGGTAAGGATCACGATCCACTTGCCTGCCACATTCAGCTGAGGTGTCAGTCCTCTGGAAAGTCCTACTGTAGCCCCCGCAGAAGTGATCTCATATAAAACATCTGCCAGATCCACTCCCGGCATTACTGCGGACAAAAGCACCGTCATGGTAAAAAGGATCAGCACACTGGTTCCTGCAACAACCATGGCAGAACGGAGATAGCTCTCACGGATCCTGCGGCCGTATACCTCTACATCCTTTTTTCCCTGAAGATATGCTTCAATGGAAAGGATCAGAACCGCAATGGTAGTAGTCTTCACACCACCGGCAGTGCCCATGGGTGATCCTCCGATAAACATCCACAGCAGGGAAATGATCACGGTAGGTGTGGACAAAAGCGACTGATCCATGGTATAAAATCCCGCCGTACGTGTTGTCACTGACTGGAAAAAGGATGCCATGAGCTTTGTTCCCAGTGGTGCCCCCTTCAGCGTGGAAGGGTTTCCGGATTCAAAAATAAATACCAGAAATGCTCCTGAAAATACCAGGATCCCGGTCATCGTAAGGACCAGCTTGCTCTGAAGCCGCAGTACACGAAAAACTCTGGATGGGGAGAGCTCTTTTCTCAGAACCTTGCGGAATTTATCCCACAGATCCCACCAGACGATAAATCCAAGACCTGACACAATGATCAGGCCAATCGTAGTGATATTGACCAGCGGATTGCTCACATATACCGAAAGGCTTGTTTCCCCGAAAAGATCGATCCCTGCGTTGCAGAATGCAGATACCGCCAGAAATATGGCATGCACCAGACCTTTTTTTATTCCAAATTCCGGTACAAAGCAAAACGCATACAGGACCGCACCGATTCCTTCTGCAAGAAACACGCATTTCACCACACTGCGGACTACAGCCACGGCTCCACCCATTTCATCCAGGTTATAGGATTCCTTGATGATCCGCCGGTTTTTCAGGGAGATTTTCCGCCGGAGGCTGATGAATATCATATTCGCCAGTGCGATCAGTCCGATCCCGCCGATCTGTATCAGGCACAGGATAACCGCTTTTCCAATGGGGCTCCACTGGACTGCCATAACAACTGTGGAAAGTCCTGTTACACATACGCTGGTCGCCGCTGTAAAAACAGCATCCGGGAAGGTAACAGCCTGCCCGGGTGCACTGCAGAACGGCATCCACAAAATAAGTCCACCTACAAAAATCACCCCCGCAAAGCCGAGGGCAATTATTTGTGACGTATTCAGTTTATGCAATCCGTCTGAAACTTTTTTCAAGTTCATATTTTTTATTTATTGTAGTTGTGAGAAAGAGAATTGCAAACCTCCCACATGTAGGAATCTACATTCTTCTGCATTGCAAGAGCCTCATTGATGTCAAAATCAACGAACTCACCGTGGCGATATCCAACAACACGGCTGCGTTTACCGGCAACAAGAAGGTCTACTGCAAGAGCACCCATCATGGACGCATATACACGGTCCTTACATGTAGGGCTTCCACCACGCTGCATGTGACCAAGGATAGTTGCACGTGTCTCGATGCCTGTTGCAGCCTCGATACGTTTTGCCATAGCCTCTGAATGGCCGATACCCTCAGCATTTACGATGATATGGTGTTTCTTGCCTTTCTTACGGCTCTCTACGATATTGTCAATAAGCTTCTGCTCGTCGTAATCATATTTCTCCGGGATCAGGATATCCTCAGCACCGTTTGCGATACCGCACCATACTGCAAGGTATCCGGCGTTACGTCCCATAACCTCGATGATACTGCATCTCTCATGGGATGTGGATGTATCACGTACCTTGTCAATAGCTTCCATAGCTGTATTTACAGCAGTATCGAAACCGATGGTGTACTCGGTACATGCGATATCAAGGTCAATGGTTCCCGGCAGGCCAATGGTATTGATTCCAAGGTTCGCAAGTTTCTGAGCACCTGCGAAGGAACCGTCTCCACCGATAACAACAAGGCCGTCGATTCCATGCTTTCTGCAGATCTCTGCAGCCTGCTGCTGTCCTTCCTCTGTTCTCATCTCTGCACATCTGGCAGTATAAAGAATTGTTCCGCCTCGCTCAATCGTATCGGAAACATCTCTTGCTGTCATGTCTCTGATCTCTTCATTTAAGAGACCGCTGTATCCTTTATAGATTCCCTTTACGTTCAGTCCGCTGCTTAATCCTCTTCTGACAACAGCACGGATTGCAGCATTCATTCCAGGTGCGTCACCGCCACTGGTCAAAACGCCGATCGTTTTGATTTTGTTCTCTGCCATATTGTTATCCTCCATCTTATGAAACAACCTATTGTAATACACATATTCGGGTATAGTTTATAGCATTTTTATAAGTTTTTCAATACTCTCTCCACAATTTTAACATTGGAACTTCCATATTTTTCACACATGTGTTCCAGCCAGGAATCCTCGATATGGACCTGATAGGCAGGCGGAAGTTTCTTCATTGCCTTGACATCTTTGAGATAAATAACCACCGTGCTGTTTCCTCTGGATTCCATCAGATCGTCTACCAGACCGGTCTCGGCTTTTGCGTACTCTTCCCGGCTTTCAAACTGGAGCCACAGTTCTCTTGGCATATCATCAAAAAGACGGACCTTTTCCAGGATCAGCTTGCTGGCTTTGTCGTCTTCTGCGGATACTCTTCCCTGAATAAAGAGCCGGGCATCTTCATTCAGGAACATCTGGCATTTTTCGTAATCACGTGGAAATACCACAACCTCCACGGTGCCTACCAGATCTTCCACTGTAAGGAACGCCATTACCTTATTATTCTTTGTATATTTTATGGTTTTATCCGTGATCATTCCACCCACGATCACTTTCTGGTTATCGTAAACCTCCGGTATCCCTGTTTCATCATCCGGTTGAAAATCAGAAGTTTTTGCAGAGATCATTTTTTCCATCATATTCCGGTAACGCTCCAGCGGATGACCGCTGAGATAGATGCCGAGAACTTCCTTCTCAAAGGTCAGTATCGTCTCCTTCGGATATTCTGCTGCCTGCGGCATACGGATCTCAAATTCCTTTTTATCTTCTTCAGGCGCAATATCAAAAAGACTCAGCTGTCCCGCCATGGTATGCTTCTTATCCTGGTTGATACTGTCTATGATCTGCGTATAAACCGTCATTTTCTGATTCCGGTTTCCCTCCAGGCAATCCAGCGCTCCGGCCTTGATCAGATTTTCCACAACTCTCTTGTTGATCTGGTCGATATTTCGCTCAATAAATGTTTTCAGGGAGGTATATTCTCCGTGCTCCTCACGCTCCCGCACAATCCCCTCGATTACCGGACGGCCGATACTCTTGATGGCAGAAAGTGCATAACGAATGGAACCATTGTCAACAGAAAAGCCATAAACACCATGATTGATATCCGGCGGAAGGATCCGGATCCCCATCTGGCGGCATACCGAAATATACTCGGCAACCTTGTTCGGCATTTCCACAACGGATGTCATCAGTGCAGCCATAAATTCTACCGGATAGTAATATTTGAGATATGCCGTCTGGTAGGAAACCACTGCATAAGCGGCAGCATGAGACTTATTGAAGGCATACTTTGCAAAATCTGTCATCTCATCGTAGATCTTGTTTGCGATCTCCTCGGAAATACCGTTGGCAATACATCCCGGTACTCCCTCTTCCACGTTTCCGTAAACGAAATTCTGGCGTTCTTTTGCCATAACAGAAGCTTTTTTCTTGGACATGGCACGGCGCACCAGGTCACTTCGTCCAAGGGTGTAGCCTGCAAGCTCACGGACGATCTGCATAACCTGCTCCTGGTATACGATACAGCCATAGGTCGGCTTCAGGATGGGCTCCATCTGCGGGCAGTCATAACGGATGGTATCCGGACGGTTTTTTCCGCGGATGTACTGCGGAATGAAATCCATGGGACCCGGACGGTAAAGGGAAATTCCCGCGATGACATCCTCAAGGCTCTGAGGCTTCAGTTCCTTCATGAAGTTTTTCATTCCGGCACTCTCGAGCTGGAACACGCCGTCAGTACGTCCTGTTCCGAGAGAATCCAGTACTTTTTTGTCGTTGTAATCAATTTTCTGCATATCCAGGAAAACGCCGGTACTCTGTTCTATCATTTTTACCGCGTTCTGGATAACGGTCAGGGTACGTAACCCCAGGAAATCCATTTTCAGAAGTCCCAGCTCTTCCAGTGTTGTCATGGTAAACTGCGTGACAATGGAACCATCCTGTGCTCTGGAAAGGGGTACGTATTCCGATACATCCTTCTGGCTGATCACAACACCTGCCGCATGCATGGAGGTATGCCTCGGAAGCCCCTCCAGACGTTTTGCCAGATCGATCAGACGATGGATATCGTCCTGTTCCTCGTAAGCCTTGCGAAACTCCGGATTCATTCCCAGTGCCTTGTCAATGGTGATATTCAACTCCTGTGGGATCATCTTGGCGATGGTGTCCACCTGGGCATAAGGCATATCCAGAACACGGCCTACATCACGGATCACACCGCGGGCTGCCAAAGTACCGAAGGTAACGATCTGAACCACGCAGTCATCGCCATATTTCCGCCGTACATAATCGATAACTTCCTGTCTTCGTTCAAAGCAGAAGTCCACATCAATATCCGGCATGGATACTCGTTCCGGATTCAGGAAACGCTCAAAGAGAAGATCATACCGGATCGGATCCAGCTGGGTGATCCCAAGTGTATAGGCAACCAGGCTTCCTGCGGCGGAACCTCGTCCCGGGCCGACCATGATATCATTGTCTCTGGCATATTTGATGAAGTCCCACACAATGAGGAAGTAATCTACATATCCCATGTTTTTGATGGTGGACAGCTCATAATCCAGGCGTTTTTTCAGCGCATCGGTTACCGGATGATAACGCTGTTCCAGCCCTTCATGGCAAAGTTTGTTCAGATATTCCCAGGAGGTCAGTCCGTCTGGCACATCATATTTCGGCAGCTTGGTCACACCGAATTCGATCTCCACATGGCATCTTTCAGCAATCTTATGGGTATTTTCCAATGCCTCCAGGGCATATGGGAAAAGTCTAGCCATCTCTTCCGGCGATTTCACATAATACTGACCACCCTCATAGCGCATTCTGTTCTCATCGCTGAGTTTCTTCTGAGTCTGCAGACAGAGTAGCACGTCATGGGGCTCCGCATCCTCTGCCATGGTGTAATGCACATCATTGGTGGCAACCAGATCGATCCCCGTCTCTCTGTGCATACGGAGAAGCTGCTGGTTTACGGTCTGCTGTTCCGGGATCCCATGGTCCTGAAGCTCCAGGAAGAAATTTCCTTTTCCAAAAATATCCTGATAACGCAGAGCAGCAATCTTAGCATCCTCATACATGCCACGGGCAAGATACCTTGCAACCTCTCCTGCCAGGCAGGCACTTAAGGCAATGATTCCCTCGTGATATTTTTCCAGAAGTTCCAAATCCACACGTGGCTTGTAATAAAAGCCTTCCACAAATGCCTTGGATACAATCTTCATCAGGTTGCTGTATCCCTGATTATTCTCGGCCAGCAGAACCAGGTGGTAATAACGGTCATCGCCACTTCCCACTTCCCGGTCAAAACGGGAACCCGGAGCCACATAAACCTCGCATCCCAGGATGGGATTGATCCCGGCTTCTCTGGCAGCCCTGTAAAAGTCGATCACACCGTACATAACACCATGATCGGTGATCGCCGCACTGTCCATACCCAGTTCTTTTACTCTGGCTACATACTCTTTGATCTTATTGGAGCCATCCAGAAGACTGTATTCTGTATGGACATGTAAATGTGTAAACTCCAAATCCTTCTCTCCTTACTGTAAAAACAGGGCTCCGGATCCTCCCCGCTCTGCACTTTTCTCGGAACGTGCCGGAG
>ENA-OUQN01001924-OUQN01001924.1-human-gut-metagenome-genome-assembly--contig:-NODE-1924-length-11089-cov-3.416893_pt1 | contig 11089 bp, 8 predicted proteins | sample MGYA00237950_ERZ548832 | MGnify/ENA primary metagenome ERZ548832 (study PRJEB26490, sample SAMN05194703) | human gut metagenome | biome: terrestrial biome; feature: human-associated habitat; material... | reverse complement strand
GGCGAAAACAGAAACATCTTTCAAAATTGTTTTATCGGGATTATATCCGAATGTCACACCTTCAACCAAGACGTCACCGTGTACTTTATCAAGTACAAGTTTTTTACCGTCATCTATTTCTTCCGTCTCGTCCATTACGTTAAATACACGTTCCGCACCGGCAAGTGCCGACATAATATTTGTAACCTGCTGTGCAAGTTCGTTTATAGGTCTTGAAAACTGTCTTGAATAGTTTACGAAAACAGTAAGACCGCCTATGTCAAGTGCGGAAAACGGAACACCTCCGCCCCAACGTGACGCGAAAGCGATTATCGAGCCGACACAAGCCGTCAATGTGTAGTTGACCTGGCTCATTGCGTTCATACAAGGCCCCATAATTCCGCTTATAAACTGTGCCTTAACCTGTGAATTTCTAAGACTTTGATTAAGCTCGGAAAATTCATTTACGACATTTTCTTCATAATTAAATACCTTAACAACCTTTTGACCTGTAACGGTTTCTTCGATATAACCGTTTACTTTACCCAAGTCGGTTTGTTGTTTCATAAAATATTTTCGCGATTTACCGGCTATGGCAGTTCCGATTTTTGCAATAATCGGTGATACTACAATCGTCACAACCGCAAGCACCCAGTTTGTGTAAAGCATAAGTGCAAGTGTACCGATTAAAGTTATCGTACCCGAGAAAATCTGTACAAGAGTCGAATTAAGCATTTCGCCGATAATATCAACGTCATTAGTAAAACGGCTCATTATGTCACCCGTAGGGTTTGTGTCAAAATATCTGACAGGAAGTTTCTGCACCTTACGGAACAAATGCTCTCTGATACGTTTCAGAGTACCCTGTGAAACGCTGATCATAATACGTCCCTGCAAATATGTTGCACCGACACCGAGTACATAAACCACTGCCATAAGTGCAAGTCCTGCCATAAGCGAAGTGATTTTCTGCTGAGATGTTTTGGTCGAATCTATAAGTCCGTTAATAATCGGTCTTAAAAGATACGAGCCGCACAATGTTGACGCAGAACTTACCAAAACACACACAAATGCCGCCGCAATTTTATGCTTTTCCTGTTCCAAATACGAAAACAGTCTTTTTGCAGTCGCCTTTGTATTTTTAGGTTTCTGTTTTTTCTGATTTCTGTTCCTGTTCGGTGGTCCCATTGGAGGCATTTTACTTCCATAGCCTTTCTGCCCACATAGTCAATACATTTCTTATCGTGGGCTGATAAGATGTACAAATTAAGAAACTTCTTTTTCTTTATCTGTTTGAGAATAGTAAATATCGCGATATTCTTCACAATTCTTCATAAGCTCATTGTGATTTCCCATACCGATAATCTTTCCGTCCTCAAGCACAATTATTTTATCCGCGTCTATTACGGATGTAATTCTCTGTGCTATTATTATTTTAGTCGAGTGTTTCAAACTCGTTGTAAACGCTTGTCTGATTTTAGCCTCTGTGGCTGTGTCAACGGCACTTGTACTGTCGTCAAGTATAAGAATTTTCGGCTTTTTCAAAAGTGCTCTTGCGATACCATGACGGATAGCGCCTGCCTGTCCTGTAAATCCACCACCACGAACGGTAACTTTTACATCATACTTATCGGCAGTGTTTGTTGCCTCAAGTGGCTGACGAGCGATGATCTTCAATGTATCAAGACCGAAGTACTCATCCATATCTCTTTTGTTTACAGTGATCTTACCTGTTCCAGGTACTAAATATACTCTAGCAATACTGCTTTTTCTTCTTCCTGTTCCATAAAACTTTGTGTTTGCCACGATGATTTCCTCCTCTCTTAGTTAGCTCTCTCTACGATTTCTAATACTTCCGGCTTCTGTGCTGTCTGCTCATGCTCTGGACCAGCATATACATGAAGCTTCTTAAGCATCTGACGTCCTAATGTTCCCTTTGGAAGCATTCCCTTTACAGCATGTGTAATAACATACTCAGGCTTCTTAGCTAACATCTCTTTCAGAGTAGTCTCTTTCATTCCACCAACATAATCTGAATGATGATAATAAATCTTCTGCTCTAACTTCTTACCTGTTACTTTAATCTTGTCCGCATTAACAATGATCACATAATCACCTGTGTCGATATGCGGTGTATAAATCGGCTTATTTTTACCTCTTAATACATTTGCAACCTCTGATGCGAGGCGTCCTAATGTATGTCCTGTAGCGTCAACTACATACCATTTTCTCTCAACCGTGGATGGGTTTGCCATAAAACTTTTCATCCCAGTACCTCCTAACTAAATTCTCAACTATACTCTTTTTCGTCTGTAACAAATGCGGAATGTCCGAACCGCTTTGTTATCTGTCGAAGCGCTTATTATGTCGGTCACCGGGGCTTTGGTGTTCCTGACACACGCCACACTGACCTATTATATTACGAGTAACCTTTAAAGTCAAGCAATTTTATTCACTTATCTATTGAATTCCCCCTTTCTGCAAGGGCAAATGCCACTTCATCAATTATCTTTCTCAAAGTGGAGATAAACTTTTCACTTAAGCGAAACAATCACCGTTCCTCACCCAAAGCACAAATCACTGTCTGCGCCTGTATTCTGGCAAGATAGTCATTTGGATGATTCAGAAAGTTCTCAGTCAGATCCAAATATGTTTTTTTCTTCATAAGCTGCGTCTGCACGAACTGAACATCTGCTACACCAACACCCTCACCTTCCATAGAATGCAGCACCTCCGGAAAAGTATGCTGCTTTGCTGCCAGCAGCATCTGTATACATTAAAAGCACGCCTCCCGGTAAATTTCTCCCGTTTCCTATACCGGTTTCATTATTTTTTGTAAATCCATACTCTCATCTCTCCTTCTTCACGATTGGCCCACGCAAAATATGGGATCCATTTCAAAGTGACCGGCTGATATTCTTCTCTCTCTGCCTTATAATACAATGGGTCGCTGTCGGTATTGGCCTTTTTGCGAAAACCAGCAAACTGATAACCAACAGCCTCTCTCCCCAAAAATGGCAGTGTGTAAGTTTCGGCCTGTTCCACTGCCTCTGGGGATGCGTATAACATATGCTGCTGCGCCCCATTGTCAACTTCTTCCAAACAATATACCAACGGGCCACACACTAACGACATTTGCCGGCTATTTTCACGAACCAGCGAATTAGCCTCATAAAAGACTGGTTTCATTGCAAAATGCGGACGTATTATTACCTTCTTTTGTCCATATATAGCAAGGTACAAATACCCCTCTCGGTACTCATAGCTCATCCCGGCTTTCTGCTGCCCGTCACCACAACTGTTCAAAGTCTCGCTCTGTACGTTTGCAAGATCCACCGGCCAAACAGTTCCGTCTTCGTCCTCCACTTCTACGCTCCATTGTTCTGCCCAACCAGGAATACGAATCGCCAACGTTCCCTCTGCCTCACTCGGATTATTCAACCGAACAGCTATGTCTGAAGTATATGGCAAATGACTGGTCGTCTCAATCTCCACGGTCTTTCCCTGCCATTTTGTCCGCAAAACACTTCCCATATAAAGGTCGATCCAAGTCGTATTCTCTGCATGATGGGCAATATATCTTGTAATAGAACCGATCAATCTCGCTAAATTCGGCGGGCAACAGGCACAGCCAAACCATTTTGCACGCCGGCTCCTTACATGCCAAAGCCGCTCATCTTCTTTACACGCTTTCGGATCCACCTCGAGCGGATTCGTATAAAAGAACTCAGTGCCATCTAACGAAATCCCACTTAGCACGCTATTGTACAACGCACGTTCCATAACATCCGCATACTCTCCCTTTGGCTGCAATTGAAGCATTCTCTTAGCCCAAAACACCAAACCAATTGCCGCACAAGTCTCCGCATACGCACTATCCGCCGGAAGATCATAAGCATAAGAAAAAGCTTCTCCATGACTGGTCGCCCCAACGCCACCGGTGATATACATTTTTTTGCGCGTTACATTTTTCCAAAGACGTTTCGCCACTTTTGCAAGCTCACCATCGTCATATTCTACCGCAAGATCTGTAAGCCCGGAATACAAATACATTGCACGCACAGCATGCCCCACCGCTTCCATTTGCTCTTGCACCGGCTGCTGCGCCTGATAATAACGCATATCGGAATCTTTTTCGCCATGCTCTTTTCGAAAATAATTTGGCTCCCTGCCACGCTCCAGCACAAAATATCTTGCTAACTCTAAATAAGAAGTTTTGCCGGTATGACGGTACAGACGCACTAACGCCATTTCCGCCAGTTCATGCCCCGGATAACCATGGCACTTTCCTTCCTCTTTACCAAATAATTCGCAGATCAAATCTGCAAACCGCTCTGCCAAATGCAGCAATTGCTTTTTGCCAGTCGCCTCATAATAAGCCACTGCCGCTTCTGCCAAATGTCCAAAACAATAGAGTTCGTGATGATCCCTTAAATTGCTAAAGCGTTTCTTCGGATTTTTAATACTGTAAAAGGTATCCAAATATCCATCATTAAGCGTTGCCTCTTCCAAAAGGTCCACCATCTCGTCTATGGTATGCTCTAGCGAGTCATCTGCCTTCATCATCAGACTATACGCTGCTGCCTCGATCCACTTATACAGATCACTGTCCTGAAAAACATATCCATAAAACGCATTATCCCCTTTTTTATGTTCCGGGAGCAGAGCATTTCCTCTCGGCAAACTCACAAAATCATCGGTCGGCTGTTCGGGCAGCGTCACTCCCTGTCTACGTAGTGCATTCACACGTGCCGCAGTACGAAAATTGCGAATGCAATAACTTTTATCTGCTCCCTCAATCCGGTCATTCAGTGCCTCCCATTGATATGGCAGCACTTTTTCCCGGATCAAGTGTACTTTCTCGCCCCAAAAAGCATCTTTTAATTGTATCTTTTCTTCACAATACATATGCAATCCTCCTCGCATCAGAAATCTACTAACATCATAAAACAACTGCCTGTATAACACAATCTCACGATGTTCATAAAAGTATCAAAAAGTAAGATTTCAACTTGCTTATTTAACGCATCATGTTGTACTATTTTAATAAGGAGTAAGATCAAGGATTTTGTTGAACATGCACTAAAACAATAGGAAGGAATTGCTATGCGATTTTTATGGTTAGGAAAATTTCAATCGGACGCACCAGACTGGACACACCCTGCAAGAGAACTGGGCGAATATGAATTAATGATCGTAGATCATGGAACACTGTATATTGCCGATCACTCCCAAACACACACCGTTCACAAGGGAGAATATCTGATTATGCCGCCCACCACTTTACAGCACGGTACCAAGCCGTCTTCCTGTGGTTTTCACTGGCTGCATTTCGAAACTTCTGATCCTATTCCCTGCCCACTTACCGGAACCGTCACTAATACGGAATTAATTCTTGCCATGCTAAACACGATGCTGCAACTGGAACAACATCAACATTCCTCTGCAACAACCTATCTACTCCAAGCTCTGTTAGAAGAACTCGGTTACGAAAACAATACCATTACCACACCACCGCATCGTCCTTTGCGCGAGCGTATTGACGAATATCTAAAATATCGCCAAAATACACCACATATGGTTCGTACTTTGGCAGACTATTTTGGATATCATGAAAAATATTTTTCGACCCTGTTTTATAAAGAAAATGGCATTCATCTGAAGCATTATCTAATGGAGCAAACCATGGAAAAAGGAAAAGCTCTTTTGCTAAATACCGATCTTCCCATTCACGAAATAGCTGCCGCCTGCGGCTTTCGCGACGCCCATAACTTTTCTCGAGCTATACGGACAGCGTACCATATGACACCCACAAAACTCCGGCAAACTTTTTCTCAAAAATAATCCCTACCGTATTGCAATTTGTGGTAAAATAGGAATGTACTGCGCTTGTGTGCACGAAAGCGCTGCCAACAGGCAAACCAAAGTATTATCTCAACAGCACTAAATACGTGCACGGAAAAGAGGAATATATGAACAAAATGAAAAAACTTGCTATTGCAACAGGTTGTTTTCTTTTGTTGCTGGTGTGCTCTCTCTATTGCAGCACAAACAAGGCCTATGCAAAAGAACAAACAGAATTTATCGTTGGATTTGATGCCGAGTTCCCACCATATGGTTACTTGGACGAAAGCGGAGACTACATCGGTTTTGATCTGAGTTTGGCAGAGGAAGTCTGCAAACGAAATGATTGGAAGCTGATCAAGCGCCCTATTTCATGGGATTCCAAAGATTCTGAATTAACTTCAGGTGCTATCTCTTGTATTTGGAATGGTTTTACGATGAATGGACGAGAGAAAAGCTACACTTGGTCAACTCCTTATCTAAACAACTATCAGGTAGTCATTGTCCGCAAGGACTCTTCTATTAAAAAGCCTGCCGATCTCAAGGGAAAGGTTTTGGTCGTACAAAGCGATTCTTCTGCACTTGCTGCTTTGACGGGAGACGATGCTACACAAGCTAACCGCCAGATTGCAGATTCTCTCAAAGAGCTGCAGCAGGTCGGTGACTACAACTCTGCATTTATGAATTTGGAAAGTGGCATGGTTGACGCCATTGCGATGGACTATGGTGTTGCAGTCTATCAAATGTCTGCCAAATCCGATGAATTCCGTATTCTCGATGATTCGCTTTCCGCAGAACAGTATGCCATCGGTTTTAAGAAAGGAAACACCACACTTCGCAATAAAGTACAGACGACATTATTAGAAATGTTATACGATGGCACATTAGAAAATATAGCCAAAGAATGGGGCTTGAGCAAAAGTCTCTGCCTCAGCTTTGACGACAAAACATACATCGATGGCGGTGCAGTGCCAACCATTGATACCAGCAAATTAACAAAGGTGACTCCGGCTCCGGACAAACAGTCACAAACCAAGGGCTCTAAAAATAAAGTCAAGAAATTATCCGCTGCACAGATTGCAAAACAGCTGCGCAAAGGTATGATCTCGACATTATTGATCTTTTTCCTGACAATTTTGTTCTCAATTCCATTGGGACTGCTTGTTTGTCTGATCCGCATGTCACACTGGAAGCTGCTGCAGTATATTGCAAAGATCTACATTTCGATCATGCGTGGTACCCCATTGATGCTGCAGCTATTGGTTGTATTCTTTGCACCGTACTATGCGTTCCACATACATACACCGTATTCGTACCGCTTCTTGGCTGTGATCATCGGATTTTCCTTGAACTACGCCGCATATTTTGCTGAGATCTACCGTGCCGGATTCCAAGGTATCCCGATCGGTCAGCGTGAAGCTGCCACTGTCATGGGTTACAATCGTCTGCAGACATTCGGATACATTCTGTTCCCACAGATGGTCAAACGCGTACTGCCTCCGGTCACGAACGAAATCATTACCTTGGTCAAAGATACTTCATTGGCGTTTGCACTGGCATATACAGAAATGTTTACCTTGGCAAAACAGATCGCAGCTTCTCAAACCTCACTGCTGCCGCTGTTTATCGCCGGCGTATTTTATTACGTCTTTAACTTCGTAGTAGCATATGTCATGGAAACACTGGAAAATAAATTGAATTACTATCATTAAGAAAGGAAACTAAGCTTTATGAATATATTAGACATGAAACATATCAAAAAAAGCTTTGACGGTAAGATCGTATTGCAGGATATCGATCTGCAGATCTCTCCCGGCGAAGTTGTTTCAATCCTTGGCCCGTCCGGTTCCGGTAAATCCACACTGCTTCGCTGTGCGACATTTCTGGAAACGATTGACAGCGGCGAGATCGCATACAACGGGAAAAGCGTGGTAACGACAGAAGGCGATCATGCCATTTATCCAAAACGCAGTGACATTTTGGAAGCACAATCCAATTTTGGATTGGTCTTTCAGAATTTCAACCTGTTTCCACATTTTTCAGTATTAAAAAACGTCTATCATGCACCACTTAAGGTTCAGAAAAGGACCGATAAGGATGAAGTGATTTCTGAGGCATATGACCTGTTGACAAAAGTTGGTTTGTCAGACAAATCAGACGCTTATCCTTGCGAACTGTCCGGCGGACAGCAGCAGCGTGTTGCGATTGCACGTGCTCTCGCATTACATCCAAAGATCATGTATTTTGATGAGCCAACCTCTTCTCTCGATCCGGAGATCACCGCAGAAGTTCTCCGATTATTGAAGCAGCTTGCTTCCGAAAAAATGACAATGGTTATTGTAACGCATGAAATTGACTTTGCCAGAGCGGTCTCAGATCGTGTCATCTTTATGGATGGCGGTCTGGTCGTTGAAAACGGCAAACCGGAAGATGTCATTGACAATCCGAAAAACGAGCGCACAAAAGCGTTCCTCAAGAAATTGCATGTTTAATGACAACATTTAGGAAATGCAGATTGTGTAACAACGTAACAATATAAACGAGCATTTTCCTATCAATTAAAACAAAAAAAGCCCGGCAGAAATCATACCGTGTATCAAACCAAAAAGCGAAACGTTTTTGGCGGTACCGCAATCATTCCTGTCGGGCTTTCTTTATATTGATAGTATCATACATTAATGAACCTTGTTATCCAACTCACAAGCTCACAAAGTCGCCTATGATATCCATCTAACAATGGCTATTTTACTTTTTTGTCTCGTGACAGATAAAGAATGTACACTGCAAATACAATAGCGATCATCATCCATACACCAAAGATTACCGGTGAACTGTCCTTAAATTTATCATAATATCCCTTAAAATAAATGACTAAAACGATCATCGGCAATACATACCGCATATATCTGCGAAGAAATTTTGGAAAATTCATACCTACTCCTGTATTGGTCTCTTCCAAAAATCGTTCAAATCCCCAACCGCTTTTTTTCGTACAAAACAGTACAAATAACAGACTTCCAAGTGGAAGAATATTACTGGATACCACAAAATCTTCAACATCCATGATCGTTGATCCCGGTCCAAATAACTGGACACCAGACCACACATTAAATCCAAGTACAGTTGGCATGGATAATACTGCAATGCCGACTAAATTGACCGTTAACGCTTTCCGACGCTCCCAGCCAAACACATCCATGCTCATGCTGATGATATTTTCAAACACTGCGATCACTGTGGATAATGCCGCAAAGGACATAAATACAAAGAAAAGCATTCCCCACAATGTTCCACTTGGCATATGGTTAAATACATTTGGCAGTGTGATAAACAGCAGTGATGGTCCTGCATCCGGGCGGATTCCAAAAGAAATACACGCCGGGATCACAATAATTCCTGCAACAAATGCGATCAGTGTATCTAACACCAATACATTGATCGCCTCTCCGGTCAGCTTACGTTCTTTGCCCAAATAACTGCCGAAGATCTCCATCGAACCCATTCCAACACTCAACGTAAAAAACGCCTGCGTCATCGCATCAAAGATGACATTTCCCAATCCACGTTTCTTCACATTTTCGAGGTTCGGGATCAAATAAAAAGAAAGGCCTTTACTGCTTCCTTTTAACATGACTGAATTGACTGCCATAACAGCCATCAATACGATCAATGCTAACATCATTTTCTTTGTAATATTTTCAATACCATTCTGTAAGCCCAGTGCGCACACACCAATACACAAGGCAACTACTAATAACATAAAAAACATCATTTTGCCTGGTGTCTGCATAAAGCTCTGATAATACTGTTCGATTTCTTTGACATTCGCCTGACGTAGTGTCCCCTTGGCACAAACGCCAACATAATAGATCATCCAGCCCGCTACCACTGTATAAAACATCATTAGCAGATAATTACCGCACAGTCCATACCAACGAAACTGATGCCATCTTCCTTTGCCACCGCTCAATTTACGCAATGCTGTTCCAATGCTCGCACCACTGCCGCGACCGATTGCAAACTCGCATACTAAAATTGGAAATCCAAGAGCAAATAAGCAGACCAAGTAGATCAAAATAAAGATTGCTCCTCCATTATTTCCGCATACGTACGGAAACTTCCATACATTTCCCAGTCCCACCGCACATCCTGCAGATACTAATATAAAGCCAAGGCGGGATGCAAAAGTTTCTCTGTTTTTACTCATTTTTTATTCCATTTCTATCGTTTAATATTGTTCACAAACCTGTTATGTCAAGGAGTTCTCACAGTATGTATCTGCAATGAAAAATACATCCCATGGTCCATTATCTGCGAATACTACTACAGCTGAATAAAGCCTAATGACTGTAATAATAATGCAAATAGCAGAATTGGTGCAATCCCTTTGATCATCGCAATATACAGATATTTTCTGCCAAAACGTTCTCCGTTAACAGTTACCTCATCAATGACCGTCTTAGGTTTCACAACCCAACCGATCAAAATGCATGTGAGCAGCGCCACCGTCGGCATAAAGCAATAGTTACTGATATAATCCAATATATCCAGTATCTGTCCTGTCGATCCATTTGGCAGTGGCAGCTCAAAATATAACTTGTTATATCCAAGACAAACAATGACACCACCTATAACTCCATACGTTGCCACAATAGATGTACTCTTATGTCTGGTCCAGTGAAATGCATCCATCAAACTGGAAACGATCGCTTCCATAACAGATACCGAAGAAGTTACTGCCGCAAAAATAACCATCAGGAAGAACAGCACTCCGACAACCGTTCCGGCTTTGCCCATTGCCTGGAATACCTTTGGCAAAGAATCAAACATCAGACCGGGTCCGGCGCTCATTCCTTCTGTCCCCATAAATACAAATACAGCAGGCACGATCATAAGTCCGGCAAGCATCGCTACCAAAGTGTCAAAAATTTCGATCTGATTGATCGATTTCATCAAATTGACGTCTTTCTTAACATACGAGCCGTATGCAACCATGATTCCCATCGCCACGCTGATCGAGAAGAAAAGCTGTCCCATCGCATCCATCAGAATAACAAAAAATTCTTTGCCGGTCATTCCCTTAAAATTAGGAATTAAATATACTTTCAATCCCTGCAGACCGGTTCTGGTAACACCACTCGCATCTGTATGTTTGATCGTCAGCGAATACAATCCAATGCCGATAATCAAAAATAATAAAATTGGCATCAGGATCTTACTGTATTTTTCAATTCCCTTATTCACGCCATTAAACACAACGAACGCT
>ENA-OUQN01001915-OUQN01001915.1-human-gut-metagenome-genome-assembly--contig:-NODE-1915-length-11140-cov-2.887145_pt1 | contig 11140 bp, 2 predicted proteins | sample MGYA00237950_ERZ548832 | MGnify/ENA primary metagenome ERZ548832 (study PRJEB26490, sample SAMN05194703) | human gut metagenome | biome: terrestrial biome; feature: human-associated habitat; material... | reverse complement strand
TCTCTATTCGTCGGCAGCGTCAGATGTGTATAAGAGACAGATGCTCGTGTGCGTATACGAGGAATCGTAGCTCGCATACGACATCGAAACACCGCCATACGGGCTCGCGTAGATGTAGCCACGATAGACCACACGGCTGGAGGCAGTGGATATGTAGTAGATGTCGCAGTAATTTGTCGAGGAGGAACCCGAAACGGAACCCACCGGAATCACGTCCATATATTTGCCATGCGCCACGGCGGTAATCCAGATACCGGAGCTCACGGAACCCTTAACCAGGCGGGTACTGCCGTCAGGCATCCAGATGCGCCACTTCCCGGAATTGCCCGTGTCATTAGGAAGATCCACGCCGTCCATCATGTCATATTTATGACCATAGATGTCCTCGTAGCCAAGGCAGCAAATATTATTCACCTGCGTAACCGTGGCCCCGCCGTAGTCATCCTTCTCACGGTACCACGCATACTGGTGGACGGAGTTTTCTATCAGGCTGTTCGTCACATTAGGGTTGATTGAGGAGGCTTCCTCGTAGCCGATCGTGTCCGTCATACCGCGGCTGGCAGTACCACCCGTAGTACGGTTGTTCGTGTGAGAGCCCGCGCCGCATTGTTCCTGGCTGTCACGACGACCGTACTTCGCGTAGAAAAGATTCGCGATGCGCGAGTGCATAAGGGCATCAATCTGCTGCATACCGCGCTGGACACTGTAATAGTGGAAATCAGCCCAGGTCATGCTCGCCGTAGTGCTCCCGCCGGTAATGCAGGCGCGAAGTTTGGAACCGACAACACTGCTGCCCACAACGGCACACAAGTGCTCGTCATTAGGCGCCCATTCGGGTTCCATATCCTCGATCCTGTCACTGTTAGAAAGGACAACCTTATCGAACTCTGCCGTGTTCAGAATGGAGAAGTGAAGAGCAGTGGCACCCTCCGGAACATCGGCAATCAGGTACATACCGGCCTCGAACTTGTTGCTCAAGGTAGGGACGACGATTGAACTGATGACCGTGCCGGAATCGTCTGTGAAAATGCTTCCGACAAGGCTTGTACCGGGAACGCTCGGGAAACGCACACGCTTGTAACCGTCCACGTTCACCTTGCATACCGAATACGTACTGTCAGTACTGTAGCTGTTCGAAAGCGTATCCTTTCCGCTCATGATCTTACGACCGGAAAGATAACCGCCACTCGTGCCCTTAATGTCGTCAAGCGTAAGGACGTCAGCATCCGGAACGGAAGGCATGTTATCCGAACCGTTACTGCTGTAACAGGAGTAATGCTTGCCGTTCAGGTAATCATTGATACCCTTGCTCCAGAAGAAGGGCTCGTACATCATCCAGTCACCTTCAGTGCCGTCCAGTCTGGCAGCCGTGCCGTCGGCGTACTTGTTGCTGTCCGTGTCGTCCAGCGGGTAGTAGGTCATCTCACCGTCCAGGTTGTTCACCGTGGTATCAACGTTCGCCATGTTCACACCCCGCGTCGTCGCTTTTTTAGTCACTTTAGCAAGTACACGGTGACGCTGCTTCAGGATGGCGGAAATATGACCGCTCACCTCATACGCGTTGTCATACTTGTAGCCGGTACCGTTGTCAAGGTTGCTCACGTTCGCGTCATCCGATACCTCGTCGTCGAACTCGATCATCGTGTATTCCGGCTGCCGGATATTCAGTTCCGGGAAGTGCGCCTTCAGAGCGCTGTACGTATCGTCATCAATGTAGCGCGTGAGCTGTACCGTACCCACCAAGGCGCACGTGTCCGTAGTGTTGCCATCGGAATCCACACCGCCCATCCCGACAAACTTATCCAGCCACGTACCGTCATCCTCGCGGTCAATACCGGTTACTCTGATACGTTCCACACCCGTGCAACGGCCCAGCAGGGTTTCCCAGTCAATACCTGGACAACTGTCAAAGATGAAGGTCTTCACCTTGCTGTAGCTTTCCAATGTCAGCCCGCCGATGGTCAGTCTGCCCAGATATTCCAGACGGAGGCTGGTCAGTGTACCGGGAAGGTGGAGCAGCGTCACGGGAGAACCCTTGGCTAGCACCACGCTCTGCACCTGCGTACCGCGGGCCTCAAGTTCTTCCAGCTTGGTCTGCGCACTCAAATCCAGCTCGGTACTGGTACTTCCCCCGGTTTTCGCCTGTGCCTGGTTACGAAGGTTGAGTTTACGTAGCTGCTTGCAGTTGCCGATGTTCAACCACCAGCCGGTACTGCCGTTGCCGGAACTTTGAAGGTTCAGTTCGCGCAGCACGGTACATTTGCCCAGGTCGAAAGCGTTTTTCAGGTGGTCGGCGGCCCCGCTCATATCCAGCACCTTCATACGGCTCGCGCCATAAACCCTCAAGGGATCGTTCACCGTATAGGCACCGGTGATGGAAAGGCTCGCAGCCGCATCTTTCTTGATGATGCCGGTATTCCCTATATTCGGGCTGTTGTTCGTACCGTAGCCGAAAGCATAAACCTCGTTGGCCGTAATCTTCAGCACGTCGGGGGTGTCAGCAGCCGTACGTGCCAGATAGAGGTCGATGTTGTCACTGGTGAAATTGCTCGTGCCGTACTTAGCATCCAGAAGGGCGAAACGATTACGCACGAAATATTCACGGTGCGCACGGTTACTGCCCTGAAGGGCGTAGATGAACGGCCACACCTTGCCGTACATCTCCTGCGTGGCGGGCAGGATGTACTTCAGCTCGCCGCTCTTGTTATAGGCACGGTCGCACCAGTTGCCCGCCTGCTCCACGTTCAGCATGTCCAGGACACGGCTGGTGGTAAGTACACCGCGAAGAGCCTGCGCCTGTGTCTTCAGGTCAGCGTCCAGGTTGGCCAGAACGAGGTTCCAAAGCCAGCTGTCACGGCCTTCAAAGGCATATTTCCCGGCCTCGGCGTCATAAGTGTCGCGGTCGGTGGTGTAGTCATACACCAGGAAACAGTCGTTACGTTTTCCCATCTGGGTATCACCGTCGTAGTAGGTGATGTACCATATCAGGCCGTCCCACGTGCGCAGCATCATGTTCTTCGCACGCTGGTCAACGGCAAGGAAATAGTCCGTCCAGAGGTAATACGTCAGCAGGAAAGCCTTGTCGAAATAGTCACTTATCTCGTCCCTGAACTTCTCGCTCTTAAAAGTGGAGAGGTCGGCGCTCGTCGCACCGTCCGGAACACACGAGCGTATCCATGCGTACAGCCGTTTCACGGCCGTACGCTGCGACTCGTCAAGGCCCGCCCATTTCACATCATCCGGAACGTTGGTCTCGGCACCGGCATCAAACACCTCCTCCAGATGAGCGTCACTTGTGGTCTTGAAAAGGCACATGGCCTCGGTATTGTTCAGCATTTCCAGAGTGAGGGGACAGGCAGGATCGTAACCCTCCACGCCACTAAGGCCGAACAGGTCGCCGCTCTTGCTTTTCTCGTTGTTGAAGTTGTATTGCCCCACATAGTTGTTCTCGCCGTCCTCCGCAGCCGCCACAAACATGTCGATAGGCACACCGTCGATAGCGGTACGCACGGTGACCGCGTTCAAATCGCTGCCGCCCGTCTCGTACTGGTAACGCTGCGGAGGGGTGAGAAGCCCCATCTCCTTCAGCACGTCGTTGAACAGTTTGGCACCGCCTGTGTTCAGCGACATGGACGAGTCGGAATAATCACTCTTCAGACAGATCAGGTTCATGGCGATGCCACCGGGACGGACGGGATATTTCTTTTCCGCCTGCTCCTTGCCGCCAACGGTGAAGCTAAGGTTCGTGCCGCCCTTGCTGATATAGATACGGATGTTCTTGCTCGGATATTTCGTGGAACTGGTACCCTGAATACGGATATAACAGTCACGAAGCACGAAGTCGTATTCGGATCCGAAAGGGGAGTAATAGAAGATATCCGCCGAAAAGTCCGTCTTCTTGTTGTTCTCGGCATACACGTCATCGAGCTTGTTCTGGCGCACGATACGCAGCACCCCCTTGCCCTTGGCACGCAGCTTGTCCATATCCACAGTGTCGGTATCACCCAGGATATCGTTCTCCTCATACAGCGCGATCATCTCCTCACCGTCCGCACTGTCCACCATCCGGTTCTCCAGTTCCTCGTCGTCACTCAACCGGCGGGTATAGATACGCACGCTCTTTACCTCCACGTCCGCCCCGGCGCTGTCAATGGTGATATATTTCGGATTGTCCTGGCGGAAGCTGAAGGCGTTGTCGTAGATGTCGGCACCGGTACGGTTGCCGTCCACATAAAGCTCCATCAGACGGCTCTCATTGCGGGTACCCACCATGAGGGCCACCTTGATCCACCGGTCTTCCACATAATTCGTGCCCAGCTTGATCTCACGCTCCACCAGCTCGTCGTCCTCGTTGGTATAGGACACTTTCTCACCGGTCTTGAAACTCGCTTCCGAAGGGGTGATATAAAGCCCCTTGCCACTGTCGAGACAGTCCACAACTGCGGTATCGCTGTCAGTGGGATTGCTTACCCGGAGGGTCAGTTCAATGGTCAGCCCCGTACTTTTCACATCGGTGGCAAAGGGCCGGTAGCCGATGACGGCTTTCGCACCGTTGGTCAGCTTCAGCGCCTCACCCGTCCAGCCGTTGCTGCTCCAGTCAAAACCCTCGAACGTGGTCTCCACGCCGTTCGACTCCCATGTTCCGGGGTTACTCTCCCCGTTGCTGCGGCCCGCCGCGTCAAGCTTGACCGCCAGGCCGTAGGTGGCCTCGCTGATATCGATACCGCTCTCACCCACGTCGATGCGCAAAGTGTACCCGGTCGGACCGGCTTTCAGGACAAGCGTCTGCGTGCCTTCCTCGGTAAACCGGTTACTGTAGGTCATCATGCTGCGGGGAGCGCTCACGGTACTGCTCTTGACGCCGTTTTTCCAGAACTCCACTTCAGCGGGCACACGGTCGGGATCATAGGCCACCCAGTCGAAAGTGAGCTTCTCGTAGCGGCCGGCTTCAAGGACCGGCTCCAGATGCTCGTCCCGTCCGAGGACATGCCCGTCGGCATGAATGAGCTTCAAACCGATGAAGGGCGCGCCGGTTCCGGCCTTCAGCAGGTCGATATGGATGCTCTCGCTTTTCAGCGTGAGGTCGTCAGTTTCCATCTCGGCCACCAGCTGGGCGGTATGCCGCCCCACGGACAGGCCGGTCATGGAAACCTCGAAACTGCCGTTCGTCGTGCCGCTGCGGGTGACCGTATGCGCGTTCTGCTGTACACCGTCCACGTACAGGCTGACGGTTTTCGTGCCGGTACCGCTCACGGCGTAGGGTATACTCGCGGAATCATAGGTACCGTAACCGCCGTTCTGGATGGTGGCCGCCAGGTTGTAACCGCAGGAAAGGGACAGGGTGACGCTCTTCACGCTCACGTACGCCTGCTTCTTCTGCGCCTTGCCCGTGGTGGGATCGGTAGTCTCGGCAATGACGTAGATATCGCTCGTGCCCACCAGCAGGTATTTGGTCAGGTCAAGGGTATAGGTACCCTTGCTCACTTCCTTCAGCGAGGAGGAATAAGTGGTGGTCGTCCCGCGCTTCACCTGGATGGTGACGGTCGCTTTCTGTCCGGTACTGCTACCCTTGTCATCACCGCCGGCAACCTGGTGGTCATAGGTATAGGTAAGTTTCACCGCTCCGCCTTCCTTCACGGTTTTCTTGTCGGTCTCGGCAAGCAGCACGATCTTGGTGGTGGAGGACTCACCGCCGCCACCGCTGCCGGCCGGGATGTCAACGCTCGCGATCTCCGCCCCGCTCTTGTTGGTCAGCGCAAGGCGGACACTGCTCTCGTCGTCGCTCACTTCCGCGCTCATGCCGAACACGGTACCGGCTTCCACCTCCTGGAATTTGGCGGCGACGGTCTTGTTCTGGACGGGATTGGTACTGTCGGCATCCAGGCTCTCGTCCACTTCCAGCTTGTCGATGGTCAGATCCACGTTGCCCTCGCTGTCGGGAACTTTCTTCTCGCCGTTCACCGTCAGGCTCTTCATCGTTCCGGCACCGCCGAAGTCCTCCCAGCTCGCCTCCTGCTCCCAGCTCGACAGACTTGTCCCCACGAACTGTTTGGTCTCCCATTTGCCCTGCGAGACTTCATAGGTGATGCAACGGCCCTTGTAACGGTATTTCTCATCCACGGCACCGATCGCGGAGGAAAGGACATAATAACCGCTCTCCAAAGGGACTTCCGCCGTCACATTATACGTGTTACCGCCACCGCCCGTACCACCGGGAATATCAACGGAGGCAATCTCCGTCCCGGTCTTCCCCAGCAGGGTGAGTTTCACCGTGTCGTTCTCCTCATCAGGGACGGCCGTCATGCCACCGACCAAACCGTCGTTCACACCGGCGGCGGCATCCTCCGCCTGTTTCGCAGCCGCGGATGCCGCTGCCGCGGCGGAATTTGCAGTTTCAGCAGCCTGATTGGCGGTACCGGCCGCATCAGACGCCATACCCGCAGCTTTATTCGCCAAAGCCGCAGCATTATCCGCTTTCGTGGCAGACGCATTCGCCGTGGCAGCGGCATCATCGGCCGGTTTACGCAAAAGGGTGAGCGGAGCACTCACCAGCTCACTGCCGCGAAGGGCGGGGAGACTTTTGATATTGTCAAGGGAGCTGACCTCCACAAGTTCATCAACGCTCTGGCTCTCGGCCTTGATAGCGTTCAGGATGTCGTTCTTAAGTTCCGTTTTCTCCGATTCTGTAAGTGCCATAAGTTATTCCTCCTTTTTTATTGTTGTCAGTCATTGTAATAATGGTATGAAAGCGCGCTGAAGCCAAGGATGCACCAGCCGCACTTGTTCAGGCTGTTAATGATGGCGGGCTCCTCCCAATCCTCGCCCGTGTAGAGCAGGAGGAAGCGGTTCACGGAGGGGACGTACAGCCAGTTCCTCTCCGGGTTCTCCGGAGCGGAAGAAAGCTCTCCCTTCCACGTGATGCGGAGATCATCGGAAGCGCCGCCGTAAACGGGGAACTCCACCCACGCGCCGTACCAGTAAAGGTAGTTGCGGTTCCTTTTCGTGTCGTAGTAAAGCCATCCGCTCGAGGGGGAAGCGGGGGGACCGGCCGACGCTCCCCGCCACGAAACCAGGTCCGCAAGGATTCTCCCGTTCAGCTCGGGGGTACCGACCAGCTCGATGATCCCGCTGATCCAGTCGATCCTGTAGGGGTCGGAATAGGAAAGCAGCGAATCACTGCTAAGGTTCACGTTGGAACCGCGGAGCAGCGTGCCGTCGTCCACACGGACGGAGCTGTAGCGGATAGAGCCCACCGTACGCGTATAGGGAGGGTGGCAGCCGTTGTAAAGGGTTACGCGCGAGCCGATATAACGCACGTCGTTCGGAAGGATGATGTCCGCACCGTTCGACGAACCGGCCATGTCCACCTTCAGGCTCAGCTCGCGGCCGATCAGGTAGCCGGCCTCGCCGCGGCCCGAGCAGGAGGTCAGGACGGCGTCGCTCGACTCCACAAGGTGGAAGTTCGTGCGGATATGCCCGGAGAACGTGCCCGCGTTCGCCTCGATGCTCCCGTCCTCCAGGATCTTGAAATTATCGTTGGCCGTCACGAGGCCCTCCAGCTTGACGCGGTCACCGGTCAGCTTCACCACGCTGATCTTGTTGCCGTCAGCGTCCGTCCCGTCCACACTCACGCCGATAAGCGCCAGTTTCCCGTCCGCGTCCTGGGCGTAGATGCCCGCGCCTTCAGGCTTCACCACAAGCCCCGTCTCTTCCAGCATATTCTCGTCACGGTCAAAGACGGCGGCCGTTATCTTCACCAGACGCTCCGACTGCTCGAAAAGCGTCCGGTAGCGGTGTGCAAGGCTCTCCACCTTGTCAGTGGACAGCACGAGCATATACAGGTAGATGTCACCGGTAAAGGACAGTTTGAAATCACCGGTACCGTTCCAGAGGCCGCTACAGGTGTACTGCACGTAACCATCAGTTGCAGACAGTTCCTCCTCCACCTCCAGGCTGTTGAAGTTCGCGAAACCCGTCTTGTCAACGTCCAGGAACTGGACTCTTAGAGTCCCTTTGGTTGCGCAGCGGTAGAAGAAGGAAAGGTACACCGGCACGGCCTCCTTCTCCCCGTCACCGTTCACAGGCATGGAGGGGATGCTTTTCAAATTCGCCCGTTTCTGGAGGATGTACTTGTTACGGATGTGCACCACCGTCCGCCCGTCATCCACCGTCACGCTCGCCCCGTCGCCCTTTCTGGTCAGTACGTTGTTGTTCGCCCAGATCCATTTGTTACCTGCCAGGAAGAACACCGTCTCGTTCTCCGTGTTCCATTTCTCCAGCCCGTCATCGAAGGCGGGGTTGTTCAGGTAGCCCTTCTCCGTGGCGAAGTCGTTCCTTAGGGCGGTCACCGCACTGGTGATGCGCCCCTCCACGATCTCGAACTTGGTCTTGATGTCCTCACCGGTCACCAGAAGGAAAGTCCCGCGCAGGTAGGCGTTGTCGCTGTAAAGGCCGTTGCCGTGCGGCTGGTTGTCAGCCGGGAACCAGTCATCGCTGATGCCGTCCAGGTTGCCCAGGCGCGCACGAAGGCAGCCGGTGAAGTTCTTCGCCTTCACCCCGTCCATCACGTCCACGCGGGGCTGACCGTCCTCGGTGGCGGAGATCAGGATCAGGTTCTGACGCAGCGGGTTCTCCGTGTTGCCCATCAGCACGCACTCGTCACCGGCCTCCGGAAGGGAACCTGAAAATTCATCCTCACTTACGAGAATGGAGTCACCCTCCACGCCGGCCACCTCCACCCAGTACCCTTTCAGGTTCCCGCCGCTGAACGTGGCGCAGCGCATCAGGTCATGGGCCTGGAAACTGTTGTCCTGCTCGAAAGTGATCCTCCAGTAACCGTCCTCAAGTACGGCGGTCTTTATTTTCCCGTTGGCGGCGCTGACGCACAGCTGGCCGCCAACGCTGCGTACCTTCTCGATAAGCAGCTCCAATACTACCATGACCTGGCGTACCGTCAGCTTGTCGATGGTAAGATGGGACAAAGCGTCCTCCATCCACAGCCGCCACCCCTCACCGAAAAGACCGTCCACGAATTTCGGGCTGCGAAGGAACTCACGCACGACAAGGGTCAGCAACTCGGCATTGCCCTTGTCATCAATACCCGCATTATCCTCCTGTCCGAAAGAGGCTCCCGCTTCGAAGGTGATCTTCCCCTTTGCACGGTCATTCTTTTTTTTGCTGATGTGTTCCGCCTGACTTCTCCGCGCGGAAAAAAGATTGTTGTCCGTAGGCAGTGTCTTGTCCCAGCTACGGATAATGTCAGGAAGCGCGGCACCCTCCGCCTTTGACTTCGTATAGTTTTTCAGTTCCCCGATACTGTCATTCACCCGTTCAAACGCACCACTATGCAGGGCATCGCTGATCTCGATGTCCATCTCCCCGGGTTGGTTCACCTTCCGGGTAATTTTCGTGATGCGGCTGCTGCGATAACCGGTTTCGGGGAAATACTCCTCGCTTTCAAGTCTCACACGGCGGCCTACGGACAGGGAAACACCGTTCTCCTCAATCCACACATGGTCGGTCGGGGCCTTGTAAACGGCAAGATCCTGCCAGCATTCGGTATTGAACTGTTCCACCGCCGTAAGAAACTCCTCCTCGGCAAGCGGGTAATATTCGTCCGGCATACGGATATTCCAGAGAATATAACGGTCACCGGATTTCGGAATAAGTTTGCCGCCGGGGAGTTGCGTGTCATCATCATAGGGCCATATCGTAATAATCTCGAACTCACGGGTGGCACTGTTGAAATTCACCTCGAAATAGTGGTCCTCACCCTGCCCCAGTCCGGAAAGGTCACCGTCCTGGAACGATACACGTTTGGTCTCGTCGGGCAGCTCGTAATCGTTCGGATCGAAATTCAGGCTGTCGTCCCTGAAATAATAGACCGTGAAAGGGTTGCCGTCGTCATCTTTCACATCTTCGCTGCGCACACTGCTGACAGCCCCGATCCTGCGGGGATAAATGCCGCTGAAGGCGTCTTGCTCGTAACGGTCATAGATGCCGTACTCCTCCGTATGTATCTCGGCATATTGCCTGCCCCCCGGAAGCATCAGGCGGCTATGCCCGTATTTTGACGGATCTATGTTCCGCGTGCTGCCTACCGGGAACAACCGGGTATAAAAATTGTCGGTACCCGTCGTGTCGCGTTCGATTCCGGTCAGTCCCTTCCCGTAGCCCAGCGTTATTTCCTCGCCATGCTCACACCGGCACACGTTCACGGTCTGGCCTTCCACCCACCATTCAGCCTGCCCGCCGACCGCTTCGGCTATCTCTTTCAGGGCTTCGTTGCAGTACTTCCCCTCGTAATCGATGACGATAAGGTCCGTACCGTCCACCCGCCCCACTTTCCAGTCGGTGGTGTGGTTCATTCCGTCATTGATACACTTCACGATCATGGCCACGTGTTCACGCGGAGTCGCTGTCAGCGTGAACACAGGCTCGGTGTTCCCGTCGGTGGTCTCCAGCACAAGAAAACGTCTCACCAGGCTCTCGATACCGTAAAACTTCAAATCATATACCCACTCCTGGCCGCTCTTCTGCTTCGGGATGTACCGTTCGGTCAGCCAGTAGCGCTCACCCTCAAAGTCCACCCGGTCATTCACGTCCAGGGCGATATATTCGTAATGCGTGAAAGAGAGTGTCAGGACATTGTCACCCTGCACCTCCTTCACCTGGGTGGAGCTGTCGCCCGCCTCGATATCGGTCCGTCTGTTGCCGTTGCTGTCATAGATGGTCAGCATGTCTGTATCTTGTTTAAACGTCGTTTGAATAGGGTTTGAATCACATTTATATGACCGGGACAGGTTCCCGGAACTTCACCTTGAACTTGCCGGCGTGCACGCCTTCCTTCCAGAGATAGGTCAGAGGCTGGAACTTGCTGCAATCCGTATATTTCACACGGAGAGTCAGGGCAAGTTGGGGAAAGGAAATCTCAAGCCACCCGTCACGGCCTTTCTTCAGGAAATTGATGAACTCGAAATACTTCTTCAGCCAGCCGGCCTGCGTTTTGCCAAACAGGGCGAAATGAAGCGTCACGTCACGGGCCTCGTTCCTGGGCGTCAGCACGGAGGAATATTTCTCCCCGTCCTCCTCCCGGATATTCACAGCCGTGTCCGTTTTCGTCTTGCTCGGGGTCAGGATG
>ENA-OUQN01001913-OUQN01001913.1-human-gut-metagenome-genome-assembly--contig:-NODE-1913-length-11157-cov-2.990722_pt1 | contig 11157 bp, 9 predicted proteins | sample MGYA00237950_ERZ548832 | MGnify/ENA primary metagenome ERZ548832 (study PRJEB26490, sample SAMN05194703) | human gut metagenome | biome: terrestrial biome; feature: human-associated habitat; material... | reverse complement strand
GGCTCTTCATGCCCACCAGACGGTTCTCGACGATGTCCAGCAGGCCGATGCCGTTGGCGCCGCCCAGCTTGTTCAGGTACTCGACCAGCTCGACGCTCTCCATCTCCTTGCCGTCCACAGCGGTGGGGATGCCCTTCTCAAAGTGGATGGTGACATAGGTCGGGGTGTCGGGGGCCTGCTCGGGGGAGACGCCCAGCTCCAGGAAGCCCGGCTTATTGTACTGCGGCTCCAGGGACGGCTTCTCGAGGTCGAGGCCCTCATGGCTCAGGTGCCACAGGTTCTTGTCCTTGGAGTAGTTGGTCTCACGGTTGATCTTCAGGGGGATGTTGTGGGCCTCGGCGTAGTCGATCTCCTCGTCACGGCTCTTGATGCTCCACTCACGCCACGGGGCGATGATGGCCATATCGGGGGCCAGCGCTTTCAGGGTCAGCTCAAAGCGGACCTGGTCGTTGCCCTTGCCGGTGCAGCCGTGGCAGATGGCATCGGCGTTCTCCTTCTTGGCGATCTCGGCCAGCGCGGCGGCGATGCAGGGACGCGCGTGGGAGGTGCCCAGCAGGTAGTCCTCATACTTGGCGTCGGCCTTCAGGCAGGGCCAGATGTAGTTTTCGACGTAGTCCTTCTTCAGGTCGAGGACGTACAGCTTGGACGCGCCGGTCTTGATGGCCTTCTCCTCCAGGCCGTCCAGCTCGGTGCCCTGGCCGACGTCGCCGGAGACTGCGACGACCTCGCAGTTGTTGTAGTTTTCCTTCAGCCAGGGAATGATGATGGAGGTGTCCAGACCGCCGGAGTACGCCAGAACTACCTTTTTGATGTCTTTCTTATCCTTTTTCATGATGAAATCCCCTCTCTGTTTCTTCATCAAGACGCGCGGGGTATGTTGCTTGCCGTTTGCCTTGAATATTTATTCATTCATTGCTGTATATTATACACTCTTTTATACATTTTGCAAGCGGTAAAACTGCCAAAGGATTCTCCATTTTCGCGGTTGTTTTAGGCAGGTTGACGAATAGTTATACATTTATGCTGCCCGCGCCTGCAAAAATATGCAATCCCTCGTGTATATCCAGCGTTGACGTATGTATTATAGCACGGTTTTCAGCATTAGGCAACACAAAATTGCGGATTTGGCAACACGGGAGGAGAGCCTTTGCCTTCCCCCAAGGGGGAAGGTGGCCCCGCAGGGCCGGATGAGGGGGTAAGTTTCCGGGCGGCAGACCATAAACGGGCAGCAGAGACAAGCCTCGCCCTCATCAGTCAGCGGGCGGGGCCTCTGACAGCTTCAGTCTTCGCGCCAAGAGCCGCCTGCGGCGGTTGCACTCCGACACGCGCCTGCGGGCGCAGCCCCTCGGGGGAAGCCGCTCCACCCGGGCTGTTCGTTCCGCCACGCACGTCCGCGGCGGCCTGGGGCAGGCCGCCCTACAATCCCTCTTAAACGTTGTACGTAGGGCGGGGTGCCCTCACCCCGCCGCAGTTTGCGTCAGCAGCCGCCCCCGGTCTGCCCCACAAACTTCTTCACCATCCCCAGCTCCTCCGGGAAGATGCAGTTGGGGATCGTGCCCTGCTCCACGGCGGCAACGGCCTCGTCCAGGTCGAACCATTTTACATAGTCGATCTCCGACTTCTGCACGGCAAAGTCCTCGGCCTCGCGGTCCAGCCAGAGGCAGAACACCTTGCTGACCTGATTGTCTTTGAACGGTTTACCGTGGAATTCAGCCTCAAAGCGGAACCGCCGCAGGCCGCATTCGTGCAGGTCGGCGGGGGCGGCGGTCACGCCCAGCTCCTCGCGCAGCTCCCGCAGGGCCGAGCCGACGAACTCCGCGCCCGCCGGGATGTGCCCGGCAGAGGAAATATCGTAGCAGCCGGGGTAGGAATCCTTGGCGGCACAGCGCATCTGCAAAAGCACCTGCACCCTGCCGTTTTTGCGCCGCACGATCCAGACATGGCTGGTGCGATGGCGCAGCCCCTCGGCATGGGCCGTCGTGCGCGGCACGCTCTGACCGGTGGGGACGCCGTTTTCATCGACAATATCAAGCATTTCGGGCATGGGGAACACTTCCTTATCAGATTTATTATCCTTTTTATACCACAGTTTCGCCCTTTCCGCAATTTTTTCTTGCATGGCCTGCAAGCGGGTCGTGACGCTATGGGAGCGGGTGCGGGGGTTTAAAAATTCATAATCTTCTTTTATAATAATGATATTGCCGCAAACGGCCGCGGGCGGATATGGAATCCGCCCCTACGGTTGCAGGGGGGCATCCCCGACGCCCCGCATCCGCCGTAACGCTTATAACAAGGAGAACGCACCCATGTCCCAAATGACAAAGCGCGCGCTGGTCGCATCCTTAAAGGACCTGCTGGCCGAAAAGCCGCTGGACAAAATCACCGTGACCGACCTGACCGAACACTGCGGCGTGAACCGCATGACGTTCTACTACCATTTCAAGGACATCTACGATCTGGTCGAGTGGGCCTGCATCGAGAGCGCGACCCGTGCGCTGGCCGGGCAAAAGACCTACGACACCTGGCAGCAGGGCTTTTTGCAGATCCTGCAGGCCGTGCAGAAGGACAAGGTCTTTGTCACCAAAGTTTATCATTCCATCAGCCGCGAGCATATCGAGAACTACCTCTACCGCCTGACCTACGATTTGATGATCGGCGTCGTCGAGGAGAAGGCTGCCGGGATGACCGTGCGCCCCGAGGACAAGGAATTCATCGCGAATTTTTACAAGTACGCCTTCGTCGGCCTGACGCTGGAATGGGTGCGCACCGGCATGAAGGACGACCCCGCCGCCCTCATCGAGCGGGTATCGACCCTTATCCACGGGGATATTACAAAGGCTCTGGAGGCGTGCCGGATCGATAAGTAACTCCCCCGCAAACCGCCGCCTTAACAATTCTGCCACAATCTATACAATCCGTCCTCTTTGATAAAATTCTTATCAAAGGGGATTTTTTGCTGATTGTAACCATTCCGCCCGCCGGGTATACTACAGACATACCAAGTAAATCACGGGCCGCTCCCCAACAAGCACGCGGCCTTATCATCACAGGAGGTACTCTTATGTATTATTCCGCCGGTAACTATGAAGCCTTTGCCACCCCCCAAAAGCCCGCCAATGTGGACGGCAAATCTGCCTACATCGTCGGCTCCGGCCTGGCGGCGCTGTCTGCGGCGTGCTATCTCGTCCGCGATGCCCAGATGAAGGGCGAGCACGTCCACATTCTCGAGAAAGACCCCATCCCGGGCGGTGCCTGCGACGGCTACCACTACGAGAACCTCGGCTACGTCATGCGCGGCGGGCGCGAGATGGACAACCACTTTGAGTGTATGTGGGATCTGTTCCGCTCCATCCCGTCCATCGAGGACGAGAACCACACCGTTCTGGATGAGTACTACTGGCTGAACAAGGCCGACCCCAACTACAGCCTCTGCCGCGCCACCCACAACCGCGGCGAGGACGCCCACACCGACGGCAAGTTCGGCCTGTCCGACAAGGCCGCCATGGAGATCATGAACCTGTTCATGTCCCCCGATGAGAAGCTGTACGACAAAAAGATCACCGACTTCTTTGACGATGAGGTGCTGAACTCCAACTTCTGGATGTACTGGCGCACGATGTTCGCTTTTGAGAACTGGCACAGCGCACTGGAGATGAAGCGCTATCTGCAGCGCTACATCCATCACATCGGCGGTCTGCCCGACTTTACGGCGCTGCGCTTCACCCGCTACAACCAGTACGAGTCGATGATCCTGCCCATGGTCAAGTACCTCGAGGGCTTCGGCGTGCAGTTCCACTACGATACAAAGGTCACGAACATTGCGTTCGACTGCGCGGGCAGCAAGAAGCAGGCGACCCGCATCGACATCCTGCACGACGGTCAGGAGAGCTCCATCGACCTGACCGAGAACGACCTCGTCTTTATCACGAACGGCGGCTGCGTCGAGAACTCCACCTTGGGCAGCCAGGACACCCCCGCCGAGTTCAAGCCCGAAATCAAGGAGGGCGGCGGCTGGGACCTGTGGCGCAAGATTGCCGCGCAGGACCCGAGCTTCGGCCACCCCGACAAGTTCTGCTATGACCCCGAGCTGTCCAACTGGATGAGCGCCACCGTCACGACGCTGGATCAGCGCATCGTGCCCTATATCAAGAAGATCTGCAAGCGCGACCCGTTCAGCGGCAAGGTCGTCACCGGCGGCATTGTCACGGTCACCGACTCCAACTGGCTGCTGAGCTGGACGCTGAACCGTCAGCAGCAGTTCCGCGACCAGCCCAAGGATCAGCTCTGCGTCTGGGTCTACAGCCTGTTCACCGACAAGCCCGGCAACTATATCAAGAAGCCCATGCGCGACTGCACCGGCAAGGAGATCTGCATGGAGTGGCTGTACCACCTGGGCGTGCCCGAGGATCAGATCGAGGACATGGCCGCGAACAGCGCCAACACCGTGCCCTGCATGATGCCGTATATCGATGCGTTCTTTATGCCGCGCGCTGCGGGTGACCGCCCCGACATCGTGCCCGAGGGCGCTGTCAACTTCGCGTTCCTGGGCCAGTTTGCCGAGACCGCCCGCGACACGATCTTCACCACCGAGTATTCCATCCGCACCGGCATGGAGGCCGTCTACACCCTGCTGAACGTGGACCGCGGCGTGCCCGAGGTCTGGGGCAGCGTCTACGACATCCGCTGCCTGCTGGATGCCACAGTCAAGCTCCGCGACGGACGCAAGATCACCGATATGGAGATGCCTCTCGTCGGCAAGCTCGCCATGAAGGAGGCCCTCAAGAAGATCGAGGGCACCGAAGTGGAGAAGCTGCTGAAGGAGTATAACGTTATCTGATTGTAAGCCAAACGGGCAGTCACTCAAAATGGGTGACTGCCCGTTTTTATTTTGCTGCACCGCAGGGGCCGGGCATGCCCAGCCCCTGCCTCTCTGCAATTACATCACTCCCGCCAGCTTCCTTTGCATCGTTTCCAAATGCAAACAAAAAAAGGCGCAGCCGGGGCGTTAGGCCCGGCTGCGCGGTAATTTACAAATTGTTCATAGGAAAAACATAGTTTTTTAGCAGTTATCCGGTAGTATATAGGCACAGGGTTACGGAGCCGCAACCGTAATTCTGGAACATGATTCCTCCTCACACAAACCGATACCCCAAACCCCCATCCGGAGCCGCAACCGGATGGGGGCGATTTTTTTGTTGGGGCGAGAGAGCAGCGGCGGGAGGCTGCGGAGGGGTCAAGACCCCTCCCTACGGGGCAAAAGATACATGGGCGGTAATGGCAAGGTTGCGGGCCGGGCATGCCCGGCCCCTACGGGGTGCCACAAATGGGTTGCGGACGAGAGGGGCAAGGGAGGGCGGCAGCCCACCCCCTTTGCAGTGGGCGGGTGGTTGACCGGGAACGGGTGGTGACGTAAGGCCCGTCGTGACCCTTCAGGCCAGCTTGCGCGGCCAGCTCCCCTAAAAGGGGAGCCTTTTTGCGGGCTGTCGCCCGAGATTATAGCAGCCGTTAAAAACTGCGGGGGTTCGGGGGAACACCCGACTCAAAAGTGGAGGAAGGGGCGGGGGCGTTAAGAACGGACAGTAATACTGCGTCCGTTTAGCCCCCGCCCCTTCCGACCTCCTCTTTGGGGTTCTTAGGGGCGTGCAGCCCCTAAGTCGCGGGTCCGCTGCGTCGAAACAGCGGCAGTTTTCTTTGGTTCTTTCTTTTGCTGCCAAAAGAAAGAACAACCTCCCGGGAGACTGCCGTTAAAACTTTAGCCGAGAAAGGAAAAACCATGCCAAACCATGCTGAACAGCTCGCACAGGAGCTGAACTTAAACGTCAAAAACGTGCAGGGCGCGATTGAACTGATCGACCAGGGCAATACGATCCCGTTTATCGCCCGCTACCGTAAGGAAGCCACAGGCTCGATGGATGACCAGGTCCTGCGTGACCTCGGGGATCGCCTCGAATACCTCCGCGGCCTCGATAAGCGCAAGGATGAGGTCACGGCCTCCATCACCGAGCAGGGCGCGATGACGCCCGAGCTGACCGCCGCACTGTCCAAGGCGAAAACCCTCGCCGAGGTCGAGGACATCTACCGCCCGTATAAGCCCAAGCGCAAGACCCGCGCCAGCATCGCCAAGGCGCGCGGTTTGCAGCCGCTGGCCACGGCCATCTTCCGCCAGGACGCCGCATTTGACCCCGAGAAGGCCGCCGCGGACTACCTCAACGACGAGGTCCCCGATGCCGCCGCGGCGCTGGCCGGGGCACAGGATATTATTGCCGAGGCGGTCTCCGATGATGCCGCCTGCCGCGCCGAGCTGCGCCGCTACTACCGCGCGTTTGGCCGTGTCGCCAGCGCCAAGGCCAAGGACGAGGACAGCGTCTACGCCCAGTACTACGACTACGCCGAGCCGCTGAACAAGATCCCCGGCCACCGCGTGCTGGCACTGGACCGCGGCGAGCGCGAGGGCTTTTTGAAGGTCACGATTCAGGTCGACGCCGAGCGTGCCGCGGGCATCGTCAGCTGGATGTTCGCCCGCAAAAAGACCGGCGGCAAAAGCGCCGAGCTTGTGGATGCCGCCGCCCGCGACGCCTACAGCCGCCTCATTCATCCCAGCCTTGAAAACGAGCTGCGCGGCGAGCTGTCCGATGCCGCCGCCGAGGGCGCAATTAAAGTCTTTGGCGATAATCTGCGCCAGCTGCTTTTGCAGCCGCCCATCCGCGGCAAAACGGTCATGGGTCTGGACCCCGGCTACCGCATGGGCTGCAAGGTCGCTGTTGTTGACCCCACCGGCAAGGTGCTGGACACGAACGTCGTCTATCCCGTGCCGGAGTTCAAGCGCGTGGACCAGGCAAAAAAGACCATCAAGGCGATGGTTTTGAAGAACGGCGTCGAGGTCATGGCCATCGGCAACGGCACGGCGGGCCACGAGACGGAGGAATTTGCCGCCGAGGTCATCCGCGAGCTGGCCGACGAAAAGAACCTGCATTTGCAGTATATGGTCGTCAGCGAGGCCGGTGCGTCGGTCTACTCCGCCAGCAAGCTGGCCGCCGAGGAGTTCCCCCAGTTTGACGTCAACCTGCGCAGCGCCGTGTCCATCGCACGCCGCTTGCAGGACCCGCTGGCCGAGCTGGTCAAGATCGACCCCAAGGCCGTCGGCGTCGGCCAGTACCAGCACGACATGCCCCAGAAGCGCCTGAATGAGACGCTGGACGGCGTGGTCGAGGACTGCGTGAACAGCGTCGGCGTCGATCTGAACACTGCCTCCGCGCCGCTGCTGCGCCGTGTGGCGGGCGTCAGCGCAGCCACCGCCAAAAACATCGTCGCCTGGCGCGAGGAGGAGGGCGCGTTCACCTCCCGTGCCCAGCTGAAAAAGGTCAAGGGCCTCGGCCCCAAGGCGTATGAGCAGTGCGCGGGCTTCCTGCGGCTGCCCGAGGCGAAGAACCGCCTGGACGCCACCGCCGTCCATCCCGAAAGCTACGCCGCCGCCAAGGCCCTGCTGGACGCCTGCGGCTACACGGCTGCCGAGATCGGCACAGACAAGCTGGCGGGTCTGCCCGGCGTCGTCAGGGCCAAGGGAGCCGGGACCCTCTGTGAGGCGCTGGGCGTGGGCGAGCCGACGCTGAACGATATTGTGGCCGAGCTGTGCAAGCCGGGCCGCGACGTCCGCGACAGCCTGCCCAAGCCGCTGCTGCGCAGTGACGTTATGGGTCTGGACGATCTGAAGCCCGGCATGGAGCTGACCGGCACCGTGCGCAACGTCATAGACTTCGGCGCGTTCGTCGATCTGGGTGTGCATCAGGACGGCCTGGTCCATGTTTCACAGATCAGCGATAAATTTATCAAGCACCCGCGCGAGGTGCTCAAGGTCGGCGACATTGTGCGGGTCAAGGTGCTGAATGTGGACACCGCCAAGAAGCGCATCGCCCTGACGATGAAGGGCGTGCCCCAGCAAAACTAATACAAAACCGGCACGAACATATATAAATGTTGCATACAAAAGAAGACGGTGTTAAGACTTTAACGAGATAAGTCGTGCATTTACACCAAAACACGACAAAAACATTCAGAAAACGAAAATATTTGTTGGCAAATACATAATATATGTGAAAGCAAAAGGCCGCGGCGGGCAAAACTCGGGCATTCTGACCAAAAGCCAAAAATGAAGGATTTTCTCTTTTGTGCAGGAAATGGAAAAAATCGGATTTGTGCATTATGAACAAAGAAACGGCACATAATTATGCTATAATGCCCAATGTAAGGAGCAGATAGAGCATGGTGGCTCACCTCCTTACCGCAAGCCGTGCGCCCGGTTCCGCCCTGGACACCGGTGCTGAAGATGCGGCTGATTGCGTGGGATTATTTTGGAGGTCATTTATTATGGTGAAACAAGTCAAGGTTTCCAATTTTACCGAGGTCAAGGGAATCGTGTCTGCTGCCGCCAAGTGTTATAACGATGTCGGCGTGCATGACATGAAGGGCAGCATTGCCGATGCCAAGAGCATCCTGGGCATGATGAGCCTGGATTACAGCCATCCCGTCAAGATCGTCTGTGAGGATGAGCGCGACCTGAACAGCGTTGTCAACGCGATCAAGCAGTAAAATTAGGAAGGACCGCCCCACGGTGTAAAAGCCGCGGGGCGGTTTTTGCTGCCGCAAAAAGGCTTCCCCACCGGGGGAAGCTGTCCGCGAAGCGGACTGATGAGGGCGGAGCCTATTGTTATAGCCCGTAAATGGGCTGTATCCATAAGCCCGCCCCTCATCCGGCCCTGCGGGGCCACTTCCCCCTCGGGGGGAGGCAAAGCAACAAGGCAAACAAAATCTCCCGCCCTGCTGGTCAGGGCGGGTTTTTTATGCTATAATACCTGTATATAACAAAGTAAAGGAGCCTGCCCATGAAATGGCTTGCCGTTGACTATGGCGATTCCCGCACCGGGCTTGCCGGGTGCGACGCCGGGGAGACCATTACCTCCCCCATCACGCCGCAGATCGAAGAAAAAAGCATGAACAAGGTCGCCGCCGCCGTGACCGAGGTCTTTGCCGCCCGCGGAGCCGAGGGCCTCGTCTGCGGTTTGCCCAAAAACATGGACGGTACCGAGGGCAGCCGTGCCAACAAGAGCCGCCGCTTTGCCCAGCGCCTGGCCAACACCGCGGGTGTGCCCGTTGTGCTGTGGGATGAGCGCCGCACCACCATCGACGCCCACAACATCCTCTTCAACAGCGGCAAGAACGCCAAACAGCGGAAGAAGGTAGTGGACGCTGTGGCGGCCTCTCTGATCTTAGAGGGGTATCTCACCTTTAAGAAAAGCCATTGAGGAGGCATACCCGTGGAATCTGAAGCACAGCGGTCCCCTTCCCAATGCAGCCGGGCATTGGAACTATTTTTGTATTTTTTTAAAATTGGCTTTTATACATTTGGCGGCGGCTGGTCCATCGTAGCCCAGATCCAGCAGGAATATGTGCAGAAAAAAGGCTGGATCACCGACGAGGACCTGCTGGACATCACCAGCGTGGGCCGCAGCCTGCCGGGGCTGATGATCGGCAATGTGTCCTATCTGTTCGGCTACCATGTGGCGGGCTTTCCCGGCGCCCTCGCCTGTCTGCTGGGGATCTCCCTGCCCTCGCTCATTGTTCTGACGGTCGTGACCTGGTGCTATACCCAGGTAAAGGATAACCTGTACGTCAGCCGGGCCATGACCGGCGTCCGGGCCGCCGTAGCGCCTGTTGTGGCTTCTGCGGCTTTGAAACTGCGGAAAGCCGCGTTGGCAGATCGGGCAGGGTATGTCTTTCTTCTGCTGGCCTTCGCCCTGTATCTGTTCGGCGGACTGAGCTGCATCCTCATCGTACTCATCAGCGGATTTTTAGGCTGGCTGCTGTCCGTCTGGCATTGCCGGAAGGGAGGCCGCTCATGATCCTCCTTGAACTGTTCTGGTCCTTCTGCAAGATCGGCTTTACCAGCTTCGGCGGACTGAGTATGGTCCCCCTCATCAATAGTGAAATGCTGTCCCATGGCTGGATGACCCTTTCCGAGGTCAGTGACATTGTTGCCATTGCGGAAATGACGCCCGGCCCGCTGGGGCTGAACTGCGCCACCTTTGCCGGGACCCGTGTGGCGGGACTGGCCGGGGCTGTCTCCGCCAGTCTGGGGGTCCTGTCCCCCACCCTGCTGATCTGCGCGGCTGCCGCCGTCATGTTTGAAAAATTCCGGGAATCCGATTTCATGAAAAAAGTGATGTACGGTATCCGCCCCGCCTGTCTGGGGCTGATCATAGCGGTGGTCTGCTCGCTGACCGCAACCAACTACACGAACGCCGCAGGCAGCATCAGTTACGGTGCGGCTCTGATTGGCGTGGCCGCCACGGTCCTGCTGCTGAAATTTAAGGTCAGCATCCCCAAGGTGATCCTGCTCTCCGCCGTTTTGGGACTGTTCCTGACCCGTTGACGCACAAAGAACCAGCATGGAGCGCTGCTCCATGCTGGTTCTTTTCAATCTGTATCAGTCCTTCACGGTGCCGTCCGCATTGAACAGCGGCAGCTTTTTCAGGAACTTGATGTCCGTGCGGTCCGCCGCGTCACCCTCGGCCAGTACGGCAACCTTGCCGGTGACTACGCCGCCGGCCTCCTGCACCAGGGCCTCCATAGCCTTCAGAGAGCCGCCGGTAGAGATCACGTCATCCATGATCAGGATGCGCTTGCCCCGGATCAGGTCCGCATCGTCCCGGCCCAGGAACAGCTTCTGGGTACCGGCGGTGGTGATGGAGTGATCCTCCACATGAATGGGGTCCGGCATATAGGCCTTGGCACCCTTGCGGGCAATAAAATACTTGGCAGCGCCGGACTGGCGGGCCATCTCATGGATCAGCGGGATGCTCTTGGCCTCAGCAGTGAAGATATAATCATAGCTGTCGGCAGGCACCAGCTTCAAAAGCTCCCGTGCGCAGGCCACAGTTAGCTCTGCGTCACCAAAGCAGATAAATGCGCCGATATACAGGTCATCCGTTACCTTGCAGATAGGCAGTTCTCTCTTCAAGCCTGCCACTTCGATGGAATATGTCATCGTGATTGCCTCCTCATTTTCCTGTCTGAAACGATCCCGCATTTGATTGTGTTCAACCTTATTTATTATATCGAATAGACATCAAAAGTCAAGCTGTCAAAGGAGCTGGTCCAGCA
>ENA-OUQN01001911-OUQN01001911.1-human-gut-metagenome-genome-assembly--contig:-NODE-1911-length-11167-cov-9.639489_pt1 | contig 11167 bp, 9 predicted proteins | sample MGYA00237950_ERZ548832 | MGnify/ENA primary metagenome ERZ548832 (study PRJEB26490, sample SAMN05194703) | human gut metagenome | biome: terrestrial biome; feature: human-associated habitat; material... | reverse complement strand
TGAACTGGGTAAGGGATACTATGTCTCTACTTTTATCTTAAATGAAAGAGCCGTGTTGGAAGGAGGTTGCATCAAATTTCACAAAACAATAACGCCATAACGTAGGGACATGCCTTTGGCATGTTTCAAATGCGCTGATACATTTGCTGTTGCAGCGAAACATGCCGAAGGCATGTCCCTACGTTATGATGACAATCTGATTTCTGAAGATTGGTTTTTCGTCGAAGGCGAGCGGTTTTTGTTTCAGTCCCCCAGTGTTTTTCCACTGAACCATTTTCTTACTGATGCACCAGCTGCACAGATTTAGAAATTGGGGATAAAGACAAAGGAAGCCAGCCTCCTGTTGGGTGTGGGGAGGCCGGCTTGCTTTATTGGTTGGGGAAATCGCTGTGGATTAGATGAGCGATTCCACGATTTTCTTCACATCGTTACCGAGTTTTTCGGCTTCTTCCATAGTGTGAGCTTCGCTGTAGATACGGATGATTGGCTCAGTGTTGCTCTTGCGCAAGTGTGCCCAACCGTCTTTGAAGTCGATTTTCACACCGTCGATAGTGGTGAGTTTTTCGTTAGCGTAGTGCTTTTCCACAGCAGCGAGAATAGCGTCAACGTCCATATCTGGAGTGAGTTGGAGCTTGGTCTTAGCGATTTCGTATTGTGGATAAGTCTTTTTGAGTTCGCTCACCTTCATACCGCTCTTTGCGAGCAATGTGAGGAACAATGCCACGCCCACGAGAGCGTCGCGGCCATAGTGGAGTTCTGGATAGATTACTCCGCCATTGCCTTCGCCACCAATCACTGCGCCGATTTCACGCATCAGGGTGGTAGCGTTCACTTCGCCCACTGCCGATGCCTCGTAGCGGCAACCGTGCTTAGCAGCCACATCACGCAATGCGCGAGATGATGAGAGGTTGCTCACTGCTGGACCAGGGGTTTGTGAGAGAATGTAGTCGGCTACGGAAACGAGGGTGTATTCTTCAACGAAGAATTCGCCATTTTCCATAATGATAGCCAAGCGGTCAACGTCGGGGTCAACCACGAAGCCCACATCAGCCTTGCCTTCCTTCATAAACGAACTAATAGCGGTGAGGTTGGCAGGGATTGGTTCTGGAGTGTGACCGAAGTTGCCGGTTGGCTCGCAGAACAATTTTTCCACCTTCTTCACGCCGAGTGCTTCGAGCAATTTTGGAATTGCCACGCCACCGATTGAGTTCACTGCGTCAACAGCCACGGTGAAATTGGCTTTCTTGATTGCTTCCACATCCACGAGTTTGAGGTCGAGCACGGCTTGAATGTGACGGTCGAGATAGTCGGCCTTCGATTCCTTGCCAAGTGCGTCAACTTCAGCATAGTCGAAGTCTTCTGCTTCAGCGATGCGAAGCACTTCCTTGCCTTCTGCGTCGGTAAGGAATTCGCCCTTTTCGTTAAGAAGTTTCAAAGCGTTCCATTGCTTTGGATTGTGAGAGGCTGTGATGATGATACCACCGCAAGCATTTTCCCACACCACTGCCAATTCGGTGGTAGGGGTGGTAGCCAGACCGATGTTCACAACATCGAAGCCCATGCCTTCGAGTGTGCCAACCACTACGTTGAGCACCATTTCGCCAGAGAGGCGAGCGTCGCGTCCAACCACGATTTTATTTGACGAGAGTGCGGTGGTGCGACGAATGAAAGTTGCATAAGCACTGGTAAACTTCACAATATCAAGTGGAGAGAGGCCATCGCCTGCGCGTCCGCCGATAGTGCCACGAATACCAGAAATTGATTTAATGAGTGACATAAAGATGTATTAAAAGTTAAGTTAAGTAGTGTATATATAAATAATAGTTGGTATCGAGCGGATTTCATTTACGAGGGCATTTTCCCGATATGCCCCCGCATCACCTGTTCCAACAGCGCTTACTCACACCTTGCTGGGGAAGTAGCGCAAGTGGTAGAGGAATGGCGTAACGTAGCTAATCTCATCAGATTTGCCGTACTGCGACTTCACAATCAAGTTCACCTCGCAGTCCACGCCAAGATACTTGAGCGGCATCTGAATGCCTGTGCCCCACTCTATCGACGACTGACGGGTGTAGTCGTCGAATTGGAACGAAGTGGTAGCCATGCTCATATCGTCGGCATTGCCGCCCGATGGAGTCCAGGTTCTGTTCTCAGTGTACCATGTGTTGAGATTGTAGCGGGTGTAGCGGAAATAGATGGTTTGCGATTTGCGCGCCTTGTTGTTCTTACGGTCGCCAGCCTTGAGCACCTGCATATACACATTGCCTTCGGCATCGAGCTTGTAGAATGGAGCGTCGGAACCCACCTCAAACACCGAGTCGGCTGGCACTTCTGCCAAGCGGAAATTGCAGAGGAAGGCATTACAAGCATGACGCTCATCTTTGAGCAATTCGGCATAGCTACGATTTTTCTCGCATGATACAAAGCTCATGGTCACAGCCATGATACCGAGTATAAAAAGTATCTTTTTTGTATTCATATCTCTTGTAAAAAATGTTTTGTCAAATATTTTGTTGTCGGCAGTCGTCAAGCACCTTGTGGAATGCGTCCACCGCTTCGTCCATCGTGCCATGGAAGTCGCCACCAGCGGCATTCTTGTGTCCGCCACCGCCGAAATAGCGGGCGCAAATGTCGCTCACCGAGAAATCGCCCTCGGAGCGGCACGACACCTTAATTTGGTCGGCATCTTCACGCAAAAACATCACCCATCGCACTTCGGGCGCGCACAGCGGTTTGTTCACCAGCCCCTCAGTGTCGCCTTTGCGGTAGTTGAATCGCTCCAGTTCTTCCTTGGTGAGCGTGATGAGCGCGGCACCATCTTCGGGAAACACCTGCATTTTCTCGCTCAAGGCATAGCCCTGAAGGCGCAGGCTGTCGGTGCTGAAGGTGTTCATCGCCATGCTGTAGAGCCACTGCTTGTTGATGTTGTACGACACCAGATGAGCCACAATCTCGTAGATTTCGGGATAGTCGCTGCTGTAAGTGAAATTGCCCGTGTCGGTCATCATGCCCACATACAGGCATTGCGCCACCTCGGTATCGACGTATCGCAAAAGTGCCATTTGCTGAAGGGTGCGATACACCACCTCGCAAGTGGACGACAGTCGGGGGAACGAAATCTTCACATCAAACACGTCATCGGGGTCGAGGTGATGGTCAATCAATACGCGTGGCGCATTGCTTATCTCTATCACTTCGCCCAATTTGTCGATGCGCTTGAGCGTGTTGAAGTCGAGGCAGAATATGAGGTCGGCATTGCGAACCAAAAAGCGGCCTCGCAGCTGAGCCATGGTAAAGACCACCACATCACGAACGGCAGGGATAAACTGCAATGCGCGAGGCACTTGGTCGGGCACCACCACATAAGCATCTTTGCCCATATTGCGAAGCACTCTGCACAGTCCCAAAGTGCTGCCAAGGGCATCGCCGTCGGGCGAAAGATGGCAGGTGATGACGATATGACGCGCCGATTTGAGCAACTTGCTCAGCTGCTCTATCACACGGCTATCTATAATAGGCTCAATCATCAGGGGTAATTATCACTTTAATCAACAAAATTAATACCTATAGACGGCATTACCAAAAATTTAAATATTTTTTGCGAAAACCCAAACAAACCGAAAACGCTCGGCGGCTGACTTTTCCCAAATCAGATTATTTTTCGCCAAGGATTCGGAGAAATTCTTCCTCAAAATTTGGGGTGAGCACGCCTGTGCCTATGGCTTGACGCACTTCCTCCACCGTCCAGAAGCGGCCTTCGTCCACTTCCACGGGGTCGAAGTCGAACGACTTGCGGTCGGTGATGGTGAAGAAGGTGTGTACCATTTCACGCTCCACCTCGCTATCGTACACATAACTGAAAAGGTGCTTGGGCTCGTAGTCGGTGAAGCCGAGTTCTTCGCGTGTTTCGCGCGCCAGCGCCTGCTCCACGGTTTCGCCATAGTCCATGTGGCCGCCCACAGCGGTGTCCCACTTGCCGGGCTGGATAAACTTGTGAATGGAACGCTTTTGCAAATAGATGTCGCCATTGGCGTTGAGCACGTGCAAATGCACCACTGGGTGAAGCAATCTGCTCCCCGAATGGCACTCCTTTCGGGTGGCTTTGCCTATCACATTTCCCTTTTCGTCAACAATCGGGAATATCTCTTTCTCCGAAAGGTCGGCTGCTAATGTTTCGTTCATTTATCTTGTGTCTTAAAATTCTTTTTTATCGCGTCGCGCAATTTGGCTGGCGTGAGGTCGGCGGAATATTCGGTAAATGGCAGCGCGGTGTGGCAACCGTTTGCCCATTCGCTACAGCCAAACGCACTCTTGCCTTTCACCATGTGGCCCTTGCCGCACACGGGGCAAAGCACCTGCTCGAATTTCGTGACCCTCGTCACGCGTTTTTTCTTTGGCGCACTCTCTGCCGCGCCGCCCTTTGTGGGCGATTTGGGCGTGTCTTGCTCCACTATGATATTGGTGCCGCTATTGTCGCGAAGCACGGTGAGCACGATTTCGTTGACCATCACTTTCAGTTCGTCGATAAACTGCTTGGCGCTGAACTCGCCTCGCTCTATCTTGCGAAGTTTGTTTTCCCAAAGTCCGGTGAGTTTGGCGCTTTTGAGCAGTTCATCTTTTATGGTGTCGATGAGTTGGCACCCAGCAGTGGTGGCAACAAGGTTTTTACGCTCTTTGGTGATGTAGTGGCGGCGGAGCAGCGTTTCGATGATGGCGGCGCGTGTGGAAGGGCGACCGATGCCGTTTTCCTTCATAGCGTCGCGCAATTCTTCATCGTCAACGAATTTGCCTGCCGTTTCCATGGCGCGTAGGAGCGTACCTTCGTTATACATCTTTGGGGGCTGCGTGGCCTTTTTCAGCAGCGATGGCTCGTGAGGGCCGCTCTCTCCCACCACAAATTCGGGCATGTTGCCGTTGTCGTCGGTGTCGGTGCCTTCGGTGTTGTTTGCCGTCTTGTCTTTGCTGTAGATGGCGCGCCAGCCTTCTTTGAGTATCTGCTTGCCAGTGGCTTTAAACTCAAATTCACTGATTTTCGCCATCACGGTGGTGGTGGAGAACTCACAATCCGGATAGAATGCAGCGATAAAGCGCTTTGCCACAAGGTCGTAAACCAATTTCTCGTCGCGTGTGAGCATCACCTTGCGTGGGTCCACATTGGTGGGTATGATGGCGTGGTGGTCGGTGACTTTGGAGTTGTCGAACACCTTTTTGCTCTTTTTGATTGCACCGCCCTGAAGCACAGGCGCAGTGAGATGGGCATACGGTGCCATGGCTTGCATAATGCCCGGTATCTTGGGGTAGATGTCGTCGCTCAGGAATGTGGTGTCAACGCGTGGATAGGTGGTCACCTTTTTCTCGTAGAGCGACTGAATGGTGCGCAAGGTCATGTCGGCACTGTATGAGAATTTCTTGTTACACTCCACCTGCAAACTGGTGAGGTCGAACAAGCGAGGCGGTGCCTCTTTGCCTTTCTTGCGCTCGATGCCGGTAATCGACAATGGTGCTTCCTTGATGCCGGCAATCACAGTGTTGGCATCTTCTTCGCTCTTGTAGCGGCCTTTTGTGGAATTGAATGTCACACCACGATACAGGGTCTTGATTTCCCAGTAGTCTTCTGGCACGAAGTTCTCAATTTCACGTTGACGCGACACTATGAGGGCGAGCGTTGGCGTTTGCACACGTCCTATCGAGAGCACATTGCGTGAACGTGCGTATTTAAGCGTGTAGAGGCGTGTGGCGTTCATGCCCAAAATCCAGTCGCCGATAGCGCGCGACAAACCTGCGTAGTAGAGGTTGTCGAAGTTTTCCGAGGGCTGCAAATGCTTGAATCCCTCACGAATACTGTCGTCGGTAAGTGATGAAATCCACAGTCGCTTCACAGGAATGGCGCAGTTTGCCTTCTGATACACCCATCGCTGTATCAGTTCACCCTCCTGCCCGGCATCACCGCAGTTGATAAGCTCGGTGGAGTCTTTCATGAGGGTTTCTATCACATGAAACTGCTTTTTGATGCCTTCGTCGTCTTTGAGCTTGATGCCGAAGCGGGGCGGAATCATGGGCAGTGAGCCGAGGCTCCAACGCTTCCATAGGTCGGTGTAGTCGTTGGGTTCTTTCAACTCGCACAAATGACCGAACGTCCAACTCACACGATAGCCATTACCTTCGTAAAAGCCGTCGCGACGCGCGGTGGCACCCAGGATTTTTGCAATGTCGGCTGCCACGCTTGGTTTCTCCGTTACACAAAGTATCATTCGCCCAAGTGTTGTTTTTTAGCTTCATCCCACAATTGGTCCATTTCGTCAAGCGTCATTTCGTTGAGTCGCTTGCCTTGCTGTTTGGCTTTCTGCTCTATGTAGTTGAAGCGTCCTATGAATTTTCGATTTGTCTTTTCAAGTGCGTTGTCGGGGCGCACTCCATAGAGGCGAGCGGCATTCACAAGCGAGAAAAACAGGTCGCCAAACTCTTTCTCGCGGTCAATCTCATGTCCGCTTTTGAGTTCGGCTTCCACTTCGCCGATTTCTTCGCGCACCTTTTGCCACACATCTTCTGGCTTATCCCAGTCGAAGCCCACATTTGCGGCTTTTTCCTGCACGCGTTCGGCTTTGATGAGCGATGGCAATGTGGTGGGCACGCCACCGAGAATGGTTTTGTTGCCTCCTTTTTCTTTCATCTTTATCACTTCCCATTGCTCACGCACCTGCGATGCGTCGGTGGCACTGTGGTCGCCGTAGATGTGGGGGTGACGGAAGATGAGTTTTTCGCGAAGGGAATCGCACACGTCGGCTATGTCGAACTGGCTTTTCTCCTCGCCGAATCGGGCGTAAAACAAGATGTGGAGCAGCACATCGCCCAATTCTTTGCGTATGTTGTCGGGGTCTCCAGCAATCAGTGCCTCGGCAAGTTCCATAGTTTCCTCTATGGTGTTGGGGCGAATACTCTCATTGGTCTGTGCCGAATCCCACGGACACTGTTCCCTGAGCGTATCCACCACGTCGAGCAACTGGCTGAACGCCTTTAATTTTTCTTCTTTTGAGTGTTTTGTCATTGTTTAAATCCAAATATGTACATATTCCACTAATTAGCTTTCGCACCTCGCTTTAGGAATGCGATGAAGGCGTCCACGTCCTCGTTGTAGGCAAATGGACCTGAAAGGAGCCCGCCTTGCTGGTCGAGCACCACATAATAGGGCTGCGAATTGCTGTTGAATTTGTGGCGTTGCAGATAACTCCACTTGTCGCCCACTGTGGTGAGGGTGGTTTGTTTGCCGTTTTCCTGCACCACCATAGGTTGCTGAAGTGGGGTTTTGTCGTCAACCATCAGTTTGATGGTCACGAAGTCTTCACTAATCATTTTCTTCACTTTCGCTTCATCGAGCACCGCGCCTTCCATCTTTCGGCAGTTCACGCAGCCGTGACCGGAGAAGTCGATAAACACGGGCTTGCCCTGTGCTGAGGCGGCTTTCATGCCTTCGTCGAAGTCGTCATATTCCACTTGCTCTCCGCCATAGAGGTTGAAGTCTTGAGTGTAGAGCGGTGGCACGAATGCGCTGGTGGCTTTCAGAGGCGCGCCCCACAAGCCTGGCACGAGATAGGCGGTGAATGAGAGCGACACGAGCGCCAAGAAGAAGCGCATCACGCCTATTCCCGATGATTTTGGCTCACCATCGCTCTTAAAGCGGAACATTCCCAACAAGTAGAGCCCCATCACGCCGAAAATGGCTATCCAAAGGGCAATGAAAGTTTCGCGGTCGAGTATGCGCCAACCGTAAGCGAGGTCGGCTACGGAGAGGAATTTGAGCGACAATGCCAGTTCTATGAAGCCGAGCACCACTTTCACGGTGTTGAGCCAGCCACCCGACTTTGGCATCTTTTTGAGCATGGTGGGGAAAAGGGCAAACACGGTGAACGGTATGGCGAGGGCTATTGCAAAGCCTGTCATACCCACCACAGGACCCATCACACTGCCTCGGCTGGCAGCTTCCACCAAAAGGGTGCCGATAATTGGACCGGTGCAGGAGAACGACACAATCACCAGTGTGGCTGCCATGAAGAAAATGCTGAGCATACCGGTGGTCTTGCTGGCGGTGCTGTCCATTTTGTTGCTCAACGATTGGGGAAGTGTGATTTCGAATGCGCCAAAGAATGAGATGGCGAAAATCACGAGCAATGCGAAGAACAGCAAATTGCACCATGCGCTGGTGGCGAGTGCGTTCATGGCGCTGGCACCGAATAGCACGGTGAAGCAGATGCCAAGAAGCAGGAATATGATGATGATGGATAATCCGTAGGTGGTGGCATTAGTGATGGCTTTGGCTCTCGAACCGCTTTTCTTCAAGAAGAAACTCACGGTCATCGGTATCATTGGCCATACGCAAGGGGTGAGCAAGGCGAGAAGTCCGCCCAAGAAGCACGCCCAGAATATGTACCACAACGAGCGGTCGGCAATATCTTCCACATCGGCGTTGTCGCCTTCAATGGCTGTAACAGGTGCCCACAGTTGGTCGTGGGTGGGCGATGCCACCGCAGAATCGACTGTGCCGACTGCTGCCACTGGTTGAGCAAGGGTGGCTACTGTATCGGCAGAGGTTGCATTGGCAGAAGGTGCCTGAACGGTTTCAGCCACAGGTGCCTGTGCGGCTGTGCCTTTGAATGAGAACGATTCCGACTTGGGTGGTGTGCAGTTTTCGTCGTCACACGCCATATAGCGGATGCTTCCTTCTATCTTGTATTCTTTGGCTGTTACGGTAAACTTCTGCGAAAGGGTCACGCTACCGGTCCACCAACTCAAATCCATGTCGAAGGTCTCGTCGTGCTGCTTGTGCGCCGCCTTGCTGGGGGTTAAACCGCCCACAAGTTTCACGCCCTGATTGTTCCACTGCACGGAGGTTGGCTCTGGTCCGCCAGCAGGCAGTTGAGTGCCATACACATGCCAACCGGCATCAACGGTGGCGGTGAAAGTTACCACGCCATTGGTGGCATCGGTCATCTTGATGGCTGACTTCCATTTCACGGGGTCAAAAATTTGAGCAAAGGCACAGCTTGCACCAATCACCATGAGGGTGAATATGAGTAAGAATCGTCTTGTCATAAAATTTCAATCAATGTTAGTTGGAATATACATACAAAATTACGAAAAATCGGCAATAACTCGCACCTCACAAGCAATAATAAGCCAAAAACACCCCAAAATCCGAAAAATAACCACGGAAAGTTGCAGATATGAAATAAAAATACTAATTTTGCATCACCAAACAAAAACGGTCACTTGGATGAGCGGTTTAGTCCCTGGTCTGCAAAACCAGTTAGAGCGGTTCGACTCCGCTAGTGACCTCCAACAAAGGCAGCTGATTTCCCCATAAATCAGCTGTTTTTTTATTCCTCCCCCACCCCTAAAACAAAAACAAATTACCAAAGACAAAGGTATCGTCTTAACTTCTTAACTTCTTAACTCCTTAACTCCTTAACTCCTTAACTTCTGGAAAAAACAGCCGAGGCAGGCATCGGAGATGCCAAATGATGCGAAACACCATGCAAGCGAAAATCGCATAGCGATTGAGCGCAGCTTGGTGATAGCGATGCGCACACAATATGAGCCTCGGAGAGGGTCGGTCGTGGTATCAAATTTCACCCACACCAATGCTATCGTCTTAACTTCTTTAACTTCTTAACTCCTTAACTCCTAAAAAATCTTCTTAACTTCTAAAAAGCAACACGAGGCCTAACCATTGCTGATTAAGCCTCGTGCATTATATGCTATGTCGCGCGTTATTATTTGCGAACAATCACCTTTTGAGTGTTCATGCTGCCGTCGGTGTAACGGATCACCTTCACATTCACGCCATCGAATGGAGTTGATGAAGTCATACCAGCAAGGTTCACATAGCTCACGTTAGCCACTTGCTTAGCAGCTTGAGTGTCGGTGATGCCAGATGGCACGTCGAGTTCATTGTCGAGAGCAATGTTCACTTGGTAGTAGAGGCCACGATAGCCATAGCGTGCAGTGTTGATCAAACCAACGTAACCAAACTTAATTTGCTTGCCACCCTCAATCACACCTGCTGCATCGGGATTTTCAGCCTTCACTACTTCTGCGCCACCGATAGTGCTTTCTGCGAGAGCAAATGCTTTGTACACATTTTTTTCGTTCTTCTTGTAAACCAAGTCGTTGCTTGAAATGGTGCAAGATTTATTATTGTTGAAGTTAATAACCAAGCAACCACCCATTTCATCGAAGTTATACACAATGACGCCCTGGCCAGTCTGTTCAGCGTAAGTCCTCAATTCTTGTACTGCACCCTTCTTATAAACGTAATCGTTAGCGTCGTCTTCTTCAATCACACCGAGAGTAACGGTACAGTTAGGCTTGAAAATGCAAGTAGTGATATCTTTGTCGTAAACCACACCTTTATTATCAGTGTAGTTAGAAGTGAGAATCATGTTCCAAGGACCATAAGTAATCATATTGTCAAACAGATTACCACTGATAGTTGCGCTACCGAAAGCGGTAGGAGCTTGAGTCTTTACGGATGCAGGCACAATCATGCGATACTGGTAGGTTTCATCGTCCATACCAGCCATTTGTGGATACATTGTAAGAGCAGTTGAAGCATCATCATATTTAGCCTTCAGATTAATTAAACCTGTTGGTTCACCAATGTTAATGGTAGCAGTGCTGCCCTCTGTAGCGTAAGTAACGATTGACTTACCCACAGTTGGATAGTGAATAGAGTCGCCAACAAAATCCACGCGTACACTATACTTTGACAGTTCGTCTGCGGAAGGAGCTTGAGCCACTGCTGTTGTAGCCATCAGAGCAACAGCCATAGAAAGTAAAAATTTTGCCATAAATACTTAATTTTGAGTGATATTTAAATAAATAAATTGGTTAATCATAACAGTATATGCAAATTTAAACATTTTAAACCACCAAAACAATACCCCCAATAGATTTTTTCGCGATTGCGAAAAAAAGTCCACAAGCCAACAGGTCCACGAGCCAACAAGTAACCAATCCAAAATCCAGAAAACCTCGATAATTCGAAATTATCTGAGTGCTCTGAGTGCTCCGAGTGCTCCGATTAATCAAAACACCAAATTCCCACGTTTGGGTATAAAAAAAAGAGAGCGGCAGATTGCTCTGTCGCTCTCCGTAGGGGGCGGTTACCTAC
>ENA-OUQN01001910-OUQN01001910.1-human-gut-metagenome-genome-assembly--contig:-NODE-1910-length-11172-cov-10.764235_pt1 | contig 11172 bp, 7 predicted proteins | sample MGYA00237950_ERZ548832 | MGnify/ENA primary metagenome ERZ548832 (study PRJEB26490, sample SAMN05194703) | human gut metagenome | biome: terrestrial biome; feature: human-associated habitat; material... | reverse complement strand
TTGAAATTTCTTTATTGATAAATATCATGTAGTTAGAAAAAAGGTGTATATTTGTGGAAAATAAGTATTTATAAATAAAGGTGAATTATGGCAAAGAATATAATAATTACAGAAAGTGAACTTCGTAAAATCATAAAAGAAGAAATTATAAAACACATATCAGAAGGTATAGATATTAATAAAACAGGAAATAATCGAACTGTGAGCGTCACAAACAATCATCAAAATTATGTTGACACAAACGACTCGCATAATCCATACTTATTTTTAGACACACAACGAGGATTTAGAACTTTATCAATTTTCCAAAGAAAATCAACAAATGACAGAATGGATTCAAATCCACTACTAAATGCATTAAAGGAGAGAAAAGGGTGGAAATTCAATAATGCGAAATCGGATTTAATGAAACTGTTAAAAAACTTTGTTGCCGCATCTCATTTGTTGCCAAAATATGATACTATAGTATTAACGCCATCAAATAATAAATTGAATGAAATTGTATTTTCATATTTGTTAAGACTAATAAAGCACGACTATGCTGAAAACAAATTTTTCAGCAAATTAGAGGCACAAGATGTTTACGAAAAAATGATAGATGATGACTATATAAATTCACACTTTGAAAACCCAAGTGAAGTGTGGAATAGTATAGACGATTCGTTTTCTGCAATGAATCTCCCAAAATCTCAAAATGGGAATGACGGTATATTTTCTTATAAATTTTTAGAAAAATCATCTTATAGAGATGCAATTTTACAATCTATGAAGATAAATATAAGACCGCATAGTGATTTAAACTATGCGGAAGCAATTAACGGCAAAGATGTTCTTGTTTTCGATGACACAATAACAACTGGAAAGACTATATCAGATTCAGGGAAAGCAATAGCAGAAATGTTTAATCCGAAGAGCATTACATTCATCACATTGTTTTCCGCATTAGATGATGCAAATAGTACACAACAGAAAGTAACATCATTAGATGAAAAATTGTAAAATATATTAGAATTACCACACAAGAACACGAATCTGTGTTTTTGCGTCTGTAATAATTGTTTGTTTACAGGGACAACATGTATATCATTGCCAAAAATAATGTATATTTGTGGGAAATAGCATATCTAATGAATAAAATAACTGAAATAATGAAATCTTATCATGGAAGATTTGTTCCTATGTTTCATTGGTCTAACCATACTCCCATGAAAATATGGTATAATGAGCAAACAAATACAATATGTGTTGATTGCGGTGTCTCCAAAATGCTACCTGATGATATTGAAAGTTTTGATGAAAATATGTACTGCAATATATTGTATGAATTAGAAACCGAAATAATAAATTCTTTCAGAAAAAATGGTATAGAATTATATGGTGTTGATGATTAAATTGTAATCTGTTTATATATAAAATATTTGGTGTAAATTGGGTTTTAATGGATTAAATCGGTGTTTTTCAATCATATAGCAGACCCTTCAGACCCATAACAGACCCAAACGGACCCCTGCCAGACTCGACCGCCTCCCCTAAAAAAACTCGTAGGCTCGTTGACCTGTTGGCTCGTTGACTTTAAAAAAACGGGAAATTTTGTTTGAAAAGTGGGGGGTGATGTGTTGTATAGATGTATAAGTTAGTAAATTTGTGAGCAAATAACGTGATTTATCAATGACTATTGACGCATTTGAACTGATAGCCCCTCAGCTGAGGTCTATTGCCTTGAGTAAGGCTGTGGCAATGGGCCTCGACTATGACGAGCAGCAAGACATAGCCCAGGAAACGCTGTTGCGGTTATGGCAAATGCGTGATGATAACCGGCTCTACAAGCCAGAGGGCTTTGCTGCCGTTGTGGCACATCGGCTATCGCTCAATCACTTGCGACGCAAACCGCCACTTCCGTTAGAATGTGGAGAGTCGGCAAGCAAGTCCGCCCCCTCGCCATTAGACGAAATCATTCAGCAAGAAGACGTGCAATGGCTTGAACATAGAATTAAGGAGTTGCCATCCACCCTACATGCGGTGCTGAAAATGCGGCAAGACGAGAAATATTCCAACAAGCAGATAGCCGCTCTGCTCGGAATAAAAGAAACCAGCGTAAGCACTTTGCTCGCAAGGGCACGAAGGCAACTATTGGAAGAAATAAAAAAACAACGCATAGAACGACAATGAAACCATATTCACAACATCAGATTGAGGAATTGCTCACCAAATTCATGGAGGGCAATACCACTATTGAGGAAGAGTCGTTACTGAGCGAATATTTCAGCACGACTCCCAACATTCCAGCCGAATGGGCTGACTATAAGGCTATGTTCGGCTACCTTGACCGTGGACTGGAGGGAGATTTGCTCCCCGAATCCGCATCTCCCACGCATCGCAAATGGCTTTGGTGGACTTCCATTTCCGCGGCAGCGGCAGTTGTGGCATTTGTTTTCGGTCTCAAAGTTTTGAACAACATCGAAGCCACCCAGCCTGTTTCGCGACCGATAGCCGCTCAAAACGATGCGAAAAAAGGCGGCAACCACCTTGTGGCAAAGAATGAGGAAGCCGACATCAGCACTCCTGCGACCGACAATGCTGAAGCCGTGGCGGTCGAACCGCAACGACGGCTCAAATCAGTCACTCACCACCAGTCGCAAGCCGATTTGATGGCGCAGAACGAGCAACTTCAGAAAGAAAACGAGCGACTACATCGCGAACTTGAAGAATTGAATCAGCGAGCCATTATCATCGATATTGAAGCCATGGGCTACCAAGCCGTGATGGACGAGAACGGCACTATCGTGTATGTGGACGCGCAACAAGAGATAAATCAACAGTGTAACAACCAATCAACTAACATACCTGCATTATGAAGACAAAGTATATGATTCTGGCAGTGGCTTTGCTGCTCGCACCCACAGCGATGGCTCAAGACTATTTCGCAAAGTTGAGATATTACTTTGGAGAAAATTCACCTATCGTCAAGCAAGAGAATACGCTGACGATTCACAACACCTACTACACAAGCCTCAATGGGGAAAAGGAGGGTGAACTCACAATCTATAAATTCAAATTACCAAAGTCAAAAGCCGAATACATCGACAGCGTAAAAGTGCTGTACGATGCTATCGACCAACTGCTCGACGACAACGCTGCCGGCAAGATTGTCCGCCGCAGCATTTACACGCTTTGGAGTCTTTCTGGTAATAAAGAACGCACTTTCACTGGCTATCGCCTATACTACAACAAAAGCGAGTCGACGATAGTGGGAACGGAAGCCGAAAACTGCTACACAGTGGGAATCATCAACGAAGCCGACACTCTATTCCGAACCACTTACACCATTGAGTGGAGCGAGATGACGGATAGTGGCATTGCAGGTCGCCTCATCACCACATACGCACCAAAAATTCCGAAAGTGGCGTCGCAAACGGTAGCCGCTCCATCGGCGCAGAGATCCGGTGTCGACAAGTGGATGAGTAATCTATTTTTCTATCTCGACAGGCTCAAAAACGATAATTCCATATATCTTTCTCCACTTTACTCATTGGCTAAAAATTGCGACGCTCTCGATAGCGACGACTTAAAGGTAGCCATCGGTCAAGTCAAACTATCGAAAACGAAATTTGAACAAAAGCGCAAGGACCAATCCATCATTCTCATGCTGCAACAAGTGGCAGAATTGCTTGAATCCAAACTTGAAAAAAGGCAAGCGCAGTAGTTCGATTCAATAAAAATTTACGATTTTAAAAAACAGCGTTTATGTGACGAAAATCATGTAAACAGCCATAACTACGCCAATTTCTCAAACACAAAAATATATGAAATCTTCAATTATTGCACTGATTGTGAGTGCTTTCTGTTTGCAATCAGTATTTGCCTCTGCATCTTCGGCTGTCACCTATCATGGCAAGGTGGTAAGCGAGGCGGGCACACCAATTCCTTTTGTGACCATTGTGGCGCTCACTCCCAGCGACAGCGCATACGTGACAGGAGCCATGACCGACGACAATGGGCAATTCTCGTTTGCCGCCGAGCAGCGGACTTTGCTATTGAAAGCCACAAACGTTGGATTTCAGACTAAATGGATGAATGTCACAAGTGCCGACTTGGGAACAATCACCTTGCAGCAGGAGGCCATGCGGCTTGGTGAGGTGGTGGTGAGCGCAAAGAAAGCCACAGTGACGCGAGACGGATTGAACTACTCAATCAGCAACCTGGCAGGCACTCACATCGGAGAGGCTGGAACGCTTTACGACATGCTTGGCTGGACACCTGGTGTGGTGACCTACGATATCAACAGCATCAAAGTTGGCGGCTCAATGAGCGTTGGGACAATTTATATCAACGAGCAAAAAGTAACCGACCGCAACATCTTGCTATCCATACCGTCGAGTCAAGTGTCGAAGATTGAGGTAATCCGTGACCCTGGAGTGAGGTATTCCGCAGAATCAGGAGCGGTGATAAAAATCACGCTCAAAAAGCAACTCAAAGACCACATTGGCATTTCTGCGACCAACAATGTGGAAGTGCGCCGTCGAGTGTCCGACGATGGATGGATTAACCTTAGTGGAAAGTTTGGCAAATTCTCGTTCATGGGCTCTGTGGTGGAGCAATACGTCAACCGTAAAGCATTCGACGGTGGTGGCACTTCCGTGGCCAATGCCGATGGCAAAATTGCCTACAGCGATGTGTTCAACTCCGAATATACCTCAGTCCATACTGGTCCATTGTGGAGTGCAGGGCTAAACTATCTGGCAAAGCCAACACTTAATTTCATACTTCAATACGCTGGCAGTTCCACCAATGTGGATTTCAAGAAGCAAAAAACTCACCAACTCTCAATGAATGGTGTAGAAGCAATCCTCGACGAGAACACGAATATCCCACACCGCAAATCGTCAAGGCATAATGTGACCACCGGCATGACCTACACCTCTCCATCAGGGCATTTCTTCAATATCACAATGAGTTATTCCCGCCAGAACAAGGGTGAGGCGCAATTTATCGACATCTTCAACATCACAGACGACCGACTCTCCAAAAAGAATATCGTCAGCAGTTCGAAATACGATTTGCTTGACGCTGAAGCAAACTGGCGTTTCTCGCACAATGGCAACGACTGGGCACTTGGATATAACTTGGGCGTGATCAAGAACTCTTACTACTTTATCAACGACGTTACGACGCAATCGACCATCAGAACAGATTATACCAACACCCTGTATGGCTCATGGCAACGCAAAATCAATAAATTGAAACTCAGTTTGGGAGCGAGGCTGATGCACAACATCACAAAACTGACGCAATCAGCCCAGGGCAATGATGATCGCACTTTCGTCGTGCGCCCATATATCAATATAAATTATAGCATAGCAGACGATTATTCAATCGGAACTTACTACACGATGTATGTGGGTTATCCCACCATATCGCAGTTCAATCCTGCCGTGGTGTATATCGACACACTGCGTTACGAGAAAGGAAACGAGAATCTGAAAAACGCCTACGCCCACGTAGTGGCCTTCTTCGCCAACATCAAGGACATCACGCTCAGCATTGATTTCAAAAGAGTCAATAATATGATAGTGACAGGCTCATTTCCGTATGGGGAAAACGGTGCCATCATCGACCAACCCATCAACAGCAGATACAGCAACACCTTTTCTTTCGATGCTTCATACTCAACGAGCATCGGCAAGTTCAGGATCGACCCAGAGTTTGGATACGAGTATCAGTTCACGAAGTTGCCCAATATAAGCGAAATGCTCAACAGCGAATTTGGTCAGCACAGCATCTACATTTCGTGCAATATGAGTTATAAATTTAGGAAAACGGCTGAGGTTTTCAGTCTGTTCGGTTATCAAAGTCCGTGGTACGATGGCGCTAAGAGAATTGGCCGCACATTGCGATTGAATATCGGTGCGAGCAAGACTTTTTTTGAAGGAAAACTGCGCACAGCCATCGAACTGACCGACCTCGTCGGCGAGGCTGTAACGCCACGCTGGGGTATCGACTTCTCAAATATCAAGCGATGGCATCGCAACAAGTATGACACACGAGGCATCAAATTCTCCGTCCGCTACACATTCAACAGCGTGAAAACCTCGTTCCGAGGCGCGCAAATCAACAAAGGCACCACCGAGCGCGCAGACTAACCTTATCAGAAGTTAAGAAGTTAAGGAGTTGAAGAAGTTAAGACGATTGCTTTGGCTTCTGTGACGAGGCAGGGCATGGGTGGGTGAGGGGAAACACCTATTCAATCCATTTTATCCTATTAACACCGAATTTTATAATTTTTTTAATTGGTGTAAATTGGGTTTTAATGGATTGAATAGGTGTTCCCGCACCATCTCCTGTCGGACTTGTCTGACGCGTCTGACCTGTCTGATTCGTCCGACATCAAAAAACTCGTGGATTTGTAGATTTTTGTTATGATTATTGAGAAAAAATCACTAAAATGTGTGGATTTTTTTGATTTTTTAGTATTTTTGTGACATCTGTTGCTGAATCTGCTGCTTGATTATGCAACACTGAAGTTGGCGAATTCCGCAACAAGGTAGGTTCCGGGGCAACTAACGGCTGCTCTGGTGCGGAAGAAACGATGTTAATCATAGTGTTGCGGAATTAAGAATCGCTTATGAGAACAATTTACAAACTGATTGTTTTGGCGGCGTTCGCCGTCTGCGTAGGCTTTAGTGTGAAGGCGGATGTGTCTCCGTTCTTCGATGCAGAGAAGAGTCACGTACCGCGCTCCACAGAGCAGAGGGTGGGGCAGCGAGCAGTTCTTGCACAAGGTGCTGTAGAACTGCAGAAAGCAGAGTTGGGCAAAGTGACCCAAAAGTTTGAAATGAACCGCACTCCTGTAAGGCGAGCAGGCGAAATCACGGCATTCACCAACCCCGTGATTCAAATCAACTACTCAGCCGGCGGAGTGTTTAACGCAACACACGAGACCCAAATCACGCTCGGTGAATCCACCATTGAAATCAAGAATTTCAACGCCATGGGCGAGACCATCAAAGGCACGCTCAACCGTGCCACAGGCGAAGTGGCATTCCCTGTGCAAACAGCCTTCTACTCCGACAAGTACGGACGTTGCGTGCTGGCAAGCCTCACCGACGACCTCAAGAAATTCGACACCACAGCCACCGTTAAGGGTGAGATTGCCAACGGCGTGCTCACGCTTCGCAAGTGGTGTGTGTTGATTACCACTGGCGATTTCAAAAACTACACATTCGGCATGGTGGAAAGTGCAAAGTTTGTCAGCGCTAACGCAAAGATGAACAGCGCATCGATCGACACCACCAACGCCGTGGTGAATGTCAGCCAAAGCGTGTACGCAGAGCAGACCGCCGACAATGAAATCACCATTTTCAATCCGGCTGGCCTCAGCTGTATGCTCCGAGTGCAAATGAAGAGCGACAAGACACTTGCCATGCGTCCACAGGTGCTGTTCACCTTCAACAACAAATATTTCTACAACTACAAGGCAGATTACGCCGCAGGGCTCATCTACAAGCGTGATCAAATCGTGGGCACTACCGAAGGCAACAAACTCAGTTGGGGCAACTGGATTATTTGCAACGCCGCTGGCGATTGGGCTTTCCGTGCAAAATCCACAGAAATTCAACTTCCATTCGACATCAAATATCCTGCCGCACAGACACAAACTGGCTGGAAAGGCTCTGGTACTGCCGACGATCCATGGCTCATCGAGACTCCTGCCGACTTGCTCGCGCTTTCCGACAGTGTGAACTATGTGTCGGCTGTTCAGGTATCGGCACGATGCTATAAGGCATTTGAAGGCAAATACTTCAAGCAAACCAAGGCCATCAACCTCAGTGGAATCAATTTCCCACCTATCGGTGGCTTCGACGAAATGTATCGCTTCGCCGGTCACTACGATGGCGGCAACAAGACGATATCCAACCTTTATGTGAATAGCGGAAAGGCTGGCGATGCCGCCCTCTTTGGCGCGGTAGATACCGTGGCAAGCATCAAGAATGTGAAGATGACCAACCCTAAGGTTATCGACGAATACATGTATGCAGGCACCGTGGCAGCCTATTGCCAAGGTACACTCGAAAACATTACCGTCACCAATGGTGATGTGACGAGCATTCACTGCGCTGGTGGCGTGGCTGGTTGCTCTGGACCAGCAAGCAATGTGTCGTTCACTGGTAATGTGAAGGGCGAATCACAGATTGGCGGTGTGTTTGGCGTGTTGAGATGGCCAGGTACAAACCTCGTAGCCACCAACACCACCGTCACTGGCACCTCCAAGCAGGAAACTGCCTCGGTAGGTGGCGTGGTAGGTTTCCTCGGCCATGAATGTGGCGGCAAGCTCACCGACAGCTATTTCAGCGGTGATGTGGTGCCTACCTACAATGGTCAATATGCCGGCCTCGTGGCTGGCGTGAGCAGCGAAGGTATATTTGAGCGTTGCTTTGGTATTGGCACTGTTCATCAGCCAACCAATGGCGTTTCGGCATCAGGTCTTGGTGGCGTGGTGGGCGGTATTCAAGGCACCATCATGAAAGACTGCTACTTTGCTGGCAACCTTGAGACCAGCGGCACACGCACTGGTGCGATTGTGGGCGTGGCACTCAATACCTACGACATGGAAGGTCACCGCAACCAAAACGAGTTGACCAACGTGTATGCTTCTGGTGTGTTTAAGTCCACATCTACCGAGGCGTATATGCCATACATCGGTAAATTCGACGCTTCCACTTTGGGTAAAGCCCCAGCAATCACCAACGCTTATTTCGACCGACAAATCAATCCTAACTATAAGGAACTGAACGGCGCATTGCCTACATCACAACTCGCAGCAGCCTCTCTTGAAGGCTTCGCCGACTCGGTATGGGTGTTTGAGGCAGGAAGATACCCACGCCTCAAAGGTATGGAAAAGACCGCTGCCGCTTATGTGGCTGCCGCTCCTATTCAATTTGCCGACGACAATCAGAACGTGCAGCAAGTGAGCACCGACTTCACCGCCAAAATTCTTAATTCTGTGAAATGGCAAGTGTTGCGCGACGGTGTGCCTTCAGCAGAGGGCGTAGGAGTGAACATCGACACCAAGGGTAACATTCACCTCACTGGTTCGGTATCTACCGACACGCTTCAGGCTTCTTCTGGCAAGATTGTGAAGCGAATTATCATCAAACTCGCTCCTGCCACCCTGTTTGAGGGTAAAGGCACCGAGGCAGAGCCATACCTGATTAAGAACAAGGCAGATTTGATGCTTCTCGCATCTGCCACCACCAAGAATCAACTGTCGTTTGAAGGCACATATTTCAAGGTGACCAACGACATTGACCTCGAACGCGACCCTGAATTTGTGGGTATCGGTATCAACGACTCTCGCACCTACGGTTTTGCTGGTATTCTCGATGGTGATGGACATAAAATCACCAATCTGTATCTCGACAAGTGCAAACTTGCTGACAATGGCACCGTGCCAGCCGACCAGCGCACAAAATACACTGCGCTCGTGGGTATTCTTAAAGAAGTGGGTGTAATCAAGAACCTCCGACTCTATGGCGACATCACAGGTTACTCCAATGTGGCAGGTTTCGCTGGTTACAGTTACGGAACTATTCTCAACTGTCGCAACTACGCCAACGTGACTGCACATTCTGGCAACTTGGGCGGCATCTGCGGCTACAATGAGAAAGGCACCATTCGCGATTGCTACAACGCTGGTAAAATCACTGCCGGCTACTTCAACGCTGGCGGTATCGTGGCGTGCAACAAGGGCACAATCGAAAATTGCCAAAACGATGGCGAAGTGGCTGTTGAAAACATCAACACCGCCTACGAATATAAGAAACTCAACAGTGCCGGCGGTATTGTGGAGACCAACTTCGGCACCATCAAGAACGTGCTCAACACGGGCTACATACATGCTCCAAAATACGTTGGCGGTATTCAGGCTTGGTTCAACGGCACCGTTACACAGGTGATGCAGTCGTCAACCCTCAATGTGGGTATGCTCTGGACTGGTAATACCGACAACGCCAACACTATCGGTAACTGTATCGGCAAACTCTACAAGAAGGGTATTCTTGAATATTCTTACTACGACCGTCAGTTGAGCACCTTCGGCACAGCGCATGGTGCCGACTACGAGGGCGGTATGGGTGTGACTACTGCCGAACTCACCAGCGGCAAGCCTATCGAGGGTCTCGACACCGCATATTGGGCATTTGAGAAAGGTCAGTACCCAACCCTCAAGACATTTGCCGATGAGGCTGGTGCAAAGGCTGGTGCATTGAGCGTGGCATTCTTCGACACCAACGCACGCGCCGACTCCATCAAGACCGACATCAGTCTTAAAAAGGCCGACGGCCTCGCTTGGAGCGTGGTGAAAGGCACCGACGCATTTACCGTTAAGGATGGCAACACCCTGTGGATGGACGCTGCTCCTGTGCTCACCGACACACTTGTGGCAACCTACAACGGATTTGTGAAGCGTATTCCTGTGGCAGCCGTGCCCGACACCGTGCCTCTGCCCACCATCGCCTACAATCCTCACGACAACAAGATTACATTTGCCGACGAGATGGAAGGCGTGACCTATTACTACACCCTCGATGGCACAGAGCCTTCTGTGGAAACTTCCGCAAGCACCACAGAGCCTGTATCTGCACCAGCAGCCACCACTATCACTGTGAAGGTGATTGCTGACAAGCACAACTACTATGCATCGGCTGTGGCTAAGGCAGAGTTTGCCACCACAGGCGTAACCGACCTCGGCGTGGGCAAGACCGTGGCATCGCAAACCTATGTCACCCCAAGCGGCATCGTGTCGGCAACTCCAGTTGCAGGCGTGAACGTGGTGGTTACGGTTTACACCGATGGCACCCGTGCAGTGACAAAGAAAGTGTTCAAGGTGAAATAAAAGCACCTAACATCCAATAACCAAGAGAGGGAGCACCGCCAAAGTGCCCCCTCTCTTAATTTTAATCGCCCCATCGATTTTTCAAATTTTCGATATTATGGATTTTTTTGCATGTGTAAATTATTGTGACATAGTTGTTTATTCAAATTCATTCGTCAAAAGTGTGACAAAGCACAAAAAAATCGAAAGTTATTTGTTTTTTGGGGGTTCAGTGGAACATTCCTGAGGATAGATTATGCAATGTTGCCGAATCGTGAATGGAATCAAAAACAAAAACATAA
>ENA-OUQN01001902-OUQN01001902.1-human-gut-metagenome-genome-assembly--contig:-NODE-1902-length-11214-cov-3.465454_pt1 | contig 11214 bp, 7 predicted proteins | sample MGYA00237950_ERZ548832 | MGnify/ENA primary metagenome ERZ548832 (study PRJEB26490, sample SAMN05194703) | human gut metagenome | biome: terrestrial biome; feature: human-associated habitat; material... | reverse complement strand
GTATAAGAGACAGCTTTTCTTCCATGCTGCGCAGCTTCATTCTTCACCGGCCTCCTCTTCATCGGTCAGCTTGTAACCCACCTTGCGCACAGTGCAGATGTATTTGCCGGCATCCCCCAGCTTTTTGCGCAGGGTGCGGATATGCATATCCACAGTGCGGCTCTCCACCGAAATGTCGGTGCCCCACACCACCTGCAGAATGGTCTCGCGTGTCACCACCAGATTGGTGTTCTCCAGCAGCAAACGCAGCAGGCTGTACTCCTTGTAGGTCAGCTCCACCGGCGTTCCGCTTACAGTCACGTTGTGACGGGCATTGTCCAGCAGGATCTCGTGAAAGCTGAGTACGTTGGGACGTGCTTCTGGAGCCGAGCGGCGCAAGGCGGCGCGCACCCGGCTCAAAAATTCCATGATGCCAAAAGGCTTTGAGATGTAATCATCGGCACCGCAGTCCAGCCCGCGCACGGTGTCCAGCTCGCTGGATTTTGCAGTCACCATGATGACGGGCAGCCTGCGCAGGGAAGGGGTGTTGCGCAGCTTTTTCAGGATGGAAAAACCGTCCTCACCGGGCAGCATCACGTCTAAGATCACCAGTTCCGGCTCTGCAGCGTGCATGGCCTGCCAGAACGGCTCAGAGCTTTCAAAGCTGGTTACTTCGTATCCGCTGGACTGCAGGGCATACTGTTCCAGCTCCCGGATGGCGGCATCGTCTTCAACAATATAGATCATTTGTCAAAATCCTCCGCAGATTGATTTTCAGGGAAGAGATAGCGTTCACGGTAACGGTCAAGACGGCGATGGAATTCCTCACTTTCCTTGGTGTCATTGCCGTGACGCAGCTCGTTGAGGTATGCGTGGGTATCAAAGCTGTCCTGTGCAACCTCGATCTGTGCAACGGCTACGTTGCTGCAGTGGTCGCACACACGCTCATAGTTGGTCAGCAGGTCGTCCAGCACAAAGCCATATTCAATGGAGCAGCTGCCGGCCTGCAGGCGGGCAATGTGGTGGGCCTTGATGGCACGTACCAGCTCGTTGACCACGGCTTCCAGCGGTTCCACCTTGCTGGCAAGATGCAGATCACCCTTGCGGAAAGCATCAGTGGTGCGGTTCAGAATATCCTGCACCGCATCCTCCAGCACCTGCAGCTCGTCGCGGGCATCCTGCGAGAACTGGATTTCTTTGGTGTGCATCTCCTCGGCAGATTCCATCAGGTTTACGGAATGGTCGCTGATGCGCTCAAAATCGCTGATGGTGTGCAGCAGGGTATTTACGCTCTGGCTGTCGGCATGGTTCAGCTCACGGCTGGAAAGCTTGACGAGATAGGTGCCGAGAGCGTCCTCGTAACGGTCTACCTGCGTCTCTTCCTCGCGGACTTTCTGCGCAAGGGTGTCGTTCCACTCATGAGTCAGGCTCATGGCCTGCATCACGCCCACACGGGCAAGCTCTGCCATTTCAGCAGTTGCAGAGCGTGCACGCTCCACGGCCACGGCAGGGGTGTTCAGCAGGCGGTCATCCAGCAGCGCAAAGCTTTCCTTTTCCGGCGAATCCGGAATGGTGAGGATGGCCAGCTTTTCCAGCAGGTTTGCAAAGGGCAGCAGCACCAGCGTTGCCACGATATTGAACACCGAGTGCACCACAGCGATGCCCCATGCCTCGATGGTGGTGTTCACAAAAGCAAAGTGGCAGACCGTATTCAGGCCGTAAAAGCCGACAAGGAAGATGGTCACACCGATGATGTTGAAGTACAGATGGACCATGGCAGCACGGCGTGCATTCTTGTTGGCACCCACAGAGGAGATCAACGCGGTAACGCAGGTGCCGATGTTCTGACCCATGATAATGGGAATGGCACTGCCGTAGGTGATCACGCCGGTGGCGCTCAGCGCCTGCAGAATACCCACGCTGGCGCTGGAGCTCTGGATGATGCCGGTAACAAGGGCACCCACCAGAACGCCCAGAAGGGGGTTGGAAAAGCGGGTGAACAGGCTGGTGAACCATGCCTCGTTCTGCAGGGGCAGTACGGCGTTAGACATGGTGGTCATGCCAGTCATCAGCACGGCAAAGCCGATGAGGATGGTGCCCACGCCTTTTTTCTTCTCACTCTTACACATATACAGCAAAATGCCGATAAATGCAAGCAAAGGACTGAAAGAAGTGGGTTTGAGCAGATTGATGAGGAGGCTGTCGCCCTGCAGGCCGGAAAGGCTCAGGATCCAGCTGGTGACAGTGGTGCCCACATTGCTGCCCATGATCACGCCGATGGCCTGATGCAGCTCCATGATGCCGCTGTTGACAAAGCCGACCACCATGACCGTGGTAGCGCTGGAACTCTGGATCACAGCGGTGACGCACAGGCCAAGGAAAAAGCCTTTAAGGGGGTTGTCAGTCAGCTTGCTCAGGATCTTCTGCAGCTGGCCGCCGGCCTGCTTTTCCAGTGCTTTGCCCATGATGTCCATGCCGAACAGGAACAGAGCAAGACCTCCAAGCAGGGAAAAGACATTGAAGATGGTCATAAAGATTTCCTCACTTTTGTTTGACGTGTTTTTGATGTGTTTCTCCTGATTTTGAGTATACAGATGCAATGTAAAATCCAAAATCGAGGGAATGTAAAATCCGTGTAAAGGTAAGAAAAATGTAAAAAATCAGTACATGGCTGCGCTGCTGCGTGCATTCTTGCCGGGCTGCGAAAAAGCCGCCCGCACAATATTGTTTTTTACCGATCGTTCTATTATAATAATAAGAAGGAATCCTGCACGGTACCTGACAGCAGGCAGGGCTGTGCAGCAAAAGGGAGCACAGGAGGAACAAGAATGGGCACATTCAATGTCTCGCTCAAAACGCTGACCGACCGTGTCAGCATGGAAGTTGTCTATACGCCGAAGGAACTGGATCAGATCTGTGTGGAGATCGCCGAAGTGAACCGCCCGGGTCTGTTTCTGGCGGGCTATTACGATTATTTTGATAAGCTGCGTCTGCAGATCATGGGTCTGGCCGAGATGAACTTTCTGTCCGGCCTTTCACCGGAAAAACGCTACGAAGCGCTGGATCAGCTGTTCCGTCAGCAGCCGCCGGCTGTTATCGTCTGCCGCAGCGAAGAACTGACCCCCTTCCCGGAGATGCAGGAGCTGGCCCAGAAGCATGGTGTTGCACTGCTGCGCTCCAACGAGACCACCTGCACTCTGATGGGCAGCCTGATCAGTGTGCTGAATCTTGAACTGGCACCGCGTATCACCCGCCATGGTGTGCTGGTGGAAGTGTACGGCGAAGGCATCCTGATCCTGGGCGACAGCGGCATTGGCAAAAGCGAGCTTGCCATCGAGCTGGTCAAGCGCGGCCACCGCCTTGTGGCAGATGATGCGGTGGAGCTGCGCAAGGTGTCCAACCGCCAGATCATGGGTACTGCCCCGGAGAATATCCGCCACTTCATTGAGCTGCGCGGCATCGGCATCGTCAATGTGGCCCGTGTGTACGGCGTGGGCGCGGTCAAGCTGAGCGAAAGCCTTGACCTTGTGGTTCAGCTGGAAGCATGGGACCCCACTAAGAACTACCAGCGCACCGGTCTGGAAAACGAATACTACGACATTCTGGGCGTCAGTATTCCCAGCACCAGCATTCCGGTCTCACCGGGCCGCAATCTGGCTGTCGTGCTGGAAACTGCAGCCATCAACAACCGCCAGAAGAAGATGGGTTACAACGCAGCGCGTGAACTGCTGATCCGTCTGGGTCTGGACGATAAAATGGATTGATCCCACACCGCAAAAGGAGCAAGTTATCATGGAACGATTCAAGCAGAAACTGCAGGCAGCAGCGATCCCGTTCAGGGAGAATGAACCGCTTGCGGCGCACTGTACCTTTAAAATCGGAGGCCCGGCACAGCTGTTTGTCATGCCGGAAAACGAGCAGCAGCTCTGCAGTGCAGTTGCGCTTTGCAAAGAGCAGGCTGTCCGCTATTACCTGCTGGGCAACGGCAGCAACATCCTGTTTGCGGACGAAGGCTTTTCCGGCGTGGTGATCGATGTTTCGGCACTGGACGCAGAGATCGCGGTGGAAGATACAGTCCTGACCGCAGGCGCAGGTGTCCGCCTTGCGGCACTGTGTAAGGCGGCACTGAAGCATGGCCTGTCCGGGCTGGAATTTGCCTACGGCATCCCCGGCACGGTGGGCGGTGCAGTGTATATGAATGCGGGTGCCTACGGCGGCGAGATGAAGGACGTGCTCACCACAGTGCGGTATCTGGCGGCAGAAGGCGAGGTCAGAGAAGTGCCTGCCGCAGAGCTGGATCTCCGCTATCGCCACAGCATTTTTGAAGAGAACAGCGGCTGCATCCTCTCGGCACAGTTCCATCTGCAGCCCGGAAACGCAGCGGACATCCGTGCAAAAATGGATGAATTGATGGCCAAGCGTGTGGAAAAGCAGCCGCTGGATAAGCCCAGCGCCGGCAGCACCTTCAAGCGCCCGGCGGGTGCTTTTGCGGCTGCGCTGATCGACCAGTGCGGCCTGCGCGGCTATCGCCACGGCGGCGCAGCCGTCAGCGATAAGCACTGCGGCTTTGTGGTAAACCTTGGCGGCGCTACCTGTGCTGATGTGCTGGCACTCTGTGACGAGGTGCGCGCCATCGTAAAGGAAAAGACGGGCTACGACCTTGAAAAAGAGATCCGGGTCGTCCGATAACGGAAAAAGCAAAAAAGGAGCGGTAGATCAGATTATGGAGCTGTTGATCGTCAGCGGACTTTCCGGTGCAGGCAAGTCGGTGGCTATGAATGCGCTGGAAGATATCGGTTTTTTCTGTATAGATAATGTTCCGGCCGGACTGCTGCCCAGCATCACTGCATTCTCGGAAGCGGGCGACAGCCAGCTGGAGCGGGTGGCTCTTTCCATGGATGTGCGCGGCTGCCGCACCAGCGAAGAGATCGAGCGTGCGCTCGACAAGCTGGATGAGCAGGGTGTGGATTATAAAATTCTATTTCTGGATGCCCCGGACGATGTACTCATGCGCCGCTACAGCGAGACCCGCCGCCGCCACCCCATCAGCATTGCCGAGGGCATTTCCACCCGGGAGGCCTTTGCAAAGGAACGCAAAATATTGAAGCCTTTGCAGGAGCGTGCAGATTACGTCATCAATACCGCCCTGCTTTCTACAGCACAAAACAAAGAACGCATCTGCGATCTTTTTGCAAAAAATGGCGGAGCCAAGGGCGCCATGCGCCTGACCGTGATGTCCTTTGGATTCAAATTCGGCATCCCGCCGGAGGCAGACCTTGTGCTGGATGTGCGCTGCCTGCCCAACCCCTTCTACGTGCCGGAACTCAAGCATAAGACCGGCCTTGATCAGGATGTGGTGGATTTTGTCATGAGCCACCCGGAAGCACAGGAACTGCTCAAGCGGTATGAGAACTTTTTGCAGTATGCACTGCCGCTGTACGTCAAGGAGGGCAAAAGCCAGCTGACCATTGCGGTGGGATGTACCGGCGGCAAGCACCGTTCCATTACATTTGCGCGTAAGATCGCGGAGTATTGCACGCAACTCGGCTACGAGCCGGGCGTGCAGCATCGTGATGTCAAACGCTGACAGAATTCGAGGAAGTATGAGTAGTTTTGCATCCCGCGCGCGGGAGGAGATCGCGCAGCGCAGCATCCAGAAGGATTGCTGTGTGCGTGCGGCAGCTTATGGCATTGCGTGCTTTGCCAAATATTTTGATGCAAAGGGTCTGGTGGTGCAGACCGAGCAGCAGGAGACGGTGCAGGCTGCCCAGCAGCTGTTCGCACGCTGTGGCGTGCAGGGCGAGATCCTGCACAAGCAGCGACCCAGCGGCGTGCTGTATGAATTCAACATTCGCGCGCCGGAGCAGGTGGCCCGGGTGCACGAGCTGTTCGGCACCACGGGCAGCGAGACCAGCCTGCAGATCGACCCCCGCCTTATCCGCTGTCAGACCTGCGTCAGTGCGTACATTGGCGCAGCTTTTTTGTGCAGTGGAACGGTCATTGATCCGCAGAAAGAATATAATCTGGAATTTCTTACCTCCCGCACCAATCTGGCACGGGACTTTGAAGCGCTGCTGGCAGAGCATGAGTTTGCACCGCACCGCACCCGCCGCAACGGCGTGAACCTGATCTACGTCAAGACCGGGGCCAATGTGGAACGGCTGCTCAGCTTTATGGGCGCTGGAAACGCTGCAGAGGAAATGCATGCGCAAAAAGCCTTCAAACAGGTGCGCAACCAGACCAACCGACAGACCAACTGTGATACGGCAAACCTTGGCAAAACGGCCCGCGCCAATGCGCAGACGCTGAAGGCCATCCGCTTTCTGGAAGAGCGGGATGCCCTTAGCACTCTGCCGGAGGTACTGCAGGAGGCCGCTGCCAAGCGGATGCAGTACCCGGATCTTTCGCTCACAGCGCTGTGCGGCTGCTTTGAGCCGCCCGTGAGCAAATCCGGCCTGTCGCACCGGATGAAGAAACTGGAGGCATTGGCCGAAACGCTGCGGCAGAATCTGGAACAGGAGGCAAAAGCATGAGCGAAGCATTAGCCAATACCCGGCCTTTTGTCCATCTGCACATCCACACAGAGTACAGCCTGCTGGATGGTGCCTGCCGCATTGACCAGCTGATGGATCGCGTAAAAGAGTGCGGACAGACCGCCATTGCCTGCACCGACCACGGCGTGATGTACGGCTGCGTGCAGTTTTATAAGGCTGCAAAAAAGGCTGGCATCAAGCCCATCATCGGCTGTGAGGTGTATGTGGCCACCCGCACCCGCTTTGACAAGGTAAATAAGATCGACGGCAACAACCACCTGATCCTGCTGTGCAAAAATGAGACCGGCTACAAAAACCTGATCAAAATGGTGTCGGCCGCCTTTGTGGAGGGCTTTTATTCCAAGCCCCGTATTGATAAGGAACTGCTGGAAAAATATCACGAAGGTCTGATCTGCCTGTCGGCCTGTTTGGCAGGCGAAGTTCCACAGGCTATTCTGGCGGGCGATTATGAGCGCGCCAAAGCAGCAGCGCTGTGGTATCGAGACCTCTTCGGCGAGGGAAACTATTATATCGAGCTTCAGGACCATGGTCTGGAAGAGGATAATACTGTGCTGCCGCAGCTCATCAAGCTTGCACGGGAGACCGGAATTCCCATGGCAGCCACCAACGACTCCCACTATCTGCGCAAGGAGGATGCCAAAATGCAGGGCATCCTGCTCTGCATCCAGACCGGCAAGACCATTCAGGATGCGGATAAAATGGAGTTCCAGACCGACGAGTTCTATGTCAAAACGACAGACGAAATGTACGAGCTGTTCTCCATGGTGCCGGAAGCCTGCGAGAATACCGCCAAAATTGCCGAACAGTGTAACTTTGATTTTGATTTTGGACACACTAAAATTCCATATTACAAAGCGCCGAACGGTATGGATAATCAGGCGTTTTTTGAAAAGCTCTGCTGGGAAGGTCTGGAGCGCCGCTACGGCCCCAATGTTCCGCAGGCCAACAAAGACCGTCTGGAATACGAGATCGGCGTGGTCAAAAAGATGGGCTACACGAACTACTATCTTATCGTGTGGGACTACGTGAACTACGCCAAGAGTCAGGGTATCCCGGTAGGCCCGGGCCGTGGCTCCGGCGCAGGCAGCATTGCGGCTTACAGCGTGGGCATCACGGATATCGACCCCATCCGTTATAACCTGATCTTTGAGCGCTTCCTGAACCCAGAGCGCGTCAGTATGCCAGATTTTGATGTGGACTTCTGCTACGAGCGCCGTCAGGAAGTGATCGATTACGTCAACCGGAAATATGGTGCCGACCATGTGGCTCAGATCGTCACCTTTGGCACCATGGCCGCCCGCAACGCCATCCGCGATGTGGGCCGCGTGATGGGCATTCCGTATCAGCAGGTAGATGTTGTGGCAAAGCAGGTGCCCATGGAGCTGAAAATGACGCTGAAGCGTGCGTTGGAGGTATCGCCGGAACTTAAGCGGATGTACGATACCGACCCGCAGGTCACAGAGCTGATCGACACGGCCTTGAAGGTGGAGGGCATGCCCCGCCATGCTTCCACCCATGCGGCGGGTGTCGTCATTACCCCGGAGCCTACGGACTACTATCTGCCGCTGGCCACCAACGACGGCCTGCCTGTGACCCAGTTCAACATGACCGAGATCGAAGAACTTGGCCTTTTGAAGATGGACTTTCTGGGCCTGCGCACGCTGACCGTCATTCATGACGCGGAAACTGCTGTGCAGAAGCACCACCCGGAGTTCTCCATCCAGAAGCTGGATTACGACGACCCGGACACCTACAGGATGCTGGGACAGGGAGACACCGAGGGTGTGTTCCAGCTGGAATCTTCCGGCATGAAGCAGGTGCTTGTGGGCCTGCAGCCGCAGAACCTTGAAGATGTTATCGCTCTGATCAGCCTGTACCGCCCCGGCCCCATGGATTCTATCCCGACCTATCTGCGCAACCGCAGGGAGCCGGATAAAGTCACCTATAAAACACCCCAGCTGGCCCATATCCTGGATGTTACCAACGGCTGTATCGTTTATCAGGAACAGGTCATGCAGATCTGCCGCGAGCTGGCAGGCTTCAGCTTTGGCCAGGCTGATAACGTGCGCCGTGCCATGAGCAAAAAGAAGCATAAAGTCATGGAAGCCGAGCGAGAGCACTTTGTGCATGGCTGTACTGAGCCGGGTAAAGAGTGCGCCGGGTGTGTGAAGAACGGGATCCCGGAAGCCGTGGCCAATGAGATCTATGACGATATGGTCAGTTTTGCTTCTTATGCGTTCAACAAATCTCATGCGGCCTGCTATGCCTATGTGGCATTCCAGACAGCCTATCTCAAGTGCCATTACCCGAGAGAATATCTGGCGGCGCTGCTGACGAGCGTGCTCGACAACACATCCAAGGTCATTGAGTACACGACGGAGTGCCAGCGCTTGGGGATAAAGGTCCAGCAGCCTGACATCAACGTGTCGCGCGGCGGCTTCACGGCAGACGGCGAGCGGATCCGCTTTGGCCTGAACGCTGTCAAGAGCGTGGGCCGCGACCTGATCGAGGCCGTCATTAAGGAGCGTGCCGAGCGCCCCTATAGCAGCCTCTATGACTTCTGCAAGCGGCTGCACGGCACGGGTCTCAACCGCCGCGCGCTGGAGAACCTCGTCAAAGCAGGTGCATTCGATACTCTGGAGCCGACCCGCCACGGTATGCTCGAGAGTGTCGAGGGTATTCTGAAAAGCGTCGAGACCGACGCCCGCCAGAATCTGGACGGCCAGATGGACCTGTTTGGCCTGATGGGCGGAGGGGAGAACGAGAAACCCGCAAACGACTATAAGGTCCCGAACCTGCCGGAATATTCCGCCTCTGATTTGCTGAAAATGGAGAAGGAGGTCTCCGGCCTCTACCTGTCCGGCCATCCGCTGGACGCCTACCGTGCCCAAATCGCGCAGGTTTCCACCTGCACGATTGCTCAGCTGCTGGGCGAGGACGCAAAGCAGTTTGACAACCAGACGGTGACGCTTGTCTGCACAATCGTCAAAAACAAGATCATGACCACCAAGTCCAACACGCTGATGGCCTTTACCACCGTCGAGGACCTGACCGGCAGCATGGAGCTGCTGGTGTTCCCGCGCATCCTGGCCGAGTGCCGCGCGGCCTTGCAGGAAAACGCCGTTGTGGTCGCCAATGGCCGCGTCTCCGTCAAGGAGGACGAGGCCGCCCGCCTGATCGTCGAGGGCGTGCAGCCCATCGAGACCTACGACCCCGGTAAAAACTTTGGCATGAACCGCGTGGAGCGCGTCAAGCGTGAGACAAGCGGGGGAGGGGCCGCCGGGTATTTTCTGACCGTGCCCTCCCGCGACAGTGCGCAGATGCACAAGGTAGAAAACCTGCTCTGCAACATTTTCGACGGGGGCACGGTGCGGGTGTATTTCCGCTTCCAAGATACTGGCAGGGCCATGCTGGCACGGCACATGGCGGTAAAGGATGACCCGCTTCTGCGCGCCGAATTGGAGCGCATTTTGGGCAAGGAATGTGTAAAAGTTCAGGATGTTGAACACTCTGCAAAATAAATCCATACGTTTTGCGCGATTTATCCATAATTTCAAGGCGCAAAGTGTGGTATAATGTGTATGGTCGCGAGATTGTTAAAAATTTATTGTAACGTGATGACCACGCCTGAATAAATCGTAATGGTTCAGGCGGGTCCATAGTTCCCGAAATAGGAGGGGCTCGCTTTATGGCTAAGGAAATCAAAACGATCGGTGTGCTCACCAGCGGCGGTGACGCACCTGGCATGAACGCTGCTGTGCGTGCCATTGTTCGTGCAGGCATCAGCAAGGGCTACCGCATGATGGGCATCCAGCGTGGTTACAACGGCCTGATCAACGGCGAAGTTTATGAAATGAACGTCCGCAGCGTATCGGAGATCATCCACCGCGGCGGTACGATTCTGTATACCGCGCGCTGCCTGGAGTTCAAGACGAAGGAAGGCCAGGCCAAGGGTCTTGCCCGCTGCAAGGAGCTGGGCATCGACGCACTGGTCGTCATCGGCGGTGACGGCTCCTTCATGGGCGCCCGTGCGCTGGCCAACCAGGGCATTCCCTGCATCGGCCTGCCCGGCACCATCGATAACGACATCGCCTGCAGCGAATACACCATCGGCTACGATACGGCTATGAATACCGCTGTCGAGGCCATTGATAAGCTGCGCGACACCACCCAGAGTCATGACCGTTGCTCTGTCGTTGAGGTCATGGGCCATCATGCCGGTTATATTGCCCTGAACGTCGGTATCGCTACCGGCGCTGTGGCTGTCCTGCTGCCTGAGATCCCGTTTGATTTTGAGCGCGATATTCTCGAGCGTATGCGCCAGACCCAGGTCACGGGCAAGAAGCACTTCATTATCATCGTGTCCGAGGGCGTTGTCGGTGCGCAGGAGCTGGCCAACCAGATCCAGGCGGCCACCGGCGTTGACTCCCGTGCAACCGTTCTGGGCCACATCCAGCGCGGCGGCTCCCCGACGGTCCGTGACCGCGTGAACGCCTCGCTGATGGGCTACCACGCCATTGACCTGCTGGACAAGGGCATCTACAACCGTGTTGTTGCCGTCTCCGGCGACAAGATCGTTGACTACGATGTCAACGTTGCACTGTCCATGCACAAGACGATTGACCGCGATATGATCGACATCGCCAAAGCAATTTCCATCTAAAAGTACAGCTTGCAGGGC
>ENA-OUQN01001900-OUQN01001900.1-human-gut-metagenome-genome-assembly--contig:-NODE-1900-length-11224-cov-3.804638_pt1 | contig 11224 bp, 8 predicted proteins | sample MGYA00237950_ERZ548832 | MGnify/ENA primary metagenome ERZ548832 (study PRJEB26490, sample SAMN05194703) | human gut metagenome | biome: terrestrial biome; feature: human-associated habitat; material... | reverse complement strand
AGGCAATTACTATAGTTCTCTGATGGCAGAAATCGCTCTTTGGTGGCTGCAAAATACTATATAGTCATTGACATAATAAGCAATATGTTGTTGTGGAGGATTTGAGGTATGGGGACTTTGCGTAAGTAATATGCGATTCGACAGCAGCTTCGTATAAGCCAAATCTGAATCATGAAGTAAATGAACGATTTTGTTCTAACAAGCTTTTCATATACATATAGTGGTACAGAAGTATAGAAACAGGTTCAGAAATGAGGAAAAGAATGGGTCGTTATGAGCGAATGATTTGCTATTTGTATGAATATCAAGATGGACACAAGGGAGCCAATGTTGGCTATGTCAAATTGGAAAAACGCGGTGAAAAGTGTCGGGTGCTGATTCAAATGCGGAGAGCTGACCTTGCCACTCTGCCACAGGCAGCATTGTTTCAGCAGGAAAAAACAGGCGTGCTGCTTATACCCATTGGCGTCATGAGAGATAATAATGGCAGTATGAAGGGGCAGTATGAGGGAAATGTGGACAATCTTGCAGGTACCGGGCTGTCTCTCGACGATGTACATGGAGTATTGGTTTATGTAGAAGAAGGACATTATTTTGCATCAACATGGAATTTGGAACAGATCGATGCACGGCAATTACGTTGGTGGCAGGGGGATCAACATGAGGATGCAGGAAAAGCAGAGGCTTTACCTGAGGGCGGCAACGAGACACCGCAAAACATGGTTATTTCATCAGATGGTAGCAACGGGACACCGCAAAACATGGATGTTTCAGCGGATAGTAGCAGCGAGGCACCGCAAAAAGAAGTTGCTTCATCTGAGAGAGGCATCAATACACCGCGAAAAGAAGTTGTTTCGTCTGGCAGCGGCAGCAATATAGCACAGAGATTTGCGGATCATCTTGCCTCGGCGCAGGCAGGGATTTCCCGGACACCCGAGAACGCTTCAATGGAACGTTGTAGTCAGTCGGCGGAGGTGACAGGGCAGTCAATCTGCGGAAGCTGTCCATTTCAGCGCAAAGAATTGGACTATGGCAAAAAAATGTTGCTTACTTTTCCGGTGATGCGTCCGTTTGGGGAACGTTATCCCGGACAATGCGTGCGAATAGAGCCGCAGGATATTGGATGTTTGCCGATGAGAATGTGGTCCCTTTCCGGAAATCCGTTTTTAATGCAGGGATATTTTCAATATCGCCATTTGATCTTTATGGAATGGGAGAAAGGATATGTCATCGGTGTTCCGGGCATCTATAGTAACATGATGCAGTCGAAGGCGGAGAATGCCGGATTTCGTGAATTTATTGCCATCTGTGGACAGAAAAACTGTCGCGGAGCTTTTGGATATTGGCTGATGCCACTGGACTAATCTTCCGATGAATCCGGTACTATGTAGGTGTAGAGGAGATGATCCCGGTATTGTCCGTTTATTTGCGCAAATGAATGCAGATAGCCTTCCCGTACAAAGTGCAGATGTTCTAGCAGTCGGATAGAGGACTCATTTTCCGGGAGAACCATCGCTTCGAAACGATGCATTTCATAGTGTTTTGCGACCAAAGGCAGCAAAAAGGCAATTGCCTCCTGCATATAGCCGTTGCCAGTGGCGGTTTGATCCAGTTTGTATCCAATCATGCATCGATGAAAGGCTCCGCCCTGAAATTCGGAAAAGCAGACACAGCCAATCGGGATATTGCTGTTTTTTCGAAACATCCAGTAACGAATATATTTTGACTTAAGGAAAGCATTGTATTCCCAAGTAAGATTGCGGGATTGATAGGTAATGGTGTAAAAATATTGTGGACGCAGAGGCTCTACCGGCTCTAACGTATTACGGTTTCGTTCATAAAAATCCAAAACGGCTGACGAACTGTCCGGTTTTAATATACGCAATTCAAGCCGCTCTGATTGATAATAGGTTAACATGATAACAATCCTCATTTCTGTCTAAAATCTGACTCACACCTTCGTATTTATATCGATACAAAGACTGAGTGATCTTATAAAAACATATCGGATTGGTGCGGAAAATGCAAGTGTTTCGTAGGTGATTTTGGCAGACAAAAGGTTGTTCTAATATACAAAAAAGATTATAATAAACACAGCACACTTAACTTAGGAGTCCCTTTAAGACTCCGTTATGCGCAGAAATTATGTGCAGTTATTATGGCATAACTACGTTAGAAATGAGGAAAAATGGCGGTGCAGAAAGACAATACGGAAAAATATATGAGGGAGGCGATCAAGCAGGCGAAAAAAGCGGCGGCAATTGGAGAAGTGCCGATCGGCTGCGTGATCGTAAGAGGCGGAACAATATTAGCGAGAGGATACAACCGTCGGAACATTGAGGGGAGTACTCTGGCTCATGCCGAGATCATTGCAATAAAGAAAGCGAGTAAAAAATTGCAGGATTGGCGTCTGGAAGACTGCGAACTCTACGTTACGTTAGAACCGTGTCCGATGTGCGCCGGTGCGATCGTGCAGGCCAGGATTCCCAAAGTTGTGATCGGTGCTATGAATCCGAAAGCCGGGTGCGCCGGAAGCATTTTGGACTTGCTGCAGGAAAAACGCTTCAATCATCAAGTGGACAAGGTTATTGGAGTACTGCAAGAGCAATGCAGTCAGATGATGCAGAATTTTTTTCGGGAATTGCGCCGGCAGAAAAAAACGCAAAAAGAACAATCTTGACAGGGCATACAGGAATCTATATAATAAAATTTATGTCGTTTCTGTAAAAGAAGCGCTCGAAGATGCGAGTAGCATCCGCTTGATTTTGTCATAAGATTTCCGTGCTAGCCGGGGAGATAGCGGTTCCCTGTACCTGCAATCCGCTATAGCAGGGGTGATGTTCTGTTTCGGGTCTATGGCTTGCAAAGCTGCCCTTTGTAAGTGGCGTTGACGCTTTGGTCTTGCGCAATGGAAACTCATGAACCGTGTCAGGAGGGGAACCTAGCAGCACTAAGTGAGATCTTCCGTGTGCCGCGAGGTTGCCGGGGCTGAGTTAACTGCAAAGGTAACGTTTGCAGCGATGGATTCAACGCAGAATGCACGGTTTTTTGTTATTTTATGGGAAATTGCTGTTATGTAGTGTGACGTTATCAAGAGTTCCCCGTCGCTGTTTTCAATAAGGAGGAGATTGAATGAATACGGAGCGAAAACCCTATTGTGTCAATCAGATCATGAAGGGTGAAATTATTTTTGAGCGCGGCAGTGAAGCTGCTTATGTTGGGCTTGTATTGAAAGGTCGAGTACGCATACAGGCAGAGGGTGTTAATTTGGTCATTGGATCCGGACATTTCTTGGGATTGACGGATTTACAGGATGGGATGTATCGTGTTACATATCAAGCTGAAACGGATCTCGCAATCTATATCTTTCGTGCCGGCGAACTTCAGGCGACCCTTCAGCAGATTTTTAAGGCGAACAAGGATTATGCAGCACTTATGGTTGCTACATTAGGAAAATATATACATGCTCTTGCGGGTGTATATCACACGCTGGAAGAGCAGGCAGAGAGGGATTATGAATTTTTGCAGGAACAGTATAGATCCTATCAGATGATTGGGCAGGAGTTAGGGATCACAACGGATGAACTGCCTGGGATTGAAGAGTTGTCGCCGTTGATGCATTGGACGGCATTAGATGAAGAAAAGATTACTTATTATGATATCTTAAGCGGATTGAAACAGGATGTTCAAAAGGCATATTTTGGTGCATCAGAGACGATTGCAGTCTATCATATTAAGGACCAGATCAATCTGCTTCGTGATCTGCTGGATCAATGTGAAGCAGATGCAGCATATCTGCAGAGTTTGGTTGGTCCAATGTTTCGTACAGACAAAAATTTATATTTATCGGTTTTGCATATGGTGGCAACTGCCAAGAGGATTGATGCGGACACGAAAGCCGGGATGGAGATTTTTGATAAGTTGATCGATGAGATCAACCGTTTGGAAGAAGTTTTATACGAACAGGCAAGTATCAATCTGCAGATTGACCATAATTCTATGGATAATGCATACTACAGCCTAATCTGTGATGGGGCATCACAAGAAGAAACAGTGGATGCTTTGACGGAAGAGTTTGCCTTAGTAGAGGAAAACTTTGTCAGCGTTGAAGAGTTAGATCATTCCTTGGAGCACATTTTAAGGTATTCAGAGCTTCCAATAGAACAAACACAGCAATTTGAAGCGGATGTTCGAGCGTTTGCAGCATTGTCGGACAAGATGTCGACGGATGACAACGCAAGAGAATTGCGTCGTAATATATTAAAACAGTATTATCCGCTGTATAAGGCAGTATATTATAAAGAGTATCACAGCACGGAGGAGACACCGATCGAGATCGACCTTTTCCTGCGTTATGGATTTCTAAGTGAGACATTATTGACGGAAGAATTGTTAGAGGAGCTGCTTTCGTTGGACAACGATCGTTCCGGACGCGGAGACTGCCGCGTTTATGATATGAAAGAATGGCTCACCGAGGTTTACGAGGGGCGTAAAAGTCCTTCTAAGAGTGAATTTGATCTGGATTATGAAGATTTTCTGCGAGATCAGAAAAAAACCGGACGGATCACGGAAGCGCAGATGAAAGAGCAGCTTGAGGATCGCGATGCAAAATTGGATTACGAGATTACCAATATGTTCCGCGTAAATCATCGTCTGGTAAGTGGTCAGGCATCGGTATTCGTACCGTTTTTGTTTACGGAAGGAAGTTCAGCATCATTGCAACGTACCTTTTTATCAAAAGATAAGATCAATGCGAGCCTGCGCAAGCTCAGACAGATTGATTATTCGGTATTTTATCGTGAGCTGCTGTTTCATAAAGACGATTCGCCGATCACAAAGGAATATATGATGGAAGAGGTGGCACCGGACGTTATTTTGCTGCCTGCTTGTGGTACCAAAGGGATTATGTGGCAGGAACTGAGCGGCCGCAGAAGAAATTCCAAAGGTCGTTTTTTGATGCCTCATTTCTTTGAAGGGGATTTAGAGCTTGCCATGATTCAGTTGTGCGGACGTTTTCGCTGGGAGCTGTGTCGCACGATGCAGGGGACTTCGTGGAACAATATTCAGATAAAATCGCTGACAAGTGAATATAGTGATTATATCCAGTTTTACCGCAAAAACAGGGATTTGTCAGAGGACAAGAAAGAAAAATTAAAAATGCAGATCCAGAAATGCAGAAACAATACACGAGAGGTCTTTGTGACGGATTATATTAACTGGATCCGACATGAGGCAAAGGGCGGGATCACGTTAAATAAGACGGTTCGAGAGATTATGGCGACGTATTGCCCGTTTACTAAAAAGATTCGTGAGACAATAGTAGAACAACCGTTGTTCCGTGATGCAATGGCACGTTTTATGCGTGAAACAGGTAAGAAAAATAAAGAATATGCGTTAAAATTCCGTGTATGGGAGAAAGACGGCATAGAAGTTCCGGCAGAGATCATACAGACAAGAGATTTTTACCGCGATCTGTAAACGGGGTGGATCATATCCAACCGCCGTCAAAACGCAGCACCTGGCCGGTCAGGTACTCTCCGCTTTGAGCGACTTGTACAATAAAGTCAGCGGTTTCTTCGGCAGAAGCCGGTCGGCCGACAGGGATTTCCTCAAACAGAGAGCTGCGCTCGTCGTCGGAAAGCTGTCCATTCATCCGGGTATCGATAAAACCACAGGAGACTGCGTTGACAGTAATGTGACTGGGACCGAGTTCTTTTGCCAAGGCTTTGGTGAAAGCACAGACACCGCCTTTCGTTGCAGAGTAAGCAACTTCGGTGGAGGCTCCTATTTCGCCCCAAACAGACGTGATGTTTATAATTTTGCCATATTGTTGGGCGAGCATGGTCGGAATGACAGCACGACAATTGTAGAATACAGAGGACAGATTGCTATTTACAATGGCAGTCCATTCATCGTCTGACATATCCTGTAGCAAACCAACATAGGAGATACCTGCATTGTTGATGAGCAGATCAATATGTGGGTATGTGATCTGTATTTGTGAAAAAAAATCTGCTACTTGAGCACTGTCGCCAACATCGCACTGCATCGCAAGACAGTTGCGGCCGTTAGCGGTAATCTGCTTTGCAACAGCAGAGAGCGCTGTCATGTCTTTTTGACAGCAGATGGCAAGGTCGTAGCCTGCCGCTGCAAGTTTTAGGGCGGTCATCTGACCGATCCCATGAGATGCCCCGGTTACTATAGCTGTTTTGGCTGTATTCATACTAACCTCATTTCGTGTAAAATTTATCTGTAATAAAAGTAGTATAGCATAATGGCAATATACTTTACAGGGGTAAAAAGATTTGTTATAATAGTTTGAATGTTTGTGTAATGAAAGCTGGGGGTTTGATAGCAGCGCATAGATATGCGACGATTAGTGGGAAAAGGAGAAAACAAGCATGAAGGGTACTAAGAATAATATTTGGAAAGTATTTGCTATTAATTTGGGCAAGTCTATCCTGGAAATTTGCATTTTGATCGCCGTTGGATTTGGCAGTTACAAAATATCCTATCACTTCCTATCGAAAAATGCGACTAACGTGAATACGGATAAGGATAGTATTAAGGAGATCATTAAGGAGGCGAAGACAGAGGATATTTCTAAAAACTTAATCTATGTATGTAATGAAAAAGATCAGATCACACATATGATGGTTGAAATATGTAATACTAAGACGAATAATTTGGATTATGTTACAATACCAACAAAGAACGATTATACAATTCCGACAACAATGTATCGCAAACTATGTACTATAAGTGAGAATATTCCGCAGATCATGCGTATCAGCAAGCTGAAACAGTATTTTGCAGATGAACAGCAAGCGTATGGATACGGTTCGTTGATCGTGGAAAAGATGATCGGAACAAGTTTAAGCTATTATACGGTTTTGGATGAGGAAACATATAACAACCATTATCAGGAAGTCAAAGTAAAGGTTAGTTACAAAAAGACTGTGGATGTAGAACAGACCGCATCACCGGTTGCCTCTGCATCGCCGGAGCCATCCGGAGCCAAGACAAAGATGAAGATTTCTTGTGCCAGCGATGCGTATGTGCAGCAGCTTAAAGATCTGAATGGTGATGAATCGAAGATTGCGGATTTTATCAAATCACAGTATGATCGCGTGACTTCCAATCTGACAGTGACGAACAAGATTGGTTATATTCAAAGTTATGAGCAGATGAATGTGGACTATTTCCATTATTGGGGATGTCCGGGAAGCTACGATGGTAAGGTGTTTGTTGTAGATACAAAGGCTGCCAAGAAGTTTTTCAAAGGTCTGATCAATAACGAAGTGCCATATACAGCGGCTCAGGATCTTACGACAACGCAAAAAGCGACAACGTCGCCTGCAGCAAGCAGTAATACGACGCCAAAGCCAAAGAGCGGTAAGAAAGCAGTAAGTTCCAAAGGACTTAAGATAATTCTGCTCAACGGCAGTAAGATTGCCGGACTGGCCGGTAAGACACAGCAGAAATTACAGAAGAAGGGGTATACTGTACCTCAAGTAGGGGATTATACTAAAGAGACCTTGACACAGACAAAGATTATTGTTAAAGAAGATGGTCAAGGAGAGGATTTGAAGAAATATTTCAAAAATCCACAGGTAACCGTTGGTATGGTGGATCAAGGATATGATATCGAGATTATTCTGGGTACCGCTGATGCAAATCAGTAGCAAGGATGGTATAACGAAACGATGCACGCTTCAGTAAAAGTGCTGGATATTGACATTGATATGATGACGAATGATGTCTTTGTCCAGAAAATGAATGAATATCTTTCGGACGATAAGTTAGATGTGATATTATTTGCGTCGACGGAGCTGTTAGATAAGGCAATGGGGGAGGAGTCGTATCGTGAAGTGATCGAGCAGGCGGATTTGATCCTGCCCGGTGAGGAGGCACTGCTTAGTGCACATCATGTTGAAGTGCTGGAAGCTGGTGGAATGGTAGTCAGCTGTAAAAGCTTTGGCATTATGTTAGAAAATCTTCAGAAAAAAGATCAAAGCGTATATATAATAGGAAAGAGCAGCACGGAAGTAGAACAATTGGAAACTTGGTGCAAACGTATGCAGCCGGGGCTTCGATTATCAGGAAGTGTTGTGTATGATCCGGATATGGAGGCCGCAGCGCTGATCAATGAGATCAACAATCATACGCCGGATATTTTGTTGGTAGATTTAGAGATCGGGCCGCAGGAAATTTGGATCATGGAGCATTTGCCATTGCTGCATGCGCGTCTGTGCGTAGCGATCGGCGGTGTGGTGAGCTTGATCTTGGCTGAGGAAAAAGAAGCGCCGGAGTGGGTCAAGAAACTTCATTTGGAACCGCTGTATGAGAAACTGGTTCGCCAGCAATCGGTCAAAAAAGATGTTCAAGCACGTATATTTCGAAAGAAAGTTGTGCAATATAATAATAAATCAGATGAAAAAGATATTTGAAGTAAGAGAGGATAACCAATGATAGGTTATCCTCTTTTTGAATGAATTGGATTGGATGATCGAGGGGATGAGACGCAAGTATGTTTGGAAAACGATTTTGGTGGAGGGAATTACCGGCATTTGTCATTGGAACAGGTATGATGGCATTGGCGGTCAATATGGTATACAGTCCAATGGGGATGGTGCCGGGGGGCTTTTCAGGGCTTGCTATCCTGCTGTCGCATATGCTGTATGAATATGCCGGAATTCCGATGGCTGTTTGGAGCATAAATCTGTTGTTAAATATTCCGGTTTTTGTATGGGGAATTTTTGAAAAAGGGCATCGATTTATCATGAAATCATTCATTGCCAACCTCATATTTTCGGCAATGTTGTATGCGATACCGGAGCAGCCGGTGGCAGAGGGAGATTTTGTGATGGCTGCTATTGTTGGTGGTGTACTGACCGGCACCGGTATTGGTCTGGTATTTGCAACAGGATATTCTACCGGTGGAACAGATCTGCTGGGGAGCCTGATCTGCACGTATTATCCGCATATTTCTGTGGCAAACGCGTTGTTTGTCATTGATTCAGTGATCATTGTTGCCGGAGCATTTTATTTTGGTGTCGATAAGGCGATTTATGCAACAGCAGCTGTTTTTGTTTCTTCGAAGGTAATGGACGCGATCCTGTCCGGCATGACGCAAAGCAAACAGATCTTAGTTATTTCAAAGAAATGGCAGGATATAGCGGAGGAGATCATGACATCGTTAAATCGCGGAGTGACACAGATCAAAGCAAAGGGAGTGTATAGCGGACAGGAGCGCCCTGTGTTGCTGTGTGTCATAGACAAAAGACAGACGGGACAGCTTCTGCAGGCGGTGCGAAAACATGACACGTCAGCATTTGTCATAATCACGGAAGCGAGAGAAGTTTTGGGTGAAGGATTTGATTCGACAGCTCTCGGCATGTCAGCAGATGGGAAAAAACTGTTCAAATTGCACAGAAAAACAACAAAATAGCCGTAGATTTTTTAGCAAAAGCAATGAAAAAATCTCATTCTATACACTTTGCACAAAAAGCGAAAACTTTCTTTGGCAATTCGTGCCATGGTCAAAAAATTCTGTTTGGTGTATTATATTTTACAGGTTATGTGAGAGGAGTTATTCCCTTACAAGATAAATTAATTGACAAACAGGAGGACATATTAATGGCAAGTTTATCTTTGAAAAACATCTGCAAAACATATCCAAACGGATTCGTTGCAGTAAAGAATTTTAATCTGGACATCGCAGATAAGGAGTTCATCATCTTCGTAGGACCTTCAGGTTGTGGTAAATCTACTACACTTCGTATGATCGCTGGTTTGGAAGAGATCACAGAGGGTGAGCTTTGGATCGGCAACAACTTAGTAAATGATGTAGAGCCTAAGGATCGTGATATCGCAATGGTATTCCAGAACTACGCTCTGTATCCACATATGTCAGTATATGACAACATGGCATTCGGTCTGAAGTTAAGAAAGACTCCTAAGGAGAAGATCGATAAGTTAGTACATGATGCAGCAAGAATCCTTGACATCGAGCATTTGTTAGACCGTAAGCCAAAGGCTTTATCCGGTGGTCAGAGACAGCGTGTTGCCATGGGTCGTGCAATCGTTCGTAACCCTAAGGTATTCTTGATGGATGAGCCACTCTCCAACTTGGATGCAAAACTTCGTGTACAGATGCGTATCGAGATTTCTAAGATCCATCAGAGATTGGAAGCTACGATCATCTACGTAACACATGACCAGACAGAGGCTCTTACATTGGGTACTCGTATCGTTGTTATGAAAGATGGTGTAATGCAGCAGGTTGCTACTCCAATCGATCTTTATACAAAACCATGTAACTTGTTCGTAGCTGGTTTCATTGGTTCACCACAGATGAACTTCATCGACGCTGTAGCAATTCAGGAAGGCGAAGATGTTAAGCTTGCATTTGGTTCTTATGCAATTAAGCTTCCTGAGCAGAAAGCTGCCAGACTTGTTGAAGGTGGATACATTGGTAAAGAAGTCGTACTTGGTATTCGTCCAGAGGATATCAAAGATGAGGAGATCTTTGTTAACGGTGGAGCTGACAATGTACTTGATGCAACTGTTAAGGTATACGAGATGCTTGGTGCAGAAGTATTCTTATACTTCACTGTCGAGGGATTCGATATCACAGTTCGTGTAAATCCTCGTACAACAGCTCGTCCTGGCGATACGATCAAGATTGCATTGGATCCTGCTAAGATTCATGTATTCGACAAAGAGACAGAGAGAACCATTACAAACTAGTCCTTTATGTTAGAAGATTTGTTAAAATTCTCATAATAAACTATCTAAGACAGGCATTGTATCTACAATGCCTGTTTTATTTACTTTTTACAAATTTCATGCTATAATTTGGTATATGTTATTGGGGATATTAGAAAGGGAAACTTTCTAAAGAACGGGTAAGTTGTTGCGGACAGATAGCACTTACTCGAGAAGCAGCGGAGGTAAATATGATTGCAAATCAGGTGTTGCAGACAAATATCGAAGGAATGAAGAATATTACGCGCGTAGATATTTGTGTAATGGATACGGAGGGGAAAGCGCTTGCCACTACGATAGATAATGTAGAGGAATATGAAGAGGCTGTAATGGCGTTCGTTAATTCGCCTGCAGATAGTCAGGTACTTCAGGGATATCAATTTTTCAAGGTCTTTGATGATCACCAATTAGAATATGTAGTGTTAGCCAAGGGCGGCAGCGACGATGTATATAT
>ENA-OUQN01001892-OUQN01001892.1-human-gut-metagenome-genome-assembly--contig:-NODE-1892-length-11254-cov-3.808286_pt1 | contig 11254 bp, 8 predicted proteins | sample MGYA00237950_ERZ548832 | MGnify/ENA primary metagenome ERZ548832 (study PRJEB26490, sample SAMN05194703) | human gut metagenome | biome: terrestrial biome; feature: human-associated habitat; material... | reverse complement strand
GTCCCATGTTGACCGCTTCCAGTGCCTGATCTACCCGCTGACGGATTTCCTGCGGGTCCACGCCCAGGTTCTCCGGTCCAAAAGCCACATCATCCTCAACAATTGCCGAAACAAGCTGATTGTCCGGATTTTGAAATACCATACCGCATTTCTGCCTGATTTTGTATATGTTTTTATTATTCCTGCAATCAAGGCTTGCAATTGTAAGCTCACCGCTTTGAAGAGGAATAAGTGCATTAAGGTGTTTAACAAGGGTGCTTTTACCACAACCGTTCTTACCGACTATTGATATAAATTCACCTTTTTCAATTTTAAAGGAAATGTTGTAAAGTGATTTTATCTCTCTTTGAGCAAATATATATGAATGATTTATATTATTAGCTTTGATTATGTTCATTTTATTTGCTCATCTCCTTCAAATATATACTTATTATATTTATATTCAATTATTTTCCAAGCCCCCTTAGGGGTTAAGATTAAGGCGCTTTTACATATTTACAAAGCTCTTTAAAATAAAAGAAGCACCGAATAAATCGGTGCTGTTTTATGCGAAATAATTAAGCTCTTTCAACCTTACCTGAACGAAGACATCTTGTGCAAACATTAACTCTTTTAGGAGAGCCGTTTACAATAGCCTTTACTTTTTTAATGTTTGGTTTCCAAGTTCTGTTTGATCTTCTGTGTGAGTGAGAAACCTTGATGCCGAAAGATACGTCTTTTCCGCAGTATTCACATTTTGCCATTTGCGAACACCTCCTTGTCAATTTAGAACGTAGATATATTATCACAATTGTTATTAAAATGCAAGTCTTTTTTCACTATTTTTTTATTTAGAACAAATATTTGCATATTTTTTATTTACTATTGATTTTAAATATCGAATTTAGTATAATAGTAGGGAATTATGTTAGGAGGTTATCTGATGGCAGTTGATAACAAAAAAGCGGCTCTTGAGGCTGCTATGAAAAATATAAAAAAGAAGTTCGGCGACGGTGCAGTTATGCGCCTTGGCGAAAATTCTTCTCTTAAGGTTGACTCTATTTCTACCGGTTCTCTCACTCTTGATATTGCTACGGGAATCGGCGGTTTACCAAGAGGTCGTATAATTGAAATTTACGGTCCTGAATCAAGCGGTAAAACTACCCTTGCACTTCATTGTATTGCCGAGGCTCAAAAGCTTGGCGGTGACGCTGCATTTGTTGACGCAGAGCACGCGCTTGACCCTGTTTATGCCGCTAATTTGGGTGTAGATGTTGATTCTCTTATTGTGTCTCAGCCTGATTTCGGTGAGCAGGCACTTGAAATTACAGAACAACTTGTAAGCAGCGGTGCGGTTGATATTGTTGTTGTTGACTCTGTTGCAGCACTTGTTCCAAAGAGTGAAATTGAGGGCGATATGGGTGACAGCCATGTGGGTCAGCACGCAAGGCTTATGTCGCAGGCATTAAGAATTCTTGCCGGTACTATTAATAAAACAAATTGTATAGTTATTTTCATTAACCAACTTCGTGAAAAAATCGGCGTTATGTATGGTAATCCTGAGGTTACTACCGGCGGACGTGCGCTTAAATTTTATTCGTCAATGCGTATTGATGTAAGAAAAATTGAACAGTTAAAGGGCGCAGGAAGTGAATTTATCGGCTCTCGTACTCGTGCTAAGATTGTTAAAAATAAGGTTGCGCCTCCTTTCAAGAGTGCTGAATTTGATATTATGTATGGCGAGGGCATTAGTAAGGTTGGCGAAATTCTTGATATGGCTGTTCAGTATGATATTGTTCACAAGGGCGGTTCGTGGTTCTCTTACGGTGACCGCAGGCTCGGTCAGGGCAGAGATAATGTTAAAGAAATTATTAAAAATGAACCTGAACTTGCTGCTGAACTTGAGCAGAAGATTAAGGATAAAATTGCCGAGGATATCGAAAAAGCAAAGGAAGAACGTGTAGCAAAGGCTAACGCCTCTAAGCCTGCACCGAAGCCTGAAAAAAAGATTACACGTGAGGAAGCACTTGCTAAAATCAACATTATGGTTGAGGATGATGAGGACTGATGATTTTAACTCATCAAAAAGGCAGAGGAACTAAGGTTCATCTGTTTCTTGACGGGGAATATGCCGCCACTACTGATGAAAACTGTTGGCTTGATAATTATATTTCAAACGGAGCAGATATTGATGATGAGCAGTGGCAGTCTCTTCTTGTTAAAATAAATTACAAAAAAGCGTTAAATAAATGTGCCGACTATTTATCAAGGCGTGATTATTCCGTTAAAGAGCTTAAAACAAAGCTTTTAAAATCCGTTGATGAGGTAAGTGCTCAAAAAGCAGTTGACAGATATATCGAAGCAGGATATCTTGATGACGAAAAGTATTGCCAAAGGCTTATTGAATATTTACTTGAGGTAAAAAAGTTTTCAACAGCTAATATTAAGCAAGAGTGCTTTAAGCGTGGTATTGACAGGGATATTGTTGACGAAAAACTGTCAATTATTGAAATTGATAACGTTTCAACAATTATCAAACTTATTAAATCAAAGTATGACACAAAGCTTAATCAGGAAAACGGGAAAGAAAAGGTAATTGCCGCACTTCAAAGAAAAGGTTTTTACTATTCGGATATTAAATCGGCATTTTACAGGATAGAAGAATATGACGAATAAAGTAGGTATGATTTCACTTGGTTGTCCTAAAAATCAGGTTGACGGTGAAGTAATGCTTGAAAAATTAAATAAAAGCGGCTTTGAAATAGCACAAAACATTGAAGACAGCGATGTTATGATTATTAACACCTGCGGCTTTATTGAAGATGCTAAACGTGAGGCTATTGAAACTATTTTAGAGGTTGCCGAATATAAAAAGGCAGGGATTATTAGCGCTATTGTTGTTACAGGTTGCCTTGCCGAAAGATATCAGGATGAAATCATTAAAGAAATTCCCGAAGTTGATTCGGTAATAGGTATCGGTGCGGATAATGATATTGTTAAAGTTTGTCACAAGGCTTTGCTCGGTGTAAGAACAAGTTTTTACCCTGATAAAAAATATCTTTTGCTTGAGGGTGACAGAATGCTTTCTACCCCTAAGCATTGGGCTTATTTAAAAATAAGCGACGGCTGCGACAACAGATGCTCTTATTGTGCAATTCCGCTTATACGTGGCGGTTATATAGAGCGCCCTATGGAGAATATTATTAGGGAAGCGCAAAATCTTGCCGCAAAGGGAATTAAAGAACTTATAATTATTGCACAGGATACCACAAAATACGGCTTAAAGCTTTACGGTGAATATCGTCTTGCAAGTCTTTTAAAGGAACTTGTTAAGATAGACGGCATTGAGTGGATTAGGCTTTATTATTGCTATCCTGACAGAGTTACCGACGAGCTTATTGACGTAATTGCAAGTGAGGAAAAAATTTGCCCATATATTGATATTCCACTTCAACATTGTGATAAAAATATATTAAAGGCTATGCACAGAACAGGCTCATATGAGCAACTTAAAGACCTTCTGTTCAAAATGAAGGAAAAAATTCTCAATCTTGCACTTCGTACAACATTTATGGTTGGATTTCCCGGTGAAAGTGATGAGCATTTTGAGGAACTTTGCAGATTTATTAAGGAAATTAAATTTGACAAAATGGGTTGCTTTACATATTCTGCCGAGGAGGATACTCCTGCCGCCGAATACGATAATCAAATTGACGAGGAAGTTAAAAAGAGACGTGCCGACGTTTTGATGGATATTCAGTATTCAATCAGCGAGCAACTTAACAAAGCGAGAGTAGGCAATACATATAAGGTTATTGTTGATTCGTTTGACGACGGGATGTATAACGGCAGAGCTTATTTTGATTCTCCCGAGATTGACAGCGGAATAATATTTAAGAGTAATGATAAGCTTAAAATCGGCGAGTTCGTAAATGTTAAAATTACAGGCTGTGACGGCTATGATTTGATTGGAGAAAAAGTATGAATTTACCAAATAAAATAACAGTGTTTCGTTTTTGCTGTATTCCTTTTTTAATGGCATTTTCACTTATAGAATTTAAATACCATTGGGTTGCGGCACTTCTTGTATATTTCGTTGCATGTATGAGTGACAAGGCTGACGGAATTATTGCAAGAAAAAAAGGTCTTGTAACTGATTTTGGTAAGGTTATGGACCCTCTTTCAGATAAAACTCTCGTTTTTGCCGCTTATCTTGTATTTATCAATATGGGTTGGCATACAGAGCTTTGTATCCTTCTTATGCTTGCAAGGGAATTTCTCGTTGCAGGAATAAGAATGCTCGCCGCCGCAAACGGTGAGGTTATTGCCGCAAACGGTTTTGGTAAGTGCAAAACGTTTCTTCAAATGTCAACAACAGGTATGACTTTCCTTCTTCTTGCAATCGGTGAGGGTGCGGCTGACATCACAACTACGACTCCTTGGCTCAATGTTTATTGTGCTATTGCATTTTGGGTTGTAAGCGTTGTTGCTGTTTTAAGCGGTCTTATTTACGCTAAAGACGGTTGGCATTTAATAAAAACAAAATAATTGTTGCAAATTTTAAAAAAATATATATAATAATAGTAGAAATAATTGTTTAATATTAAAAGCTGTGATGCAGAGAAGTAAGCAGTTAATTATTTATTCAGAGAATGAGCCGTTTTGCTGTGAGGCTTTATAAATAATCTGCTAAAATGCACTGCGGAGTTGCTTAAAGGAATTTAGTATTTTAAGCCGTTTTGCCACGTTATAGGCATAAGCTGTATATTTTGCAGCCTGAGTATAAACAAGAGTGGAACCGCAGTATTTTATTGCCTCTGTCAATTTGACAGGGGCTTTTGTTTTTATTATATTGAAATCTGTAAGGGAGATATATTATATGTTTGACTCATTTAAAGAGGATATTAAAAGCTTTATGGAGCACGATCCGGCGGCGAGAAGTCCTATTGAAATAGTGCTTCTTTACCCCGGATTTAAGGCGCTTCAAAGCCATAAAAGAGCAAAGTGGTTTTTAAATCATAATATGCCTTTTATAGCAAGATATATCAGTCAGCGTTCGGCGCATAAAACAGGTATCGAAATTCACCCCGGTGCTACAATCGGCAGAAGAGTTTGCATTGACCACGGTAACGGTATTGTTATCGGCGAAACAACTGAAATCGGCGATGACGTTATGATTTATCAGGGTGTAACACTTGGCGGTACCGGCAAGGATGTCGGCAAACGTCACCCAACTATTGAAAGCGGCGTTATGATAGGCTCCGGCGCTAAAGTTTTAGGGCCTATTACTGTCGGCAGAAATGCTAAAGTCGCCGCAGGTGCAGTCGTTGTTAAGGATGTTGAACCTAATTGTACTGTTGTCGGCGTTCCGGGTGAGGTAGTTAGGATTGACGGCGAAAGGGTAGATGACCTTGACCAAATCAATATTCCTGATCCGCTTATGAATTTGATTAGAGAAAATCAGGCTGAAATTGAAAAACTTAAAGAAGAAATTGAAAAATTAAAGGAGCAAAAATAATGAAGATTTATAATACAATGACTCGTCAAAAGGAAGAGTTTGTTCCAAATGACCCTAAGGAAGTTAAAATTTATGCTTGTGGACCGACGGTATATAATTATATTCATATCGGTAACGCTCGTCCGCTTTGTGTTTTCGACGTTTTAAGAAGATACCTTGAATACAGAGGATACAATGTAAAATTTGTTCAAAACTTTACCGATGTTGACGACAAGATTATTAAACGTGCAAATGAAGAGGGCAGTACCTTTGAGGAAATTTCTAAAAAGTACATTGAAGAATTTTGGACTGACGCTAACGGATTGAATTTCAAAAAAGCAACAGTTCACCCAAAGGCAACGGAGAATATTGATGAGATTATTAATATAATCAAAACTCTTGAAGAAAAAGGTTACGCTTATTCAGTTGACGGCGACGTTTATTTCAGAACTCTTAAATTTAAGGACTACGGCAAATTAAGCCATCAGCCTATTGAGGATTTACAGTCGGGCGCAAGAATTGCTATAGGAGAGAAAAAAGAAAATCCTCTTGATTTTGCTCTTTGGAAAGCTGCAAAAGAGGGTGAGCCTTATTGGCAGTCGCCTTGGGGTAAGGGCAGACCGGGCTGGCATATTGAATGTTCTGCTATGAATAAAAGATATTTAGGCGATACAATTGATATTCATTGCGGCGGTCAGGACCTTATTTTCCCTCATCACGAAAATGAAATTGCACAAAGCGAGTGCGCAAACGGTTGCACTTTTTCAAAATATTGGATGCACAACGGCTATATCAATGTTGATAACGTTAAAATGAGTAAATCACTCGGAAATTTCAAAACAGTTCGTGAAATTGCCAATGTTTACGGTTATGAAGTTATCAGATACTTTCTTGTTTCATCTCATTATCGTTCACCTATTAATTACAGCCTTGAAATAATTGAACAGTGCAAAAGCGCTCTTGAAAGACTTTATACTTGCCGTGAAAGCCTTGATTTTGCTATTAAAAACGCTAAAGACATAGCTGACGATACTGAGCTTATCAACCGCATAAACAGCCGCAGAGAGCAATTTATTAAGGCTATGGACGACGACCTTAATACTGCCGACGGTGTTGCGGCAATCTTTGACCTTGTTAAGGATATCAATATATCTATTCTTGATAAGGAAGTTTCTAAAAATGTTTGTCAAACAGCCGCTGATGTGTTTGACGAACTTTGCGATGTGCTCGGTATTCTTTATAACAGAAAGAGCAACGACGTTGACGCTGAAATTGAAGCGCTTATTGAAGAACGTCAGACGGCAAGAGCTAATAAAGATTGGGCAACGGCTGACCGTATTCGTGACGAGCTTAAAGCTAAGGGCATCATTTTAAAGGATACACCGCAGGGTGTTACTTGGACTAAAGAATAATAATTAATCGGGCAGGGGACTTTGGTTTTCCTGCCTTTTTTAGTGAGGGATATGATGGTTGATAAAAGAAAATTTAAGGATATTAATGTATCTCTTTTAGGTTTGGGCACAATGCGACTGCCGTGCGAAACCGAACAAAAAAGAGAATCAAACCCTAATATTGATTATGATAAGGCGCAAAGTCTTGTCGATTTAGCATATAAAAACGGAGTGAACTATTTTGATACTGCATATATGTATCATTGTGGTAAAAGCGAAGCCTTTATAGGTTATGCGTTAAAGAAATATCCGAGAGATACATATTTTATTGCTGATAAGCTACCTGTTTGGTTGTGTGATACTAAAGAGGATATGAAGCGTGTGTTTGACGAACAGCTTGAGCGAACCGGTATGGATTATTTTGATTTTTATCTTCTTCATTCTCTTGATAATGAAAATTTTGAAAAATGCGAAAAATTCGACGCTTATGATTTTTTAAAGGAAATGCAAAAAGAGGGTAAGATTAAATATATCGGCTTTTCGTTTCACGGAACGGTTGACGATTTAAGAAATATAATATCTGCTCATAAATGGGATTTTGCTCAAATTCAAATGAATTATCTTGATTGGGAAAATCAAAATGCAAAGATGCAATACCAAATACTTGAAGATGCAGGTATTCCTACAATCGTTATGGAGCCTGTAAGGGGCGGTAAGCTTGCTTTGGTTAATGACGAGATATCGGATATGTTTAAATCGTTAAAGCCTGATAACAGCCCTGCCTCGTGGGCTATGGGTTTTGTTGCAAGCCATAAAAATATAATCACAATTTTAAGCGGAATGAACAGTGCAGAGCAAATGCTTGATAATCTTTCTACTTTAACTGATTTTAAGCCGTTTACTGATATTGAATATTCCCTTTGCGAAAAGGCAGCCACAATTATTAACAAAAGCGAGGTTATTTCCTGCACGGGCTGTGACTATTGCCAACCTTGCCCAAAGGGTATTAAAATCAGTTCGTTTTTCTCTCTTTATAACAGCGTCGTTTCAGGTGAAATTGACATCAATTCGGGTAGAGATAAATATAACTCTTATAAAGTCAATCCGACAGCCTGCGCTTGGTGCAATAAATGCAAAAATCATTGCCCGCAATCAATCAGCGTGCCCGATGTATTAGAGGGTAAGGTAGTCAAACTTTTTATGCAGTGAATTGATTATCGTTAAATTCAAAACAACTTTATATTGTCAATATCGTAATATGTATTGCTAATATCTTAATATTATGTTAATATTAACTTAATAAATATATTAGGGGAAGTTTGTATGAAAAAGAGGCTGAGCGTTTTACTGTCGATTATAATTGTTTTATCTGTATGTGCGCCGATTACAAGCGTTATGGCAGAAGAAGCAAGAAAGCAAAGTGTATTAAAAACAGGCAAAGAAATTGCCGCACTGTGCAATGAATATGACAATTACAATGAATTAGACAGTACAGATGAACAAACTATCAATACAAGATTGATAGTTAAGTCCGATGATAAAATTGAAGAATATGATGCTATCAACAGTGTTTATGGATTTGGTTATGCCTTTTTGCAGTATGCAGATGATGAATCAGCAGAATTTGCGAAAACACAATATGAAAAAGCAGGTTATACAGCAGATTATGATAGTGTTATTACCACTTCTTCTACCTCTATAGGTTCCGGTGGTAACTGGAGTGATGAATGGGCATACGAAGAAACGGATGCAGTTTCTGCTCTTGATTATTATAAATTAAGGGCTAAACTCAATATAAATATTGCTGTAGTTGACAGCGGAATCAATTATAACCACGAATTATTTAAAAACAGAATCGAACGCACAAAAGTAGATTTCAGTACTGATGCTTCAGGTGACGAAAGGGACACATCAGGTCATGGTACAAAAGTGGCTGGTGCTATCGCTAAAAGTACGCCAAGTAATGTTAAACTATTCGCTTATAAAATATTTAACAAAAACTCAAAAGGTACTTCGTCAGAGGCTGTAGCCGCTTTATCATATATCAAGCAATTAAAAAACAAGCCTGATATAATAAATTGTTCATTTTCAACAGGAAGTCTTGGAACTGTAATAAATGAACTTGTTGATATGGGAGTCACTGTTGTTGCTGCAGCCGGTAATGATGGTAAAGAAGTTTATCAACAACCTGCAATATTTGATAGTGTTATAACCGTTGCCGCCACAAATCAATATGGCTATGCATGGTCTTCTTCAAGTTATGGTAGTTGTGTGGATATTTCCGCTCCCGGAGTTGGCGTATATACTGCTAATTTTCCCGGTAATAATACTTATGCACAATTCCCCGGAACCTCTATGGCAACGCCGCTTGTATCAGCAGCCGCAGCCTATGTCCTGATGGAACACAGAAGCTACACACCCGAACAGGTTAAGCAGGAAATTATTGCAACTGCAACACCATTTAAAAAGAGTGACTGCTATAATGACCGTTACGGTGCAGGAATCGTCAATTTTTCTAACATCATAAACGGTACAAGATGCAAAGATGTTACTGCTAATTTGCAAAGCGGTGTTTATCGTGATAGCATAAGCGTTGAACTAAAATGTGCCAACACACTCGCAGACATTTATTACACAACAGACGGGACTTTGCCTACTAAAGAGAACGGCACTAAATATACAGAACCATTTACTGTAAGTGAAAGCGAAAGAGTAACAGCAGTCGCATTTGCAAGAGCAGGCACACCGTTCAAAAGTAAATTTACTTATCTTGATTATTACATATTAAAAGACGGCGAGAGTGAATTTATAGTAGATAATTATAATTGCCTAAAGGCTTATCTCGGAAATGATACAAATATTACTATTCCAGACACAATTGACGGTATTGAAATATACGGAATAGCAAAATATTGCTTTAAAAATTCCAATATCGAAAGCGTGACATTGCCTGACAAAAGATTATCGATAGAAGATGAAGCCTTTTACGGTTGCAAAAATTTGAAAAATATTAACCTTTCTAAAGTAACATATATCGGACCGTATGCTTTTGCAAATTGCACATCGCTTACAGATAAAGCAGATTTTTCATCAGTAGAACGTGTTGACGAAACGGGACTTGCATATACTTATTTTAAAACGATAAATTTGCCTGAATGCACAAATATCGGTCAGCTTGCATTTGAAGGCTCAAAGGCTGAAAATATTATTTTTGGCAAATTAGAGAGGACAAGCAATGCAGCTTTTTATAACTGTTCTAATTTAAAAAAGCTTTATATACCGAAGGTTAAATCCTTTTCAAGTAATAATACAAGGTCATGTAATTCAATCGAGCTTATTTTTGCACCGTCTGTTAAATATCTTACACTTGACGTTACTCACGATATTAACGTTTATTGCGATTTGTTATTAAGTGCACAGATTGAAAATCCGTCTAAATATAATTGCAATATTATAACTCAAAGCTATGCTCCGGGACTTAAAGACGTTGACAGCTCATTATATAATCATATTAGCAGTGACGATTTCGGAGTTTCCAAGGCAGGGGAATATCGCAGAAGTGATGCCGGATTACGCTTTGGTTTTACATTTGACAGCAGTAAAATAGGCTTTGATTTTAATGAGTTTGCACAAAATACTGAATACGGCTTTGTATATTCTTATAATGATTTTAGCGGTGTAAGCGATTCTTCAAAAAAGGAACGCTTGAGAGCTAATGAGTCAAATTCGTTAATTAAATCAGCAGACAATAGAATTGTTGACGGTACGGTTTCAACATATAATGCAGTATTTACCGATATCCCTGCGGAAAGTGCTGCTGACGGTATATCTGTTCGTTCATACTTTTGTATTGACGGAATGTATTTCTATTCACCTGTTGTAACATACAGCCTTTCGAGTGTGTCAGATTATAGCGATAACAGCGAAGCCGACAACGATATTAAATATGACCATATTCACAGCTACGTTAAGAAAAATATCGGTCCATTTTGTGTAACAAAGGGCTATACAATGTATGAATGTAACGGTTGCGGAAAAAGTTATATAGTTGATTATATTGAACCTGTAGGTCACAAGTATAAATTCGTTGATGCAAAGAACGGCTTGTTAAACTATCAATGCCCTTATTGTGATAATAATATTACAAAATCCAAGAGCGAATTACCTATATTTATTGATTGCGTAAATACTAAGGTAGTGCGAGGTAATGACAATATGTATCTTGATTTGAATAATGACGGATATATAAATGCAAAGGACTATGCATTACTTAATAAAATTTCAAATTAAAAATCGGCATAACAAAACCCTCCTGATTGATTCAGGAGGGTTAGACTGTCGATAAAGTGGCTAAACCGTGCCGTGCTATAAAACGAAATTCCATTCG
>ENA-OUQN01001887-OUQN01001887.1-human-gut-metagenome-genome-assembly--contig:-NODE-1887-length-11305-cov-4.016711_pt1 | contig 11305 bp, 9 predicted proteins | sample MGYA00237950_ERZ548832 | MGnify/ENA primary metagenome ERZ548832 (study PRJEB26490, sample SAMN05194703) | human gut metagenome | biome: terrestrial biome; feature: human-associated habitat; material... | reverse complement strand
TATTAAAAGCGTAATACCTAATGCGGACAAAAAATAATATTCTTTGCTTTCGCCTTTAAATTGTAATGTTTGTTTTTTTGTGATAACGCAGCCTATTATTAAAGATATAATTGCTAAAATCATTGAAATACCTTTAAAGAAAATGTCACGCCTTTTTATTTCAAAGGGCATAAAGGTTATGAAAAGTCCTAATATCAGTGCAGTGTTTGCCGTGACCGAGCCTATTGCATTGCCGACTGCCATATCGACGTTTTTGGTTACGGTTGCCTGAACGCTTACTATTATTTCAGGCAGAGTTGTAGCAATTGAAACGATTGTTGCGCCAATTATAAAATTAGGTATTTTAAGCATTTTTGCCGCTTGTGTAGCACTGTCTACAAAAATATCACCGCCCTTGATTATTAAAAAAAGTCCGATAATAAAAAAGGTGTATGTAAAAATATTCGCCATATCTGTCCGCCTTAAAATTTAGTTGTGTTAAATGCTTATATATGTTATAATATTTCAGTTAATTAATATATGAGGTGACGTTATGTCTAAAAACAAAAAATTCACTCCTTTAATATTTATTCCTATTGCAGTGGCAGTATTCGTGTTAATCTTTCTTGCTGTAAGCGGTCATTTAACTAAAACCGAGGATATAAAAAAGCCTACTGCCGAAACCTCAATTTCAGTCGTTAATGATGAAACAACTGAGCCTACAAGCGCTAATACCGACGGTAAGGTTACTCTTTGCGCAGTTGGCGATAATCTTATTCACAACACCTTGATTGATGCAGGTAAGCAGGAGGACGGAAGCTACGACTATACTTGCCTTTATAAAAATATTGCTCCCGTTATTCAAAAATATGATATGTCCGTAATTGACCAAGAAACAGTTTTGGGCGGCTCTGAATTTGAATATACGGGTTATCCTGTTTTTAATTCTCCGCAAGAAGTCGGCGACGCTGCTATTAAGGCAGGTTTTGATATTTTCAATTGCGCAAATAATCACATTATGGATAAAGGCTCTCAGGGCGTTATGAATGAAATTGATTATTTCAAAAAACAAAAGGATATTGTTTATCTTGGCATTAACGAGGACGAGCAGAGTTATAACACTGTTAAATATTATGTGAAAAACAATATAACATTTGCACTTCTTAATTATACCTATGGCACAAACGGAATTGACTTGCCAAGCGATAAGCCGTGGCTTGTTAATTTGATTAATAAGAACAAGGTTACTAAGGATATAAAAGAGGCAAGGGAAAACGCCGACGTTGTAATCGTGTTCCCTCATTGGGGAACAGAAAACAGCTTTGGTATATCTGATTATCAAAAGGAATATACCGAGCTTTTCAGTTCTCTCGGAGTTGACCTTGTTATCGGTTGTCACCCTCACGTTATTCAGCCGGTTAAAGAGGTTACTAATGACAAGGGGCATAAAATGCTTGTTTATTATTCTCTCGGTAATTTCATTTCTCATCAAATTGAAATTGACCAACTTTGCGGCGGTATGGCAAGTGTTGATATTGAAAAGAAAAACGGCGAAATCACAATTGAGGGCAAATTTGTACCGATTGTAACTCATTACAGCAGAACAGACAGCGGCAAATTTACATTTGACGTCTATAAGCTGAGTGATTATAATGAAGAGCTTGCCTCCTCGCATTCTCAAAAGGGCGGCACACCCGAATATTATAATAAGCTTGTTAAAAAGGTTGTGGATGAAAAATACCTCGATTTATCGAAATAGTCTATTTTTTGTCATTTTGTATAAAAACTTTTAGCGTGAATTATTGCTCACGTGGTAAATTGACAAAATTGTATAAAATCGTTGACAAACGTAAATTTGCTGACTATAATGAAATTGTAGTAAGAACAAAGGCGTTCCGAGTGAATTCGGAGCGCCTGTTTTTTTGCTTTATTTTATTAAAACGAATTCTTAAGAGAGGAGTATTTACTATGAGTAAGTACACAAAGGAAGAAATCCTTAAAAGCGCACAGGAAAACGGCGTAGAATTTATCAGACTTCAGTTTACAGACGTTTTCGGTATTATGAAAAACGTTGCTATCACAAGCTCACAGCTTGAAAAAGCACTTGATAATGAGTGTATGTTTGATGGCTCGTCAATTGACGGCTTCGTAAGAATTAACGAAAGTGATATGTATCTTCATCCTGATTATGATACATGGACAATTTTCCCTTGGAGAAAGCACCAGAACGCTCAGACAGCTCGTCTTATTTGCTCTGTTTATTGTGCAGATAATGAGACTCCGTTCCTTGGCGACCCAAGAAACGTTCTTCAGAAGGTTATGAATGAGGCTGCTGAAATGGGTTACAGCTTTAACGTAGGTCCTGAATGTGAGTTTTTCCTCTTTAAGCTTGATGAAGACGGTAATCCGACAACTACAACAGGTGATGAGGGTGGTTACTTTGACCTTAACCCAATCGACCATGGCGAAAACTGCCGTCGTGATATCTGCCTTGCTCTTGAGGAAATGGGATATACAATTGAAGCATCTCACCATGAGGTTGCTCAGGGACAGCACGAAATTGATTTCAAGTTTGATGAGGTTATGACAAGTGCTGACCGTGTAATGACATTTAAGCACGTTGTTAAAACTTATGCTACAAAGCATGGCCTTCACGCAACATTTATGCCAAAGCCGATTTACGGTATTAACGGTTCAGGTATGCATACTAATATGTCACTTATGACTAAAAATGCTGAGGGCAAAACAGTTAATGCTTTCTATGATTCTGAAAGCGAAGACGGTCTCAGCGATGTTGCTCATTACTTTATCGGCGGACTTCTTAAGCACGTTAAAGGTATTGCCGCTTATTCAAACCCGACTGTAAATTCATATAAGAGACTTGTACCGGGTTATGAAGCTCCTACTTATATCGTTTGGTCGGCATCTAACCGTTCTTGTCTTGTTCGTATTCCTGCCGCAAGAGGTATGGGTACTCGTGTTGAACTTCGTTGTCCTGACCCAACCTGCAATCCTTATCTTGAAATGGCACTTTGCCTTGCAGCCGGTCTTGACGGAATTAAAAACAAAATTGTTCCTGCTCCGGCAGTAGATTATAATGTATTTGACCTTTCAAATGAAGAACTTGAAGAAAGAGGTATAGATTGTCTTCCGGGCTCACTTGAAGAGGCTGTTAAGGCTTCAGAGGCTGACCCATTTGTTAAGGAAACAGTAGGCGAACACGTATTCAACGCATACACAGAAGGCAAGAAGGCTGAATGGGACGAATACAGAACAAAGGTTTCACAGTGGGAAATCGACAGATATATGGTTAATTATTAATTTTTACTTAACCCTCTCTTATGGCATTTATGCCATTTAGCCAAGCCGATATCATTTCGGTGTCGGTTTGGCTTATTTTTTCAGCACAATGGGGTGCGACAATGCAATTGCATTTGCCGCACCCTGTTTTTTTATTTCTTTTTGTCATTACAAACTATATAATTTGAGGAGGAAGAATAAATGAATATAACATCTATTCTTGAAAAGGTCGACAGCGAAATGTTCGGCATCTGGTTTTTGATTGGTGCGGCTCTCGTTTTCTTTATGCAATGCGGTTTTGCTATGGTTGAAACGGGATTTACACGTGCAAAAAATGCGGGTAATATTATAATGAAAAATCTTATGGATTTTTGCATCGGTACTCCGATGTTTATATTGCTCGGTTTTGGTCTTATGATGGGTGAAGAGGTCTTAGGCGGCTTTTGCGGTATGCCGACCTTGGGCGTTTTCACAAATTATCAAAACTTTGATTGGTCAAACTTTGTATTTAACCTTGTGTTCTGCGCTACAGCGGCAACTATTGTTTCCGGTTCAATGGCGGAGCGTACAAAGTTTTCAAGCTATTGTATTTATTCGGCAGTAATTTCTGCTGTCGTTTATCCAATCGAGGCAGGTTGGATTTGGAATCCAAACGGTTGGCTTGCTAATCTTGGTTTCCATGATTTTGCAGGCTCTTGCGCTATTCATACGGTTGGCGGTATAACTGCACTTATCGGCGCAATTATGGTCGGTCCCCGTATCGGTAAATATGTTGAGGATAAAAAAACAGGTAAAAAGGTAGCAAAGGCAATTCCCGGTCACTCACTTACTCTCGGCGCACTCGGTGTATTTATCCTTTGGTTTGGATGGTACGGTTTCAACGGTGCAGCAGCAAAGAGCGGACCTCAGCTTGCTTCTATCTTTTTAACAACAACGTGTGCACCTGCTATTGCAACTTGTGTAACTATGATTTTCACTTGGATTAAAAACGGTAAGCCGGACGTTTCAATGTCGCTTAACGCTTCACTTGCAGGTCTTGTTGCAGTAACAGCAGGATGTGATGTTGTCGATGCTCTCGGTTCTTGCCTTATCGGTGCGGTTTCCGGTATCCTCGTAGTTGTTGCTGTTGAATTTATTGATATTAAACTTAAGGTCGACGACCCTGTAGGCGCCGTAGCAGTTCACTGTGTAAACGGTATGTGGGGCACAATTGCAGTAGGTCTTTTCGCAACAAATTCTGTTCCGGGCAACGATTCGTTTAAAGGCCTTTTCTACGGCGGCGGTTTCTCACTTCTCGGCAAGCAACTTTTAGGTCTTGTTTGTGTTGCAGCTTGGACAATTGTTACAATGACAATCGTATTCCTTATTATTAAGAAAACTAACGGACTGCGTGTATCTGAGGATGAAGAAATCAAGGGTCTTGACGCTACTGAACATAATCTTCCGTCAGCTTATGCAGATTTTATGCCGGCTATGGCATTTGCTACATCGTCATCAATTAAAGCTTCTGCCCCTAAGGCAAGTGTTCCGGCTTCGCCTCTTGCACCTGTTGAAAAGGCAGTTGAGGTTGAAACTTATACAACTAAAAAATCGCCTGAGCTTTCAAAGGTAGTTATGATATTTAATCCTGCAAAATTTGAAGATATCAAAACTGCTATGAATTCGATAGGCATCACCGGAATGACTGTAACAAATGTAATGGGTTGCGGCACTCAAAAGGGCCATATCAGAAAATATCGTGGTATTGAAATTGAAGAAATGAATCTCAATCCAAAAATGAAGCTTGAAATGGTTGTTTCGGCAGTGCCTGTTGAAAAGGTTATTGAAACTGCAAGAGACGTTCTTTATACAGGTAATATCGGTGACGGTAAAATCTTTATATATGATGTGGAGGATGCCGTAAAGGTTCGTACAGGCGAGCGTGGATATGACGCTTTGCAGGGCGAAGACGATGTTTAATACTTGTTTAATTTAATCCCTTACAAATATTTGTATTTGTTATTTTCTACCTAAGGAAAAGCAGGATTGCAATTGCAGTCCTGCTTTTCCTATTGCATAAATATAATATGGTATTCATTAGAATACGCATAAGTATACGACAATGTTCATAAGTACTGTGATATTATACATAAATAAAGCGAAAAATTGCTTTAATTTTGTAATTTGTATAATTGACTACAGTGCATTATTTATTGTAAAATTAATTAAACGGTGATATTTAATGAACATAATGTTCATAAATTTTATATTATCATTTCTATTTAACTTAAGGAGAGGATATTATGTTGAAAGAGGGAGAAATCAGGATTCCGTCAGGCTGTGCCATTGCTGCAATAATCGACAGAAAAGGCAATCGTATCAACGGTTCGGAAATTATTAAATCTATCGCTCTTATGCATGACAGGTCTAACGGCCTCGGCGGCGGCTTTGCGGCTTACGGCATTTACCCTGAACACAAAGACGAATACGCAATTCACGTTTTCTATGATTCTAACGAAGCAAAAAAACAATGTGAGGATTTTCTTTTTAGGCATTTCAATATTGATGTTGCTGAAAGAATACCTACCCGTCAGGTACCGAGTATTGAAAAAGGACCTGATATTTGGAGATATTTCGGCAAGGCTAACCGTGTTCGTATGAAGGATGCACGTCAGGATGAACTTGAATATGTTGCTCAGTGCGTAACCAAGGTTAACAACGCTATTGACGGCGCATATATTTTTTCAAGTGGTAAAAATATGGGCTGTTTTAAAGCGGTAGGATATCCTGAGGATGTTGGCGAGTTTTATATGCTTGACCAATATGAGGCGTATATTTGGACTGCTCACGGCAGATTTCCAACCAACACCCCCGGCTGGTGGGGCGGTGCTCATCCGTTTAATATTCTTGACTGGTCAATTGTTCATAATGGCGAAATTTCTTCTTATGACACTAACCGCAGATATATTGAGCAGTTTGGCTATATTTGTACAATGCAGACAGATACCGAAGTTATCACTTATCTTTTTGACCACCTTTTGCGCCACCATAATCTTCCTATCGAGGTTGCCGCTGATGTTCTTACAGCGCCTGAATGGGAGGAGATAGATAAAATGGACGATGACAGAAAGGAATATTTCACAAATCTTCGTTCAATTTATAACGGCGCTCTCGTAAACGGTCCTTTCTCCGTAATTCTCGGTTCTAATAAAGGACTTCTTGCTATTAATGATAGGCTTAAGCTTCGTTCGCTTACTGCGGCAACAAAGGGCAATAGGGCATATTTTGCTTCTGAGGAATCGGCTATCAGAATTATTTGCCCTGACCCTGAAAAGGTATGGTCTGTTTCAGGCGCCGAGCCTGTATTTATTCCGCTCGAAATTGATGATGAGGAGGTTGAGGACTGATGATTAATTATATTCCACGTAAATTTACTGTCATTCGTGATAAAGAATTATGTATTAACTGCGGCTGTTGTGTTCGTCAGTGCTCAAACGAATGCCACTATTTTGATGAGGACGGCAAAACCGTATTGGTTAATTCAAAAAATTGCGTTGCGTGTCACAGGTGTGTTGACCTTTGTCCTACGGGTGCGCTTCGCATAGAAAAATATGTTTGCGATTATCGTGATAATGCAAACTGGACTCCTACCTATCAGCAAGAAATTTGCCGTCAGGCAGATACAGGCTCTGTTCTTCTTTCGGCAATGGGTAATCCTAAACCATATCCTATTTATTGGGATAAAATCTTGCTTAATGCATCACAAGTAACCAACCCGTCTATCGACCCACTTCGTGAGCCTATGGAAATTCGTACTATTTTAGGCCGTAAGCCTAATAAGCTTGAGGTTGAAAGAAAGGGTAAATCAATTACTAAAATGCCGCCTCAGGTTATGCTTGAAACACCTATAATGTTTTCTGCTATGAGTTTTGGCTCAATCTCTCTTAATGCTCAAAAATCGCTTGCAATGGCGGCTGTTGAGCTTGGAACGCTTTTTAATACAGGCGAAGGCGGACTTCATCCTGATTTGCGTTCTTTTGGCGATTATGCAGTTGTTCAGGTCGCTTCCGGTCGTTTTGGCGTTCATAAGGATTATCTTAATAATTCTAAATTTATTGAAATCAAAATCGGTCAAGGTGCTAAGCCGGGTATCGGCGGTCACCTCCCCGGTGAAAAAGTTAATGTAGAGGTATCAAATGCACGTATGATTCCTGAGGGATCAGATGCTATTTCTCCTGCTCCTCACCACGATATTTATTCTATTGAGGATTTGCGCCAGCTTATTTGGTCGCTTAAGCAGGCAACTCATAATAAAAAGCCTGTTTCCGTTAAAATTGCCGCAGTACATAATGTTGCCGCAATTGCTTCCGGTGTTGCAAGAGCAGGTGCGGATATTGTTGTAATTGACGGTTTTAGAGGCGGTACGGGTGCCGCACCTACAAGAATAAGAGATAATGTAGGTATTCCTATTGAACTTGCACTTGCAGCAGCTGACCAAAGGCTTCGTGACGAGGGTATTCGTTCAACTGTTTCTCTTGTTGCCGCAGGTTCTTTCCGTTGTTCATCTGATATTGTTAAAGCAATTGCTCTCGGTGCAGATGCTTGCTATGTTGCTTCTGCTCCTCTTATTGCAATGGGCTGCCATATGTGCCAAACATGTAATACCGGTAAGTGTAATTGGGGTATTGCTACTCAGCGTCCTGACCTTACACGTCGTCTTAATCCTGAAATCGCTCATAAAAGGGTAATCAATTTAATAAACGCTTGGAATCACGAAATTAAAGAAATTATGGGCGGTATGGGTATCAACTCTACTGACTCGCTTCGTGGTAACAGACTTATGCTTCGTGGTATCGGTCTTAGTGATAAAGAACTTGAAATACTCGGTATTAAGCATGCCGGCGAATAAGGAGGGCATAGATATGAAAAAAGTTTTCGCAAGAGAAGAACTTTGCATAAACTGCCGCCTTTGCGAGGTTTATTGCAAAACAGCTCATTCAAAATCTAAAGACGTAGTTAAAGCATATAAATCGGAAAATCCTGAACCTGTAAGCAGAATTTCTGTTTTCGGCGATAAGGTCGCTTCCGTTGCAGTCAATTGCCGCCATTGCGATGACCCTGCATGTGTTAAGGCTTGCATTACAGGCGCAATGACTAAGGATAAAAAAACAGGCATTGTATCTGTTAACGAGGATAAGTGCATAGGCTGTATGACTTGCCTTGCAGTTTGCCCAATCGGTTGTATTAAGCAGGGCAATATTGCATATAAGTGTGACCTTTGTCAGGGCGAAGAACCGGCTTGTGTTAAAAACTGCCCTAATAATGCTTTGCTCTGGCTTGAGGTAGGAGGTGCTAAATAATGAATTATGTTATTGTAGGCGCTTGCGCCGCAGGTCTTGCTACTGCTGAGGCTGTCAGAAAAGCCGATGCCAAGGGTAATATCACAATGCTTACAGAGGAGGCTTATTTCCCTTATTCACGCCCTTCTATCAGCTATTTTCTTAAGGGCAAGGTTAAGGAAAGCGATATGGCTCTTCGTAAGCCGTCTTTTTATAAAACAAATAATATAAATGTTATTACAAACGCTAAGGTAACCTCTATTGACAGAAAAAATAAAACTGTTAAGGTCGGCAAAAAATCATACCCTTATGATAAGCTTTGCCTCGCAACAGGCTCAAAGCCGTTCGTGCCTCCTATGGAAAATGTTGAGGGCAAGGAAAATGCGGTTACATTTCTTGATTTAGCTTCTGCAAAGGAGCTTAAGTCTCTTGCAAATGAAAACACAAAAGCTGTTGTAATCGGTGCAGGTCTTATCGGTATGAAAGCTGCCGAGGGTCTTGTTAAAATATGCAAAAGCGTAGATGTTGTTGAACTTGCACCGAGAGTTTTACCGTCAATTCTTGATAAAACTTCTGCACGTCAAGTTAAAAAGCATTTGGAAAATAACGGCATTAAATTCCATTTGGAAAATACTGTTGTTAAGGCTCAATCAAAGGGTAAGCATATTACAGGTGTAACTCTTAAAGACGGCAAAACATTAAAATGCGATTTGCTTGTTCTTGCAGTCGGTGTAAGACCTCAGTGCGAACTTGCCGAAAGCGCAGGGCTTGAGGTGAACAGGGGTATTATTACCGATATTCACACTATGCAAACGAGCGATAATGATATCTATGCGGCAGGTGACTGCACTGTATCTGTTGATATGCTTGACGGTTCAAAAAAAATTATTGCTCTTTGGCCTAACGCAGTGCAGCAGGGCAGAGTTGCCGGCTATCAAATGGCAAGTGAAAGCAATACGGTAGACGGTACTTATTCTGTAAACGCTATTGACTTTTTCGGCCTTCGTATTTGCACCTGCGGTCTTATCAATGCTCAAGGTGAGCAATATTTTGATAAAATTAAATCTGACGGCGATGTATATAAAAGGCTTGTATTTGAGGGTGACAGGCTTGTAGGCTTTGTTCTTATCAATTCAAGCGAAAATGCAGGAATTTATACAAATCTTATTTCAAATAAGGTTGACCTTTCTACTCTTGAAGGCGATATTATGGAAACACCGTCAATATTTTTGTTTGATAAGGATACAAGAATTCAAAAGCTGAGAGGAGGCATTTTGTTATGATTATCGAAGCAGGACTTACTCGATATGAAGCAGTAAATAAGGAAATTGAAAAGCAACTTGAAAAGCAAAATAAGGTTACTGTAAAAGATGTCAACGGTCAGCGTTATATCGGTTGCGCTCTTGATGAGGGCAAAACAATTGAGGTTTACGGCACTCCGGGCAACGATATGGCTTGCTATTTAAACGGCGGCAGGGTCGTTGTTTTCGGAAATTGTCAGGACGCAGTCGGCAATACAATGGGCGGCGGCGAAATTGTTGTCCACGGTCACTCCGGTGATGCTATGGGTTACGGTATGCGTGACGGCCAAATTTATATCCGTGATAACGTTGCTTGCCGTGGCGGTATTCATATGAAAGAATTTAGGCAAATGCGCCCTGTTCTTGTTATCGGTAAAAATGCCGGCTCGTTTCTCGGCGAATATATGGCGGGCGGCACTATCGTATTGTTGGGCCTTGATATGAAAAGGGGCGAAAAGCTTTTCGGTACTCATTGCGCATCCGGTATGCATGGCGGCAAAATCTTTGTCCGTGGAACATTTCCTAAAGAAAATATTTCTCAGAATATTAAGGTTCAGGCTCTTGATGATGATGATAAAAAAGAACTTGACGAATATATTAAAAAATATTGCAAGTATTTTAATAAGGATTATAATGAAATTATGCAAAAGCCTTTTAAAAAGCTCGTTGCGGCAACATCACGTCCTTATGCAAATCTTTATACACCTAATTGATAAAAGCTACATTTTAAGGGATAGATTTCTTAACGAAATCTATCCCTTAAAAAATTTAAACCATAAAGTTTGTTTTAAATTGTATTTTAATCATAAATCAAAATATTTCAATTGCCTTTCAAGTGTTATTGAAAAATAAAAAATTTGAAAAGTGTTAGATAGCAACAAAAAATAATAGCCACCGACTAAACCGGTGGTTATCATTTTGCAATCTTAAATTATATAATTATGCATATTTTTCCCAAATAGGGCAATGACGATAACTATCACCGTCTTTACAAACATGCTCAACATGGGCATCGCCCCAATCCCATCTTTTATCGCATAAATCACAACGATAGCAATTATATTCTCCACCATCATATTGAATATGTAAACAGGACATAATTAACATTCCCCTTTCTGTTTATTATCACAATAAGGAGTATTTTTGACTCCTTTTTCTTGTAATTTTGCAACAAATTTATCTAATGGCATTTTAAAAAGATTATGAAACCATTTGTATTTTCCAAATAATTTCACTGCTGTCGGACTAATTGAATAATATAATTTTATAAAAATTCTTCCTAATAAATTTTCTTTAAGTGTATAATCTCTAAATCTTCTTAATGTCCAGACTTCAGGACAATCATATGAACCGTAAACGCATGTTGCGACATAGCAACCATCAGATGATTTTTTTTCGTTTTTATTA
>ENA-OUQN01001875-OUQN01001875.1-human-gut-metagenome-genome-assembly--contig:-NODE-1875-length-11379-cov-4.644207_pt1 | contig 11379 bp, 10 predicted proteins | sample MGYA00237950_ERZ548832 | MGnify/ENA primary metagenome ERZ548832 (study PRJEB26490, sample SAMN05194703) | human gut metagenome | biome: terrestrial biome; feature: human-associated habitat; material... | reverse complement strand
CGTCGGCAGCGTCAGATGTGTATAAGAGACAGGAATGGAGGATAAATATGGGCTTTTTCGGGAATTTATTTAAAAGTGAATTTGAAAAATGGGTTGAAGGAGCTTCTCATGAGGAGCTATCAGAGGCTTATGAAGAAGAAAGACAGGATTGGATTAAGAACGGATTCAATGGTGGAACCGGTGAAAAAACTCCTAAAATGAATCGTCTTAATAAAGAAATAAGTAAACGTGTAGCTGAAGAATGGGAAAATGACCCACGAAGAAATAAAGACCCAAACTTCCGTTGGACAGATGCTAATCGTTGGGATAAGGATTAAAATGATAAAGACTCCCCATCACCGGATGTATTCCAGTGGTGAGGAGCCTTTTTGCGTCTATAAGCATTACCCTTCAATATCAATTTTAAGTCCGGACTTGAGCTCCACCGTGAAGTGGTCATCCCAGAGGATGATTTGTTTAAGCCAGCGCTTTACCAAAGTCTCATCGAAATCCGTAAGGCTGGCAGGCTGCTTTTTAATGTAATCTTGCAGGTCATTGATTCTTGCAATCTGTGCATCTCTGGCAGCAGTGTCAACAGTGCATTTTTCACGCTGTTCACGAAGCTGGAAAATCTGATCGGCAATTTCATCGTATGCTTCTTTGCTGTTAGCCTTTTGTAGCAGTTCCTTTTGCAACTCTATAAGTTGCTCGTCAATTCCGTCAGCGGTATTTTTCTGTGCATCTCGGATGACCTTTGCAATATTCTGCTGAAGCTGTACCTGAAATGTTGACTTATCACCAAGGAGCGTGTTAATTGCCTGAACTACCACATTTTCCAATATTGTTTCATTGACGGTTCTGGCATGACACTCCAGTCCGGTGGATTCCAGTCTGCTGATGCATCTCCAAACAACTGATTTACAGCCACGATTGTTCCAGTGAATTCTGCGGAACATTTCACCACAATCACCACAAATTACTATCTGTGCAAAGCAGTGATTACAACTGTAGCAACGCTTTTTGCCATTGGCACTGGTTTTGACCACTCGCCTGCGTACCAGTTCGTCCTGTACTCGTAAGAAGATATCTTTTGGAATGATGGCTTCGTGGTTTCCTTCCACATAGTACTGGTAGTGTAAATTACCTTTCTCACGTCAGCGGAAAATTTGAAGATCGGTGAGATCACATCCCAGTTTTTGTACCAGCTCTTCATGGCGTTTGGATAATCTTTCTCCCACTTTTCTGTGACATGTTCAAGCTGCTTAAGTGCAGCGTCCTCAGACGGTGCGTGATAAATGGTTTTCAAATCGTTGGCAAACTCTTTCTTGTTTTTTGCACCAACATATTTCAGCGTGTTTCTTACTTGATGAACGATACAACGTTGTAATTCTGTCTGTGGAAATGCCGTATTTACGGCTTCTTTCATACCCGAAAGACCATCAGTACATATCACGAGGACATCCTTTACGCCGCGATTTTTCAGTTCATTCAGGACTCCAAGCCAATATTTTGCACTTTCGTTTTCTCCGATATGTATGGATAAAACTTCCTTGTGACCTGTCAAACTTACTGCGAGAATCACATATGCAGCCAGCTTCCTGATCTGCCCGTTATCACGCACTGAAAAGTGTACTGCATCGATGAAAACGATCGGATACACCGCATCAAGCGGACGATTCTGCCAATCTTCTATCTGCGGAAGAAGCCTGTCTGTGATGTCAGATACCATTCCGTCGCTGACTTCAAAGCCGTAGATCTCCTCGATGGTATCGCTTATCTGACGAGTTGTCATACCCTTTGCGTACAGAGAGATTATCTTCTGCTCAATGCCGGAGATGTCCTTTTGACGCTTTTTTACCACCTTTGGCTCAAATGTTCCGTCTCGATCCTGCGGTACTTCGATCTCAGTTTCGCCTAAATTTCCACGTATCTTCTTTGTTTTCTTTCCATTGCGGTAATTGGAGCTGTCCGAGCGTTCATATGAACGATACCCTAAGTGTTCATCCAGCTCTGCCTCAAGCATTTCCTGTATCGTGCCACCCATCAGATCTCTGAGAGCATCCTCAATATCTTTTGCTGTCCTGATATCATATTCCTCGATCAGTTCTGCGATGATATTCTTCTTTCCCTCGCTCATTGGTTCTCTTTTTCTTCTTGCCATAAAAAATCAGCCTCCTGTGTTATTTATATTTTACCATAGTTGACTGCGTTTTTACAGACTTTTTTTCGGTGGGTCGAATCCTCTGAATATCTGATTGTGTTGCGCTTGACTTGACAAGCTATCATTAAAAAATTCGCTTTTCTCCTGTCCCATCATTCTCACAGCCAGAATTTTTCAGAAATTTCCGCATACGCTCCGATTGCATTTTTATAGTGAATCAAGGTCAGATAGATCTCCTGCTGCCTGGTGTCGATGGCATATTGGATGCACTTGTCGATGTTGCACTTGGTAACGAGATCTGTCTTTTTCAAAAGTATTTCAACCAGTTCCAGGTTACCATCATCGATCAGCGCTTTCATGCCTTTTGCTAAATTCCTTTTCAGATATGCTCTGGCATCTGTATCATCATAAAAGTCGAAAAGCATTAAGGCCAATGCAAATTTCAGACTTGGTGACATCTTCGCTCTTGTATCTATTTTTTTCATTCTTAGCATTTGCATTGCTGCAACAATATCTTTTTCCATGTTATCATAACAGCGAATCATAAAAGCTCTTCCATTAGGAGCCGCAAGTTTAATGCTTTTGCAGCCATAAAAGGCCTTTTGTCCAATACTTCTCACGCTTTTCGGAATGGTAATATCGGTCAGGCTCGCACAGCCAGAAAACGCACTTTTTCCAATACTGGTCACACTGTTTGGAATGACAATGCTGGTCAGGCTTGTACAATGCAAAAATGCTCCTGCCCCAATGCTGGTTACACTGTCTGGGATTGCAATGTTGGTCAGACTTTCGCAGATCCCAAATGCCTCATCTCCAATGCTGTTCGCTCTATCTGGAATTGTAATGCTGGTCAGGCTTTTGCATCCCCAAAACACGCTGTCTCCAATATAGGTTACCCGGTCTGGGAGTGTGATATTCGTCAAGTTTGTACAACCGCCAAACATGCCCATTCCAATACGGACAACTCTTCTTGGAATGTTGATGCTTATCAATTTTCTGCATCCTCTAAACGCATGATCTCCAATGCAGGTTACTCTATCCGGAATTGTGATTCTAGTTAGGTTGATACAATTTTGAAATGACATTTCTCCAATGTGAATTACTCTGTCCGGAATTTTAATGCCAGTCAGATTTACACAATCTGAAAACGCCTCATCTCCAATAACGAGCACATCGTCCGGAATCACAACATCTCCGCCTGCGCCAGTGTACCTTGTCAATATACCGTTTTCAATTTGAAAATCACGGCAGCTGCTCATTTTGTTTTTCTCCTATATTTTCAATATAACACAACTGGAAACTGACGCACTTTTCGCTGCACTGAGCCTCATCGCACTTCAATTTGGCAGTTGCAAAAAAAGAGTTTTCTTAAAGCTCCAGATCCGCAATTTCCTGGTTCAGTTCCAGCTGTCTCTGATGGAACATCAATTCCTTATCGTGGACAAAATACGCATCGACCTTGTGTTCACCCAAAAATCTTGCACTATACGGATTCGCCGTCAGTTCTGTCACCAGAATCAACTGCTCCTGTCCATTGGGAAAGACCGTGTCACAAAACGCAAACATATGCCGCACCTGCTCCGACAATGCGTCGCTCCGCTTTTGGAATGCCTTTAACCGATTATCGAAATCCTTTTTCACCAGTGCAAAAGCTGCCTGCTTCGGATCAGACTGCACCAGTTTGCTCTGTTCCTCCAGAATCCGCATTACCTGCAGCTTTTGTTTCTGCTGTGCCTCAGAAAGACTTTTTGCCCGAATGCCGGCATTCAGTTTTTTTCGGTTGTTCTGGATATATTTTTTCAGCAGTGCTGCACCGTCCTCAGTCTTGGATTCCCGTTTGAACACACGCAGCGTCTTGACCAGTTCTCCCAATACGTCCTCTTCTTCCGTAGACTCCCGCATGGCACCCATCACAGCATCCAGCAGCAGTCCCACCAGAGAGAAACGCTCATCAAACTTTGCTCGTTTTGCACGTTCCTGAATATCGGTGCTTGCTGTACCTGCCAGAATGTCTTTGATCTGATAGTCGCTCTTGTACTTGTTGTACAAGTCATAGTAAATGGCGAAATCCTGTGCAATTTCCGGATTCTGAATGTACTGTTCCACCAGTTTTTGATCGACGGGAATCTTGTGTTGTTCATACAGGTGGATCATCTGGCTCAGGTCGTCCCAGCCTCTGGCGGTCACAAAACGCTTGCCGTCCACCGTAGTTTCCACCTTATAGAAATTCCCCTTTTTGATTTCCAGATAGGTCAGAATCGAGGAGTGCACCCCATTCAGATATGCAAACTCCTTCCACACCGCAAAATCCGGTTCCACATCTACCCGTTTCAGTCTGTCCCATGTGGCAATGTCAAACTCCCGGACAGAGCGGTTATATTCCGGCGGATTTCCGGCAGTGACAACGATCCAGCCAGCCGGAACTTCATGTCTGCCGAACACTTTATATTGTAGAAATTGCAGCATGATCGGAGTCAGTGTCTCCGAAACGCAGTTGATCTCGTCGAGAAACAGAATGCCGTTTTGAATGCCGGTGTTTTCCATCAGTTCATAGACGGAAGAGATGATCTCACTCATGGTATATTCGGAAACATCATACTCGCTGCCCTGATAGTTCACGTGCTTGATGAGCGGCAATCCCAATGCGGACTGTCTGGTGTGATGCGTCATGGAATAGGACAGCAGACCGATGCCCAATTCCGAGGCGACCTGTTCCATAATGGCAGTCTTTCCCACACCGGGAGGCCCCATGAGAAAAATCGGACGCTGTTTCTGCGGCGGAATCACATAGCGTCCCAGCTCATCCTTTGTCAGATAAGCAGTCACTGCGTTTTTGATTTGCTCTTTTGCTTCATGAATATTCATGGTTATACTTCCCTTTCTGCTCTATTACAGCCGGAACTTCCTGGAAATCTCCGTATACGCCCCGATCTCGTCTTTATGGTGAATCAAGGTCAGATAGATTTCCTGCTGTTTGGTGTCAATGGCATACTGGATAAACTTGTCTACGTTTTTCTTGGTGATTAAATCCGTCTTTTCCAGAAGTACCTGAATCAGCTCCAGATTGCCGCTGTCAATCAATACTTTCATGCCCTTGGTGAGCATCCTTTTCACATACGTCTTGGCATCTGCGTTGTCGTACCAGTCAATCAATTTTACAGCCAGCTGAATTTTCAGATCCAGCGGTATTTCTGCATTTGTATTCATTTTTTTAGACAGAAGTATTCTTTTCGCTGCAACAATATCTTTTCCAGATTCCTCGTAGCCATCAACCACAAAATACTTTTCATCGGAAACGGCAATTTTAATATTTTGACAGCCATAAAACGCATCTTTTCCAATATTCGTTACACGTTTTGGGATTGTGATATCAGTCAAACTTGTACAGCCGTAAAACGCACGTTTCCCAATATTGGTTACACAATTTGGAATGGTGATACTGGTCAGGCTTGTACAGTTTTCAAACGCACCGCCATAAAGTGCATCGCCTCCAATACTGGTCACGCTGTCCGAGATGGTGATGCTAGTCAGACTTCTACATTTCCTAAACGCACCGCCTCCAATACTGGTCACGCCGTCTGGAATGGTGATGCTGGTCAGGCTTGTACATCTCATAAACGCACAATCTCCAATACTGGTCACGCTGTTTGGAATCATGATACTGGTCAGGCTTGTACAGTCAGAAAATGCACCGCCTGCAATGCTGGTCACGCTGTTTGGAATGATAATGCTAGTCAGGCTTGTACAGTCTCCAAACGCACCTCCACCAATACTAGTCACACTGTTCGGAATGGTGATGTTGGTCAGACTTGTACAGTCAGCAAATGCCCCATATTCAATGCTAGTTACGCTGTCTGGAATTGTAATGTTGGTCAAACTTGTACAGCCATAAAATGAACGTCCTTCAATACTGGTCGCACCGTCCGGGATTGTGATGCTGGTCAGGCTTGTACAGTTTTCAAACGCACTGCATCCAATACTGGTCACGCTGCCTGGAATTGTGATGTTGATCAGGCTTGTACAGTTTTCAAACGCACATTCACCAATACTGGTCACGCTGTCCGGAATCATGATACTGATCAGACTTGTACAGTTATAGAATGCATTGTGACCAATACTGGTCATGCTTTCTGGAATCGTGATGCTGACCAGGCTTGTACAGCCAAAAAACGCACCTCCACCAATACTGGTCACACTGTTCGGAATGGTAATGCTGGTCAGGCCTGTACAGCCAGAAAACGTACCATTTCCAATTTTGGTTACTCTGTTCGGAATGGTGATGCTAGTCAGGCTTGTACAGCCATAAAACGCATCTCTACCAATATAGGTCACGCTGTCCGGAATCATGATATTGGTCAGACTTTTACAGTACATAAATGCATATTCTCCAATACTAGTCACGCTGTCCGGAATGGTGATGCTAGTCAGGCTTGTACAGCCATAAAACGCATCTTCACCAATATAGGTCACGCTGTCCGGAATGGTGATGCTGGTCAGGTTTTCACAGCCACGAAACGCATATTCATCAATCTTGGTCACACCATCCGGAATGGTAACACTGGTCAGGCTTTTACAGTCTTCAAACGCACCATTTCCAATCCTGGTCACACCGTCTGGAATCACAACATCCTTATCCTTCCCAGTATACTTTTTCAGCACACCATTTTCAATTTGAAAATACATTGCTTTCTCCTCCAATCCTACTGTTCAATTTCTTCTGTGGTCAAGATCAGCCGAATCGCCCAGACCGGCACCTGATAGTTATTGTAATCATCATCCAGAAATACAAAGGCAATCTGATAATCCGGCTGATGCTCCGGAAAATCCCCGAAACCATCTGTAAAATAAAGCATTCCTTTTAAGTTGGTGAATGCATGCTGCCGGATCAGTTCGTCTACATAGGCAAACACCGGACGGAAGTCCGTTCCGCCAAAGCCGTGCAGCTGCATGGTTTTCATATACGCCTCAAACTCCTCCTGACTGGTGATTTTCTGCACTTCCTGAATCTCCGCATCGCACTGTATGATATAGATATTCACCTTTGTAAAAAAGCTGTCCTGCTGCTTGAGAATGTTGTACGTTTTGTTGACGAATTTCTGCACCGTTTCGCCGGAAACCGAGCCGGAAGTGTCAATTGCGATCACAAAGTCCCGTACCCGCTTCACCTCTTTGTATTCCAGCGGCTCGATCAGCGGCATATTCCCGTACAGATTCATGCCGTAGGTGTAAAAGTTATAGTCGAACTCGTCATCGTCAATCTTCATGATCTCGCCATACACAGCGAATTTTCGCAGGAACTCGGCATAATCATAGCGTTCCCGGTTGACTGCCTTCAGATTTTGCAGCAGGCTGCCGCCGTCTGTTCCATGCTGTTTCTGGAACGTCTCCAGATCTGTTTGTATCTGATTTGCAAGCTTTTTCCAGACCTCCTGTGCCTCGGCGAGAGTCATAACAGCGGTACTGTTTTCGTTGTTCTGCGACTGCGAGCTGTCGGAATCCGGCTTTTGATTGCTGTCACCCTGTGAATCGGAATCGCCGTTGCCCTGTGAGCCGAAACTGTCGTTTCCAGGAGCATACCAGACCTCGTGTTCATCCAGTGCAAACGCTTCCTGCAGTTGTTCACACTGTGCATCGGAAATATTTTGGGTTATGTAATAATGATAGATTTTTTCCGCTGTCATGTACTTCAATTGGGATTGTAGTTCCTGCAGTATGCCACGCTGGGCGTTCCCGTAGTCGTCATCAATACACTTCAGATGCAATTCCTGAATCATCTGCTCCACGGCAATGTCGCACGCCAGATTCCAGACCGGTCGGCGAATCGCAGGGCCAACATAGGCGTGCCGGAAAATGCAGTGCAGTATGATGTGGAGATAGCGGTGCGTCAGCGTTTTGTCATTTTTCTGAAAGTCCGGCAGAATAAACTGACTGTTATAATACAGGCGGCACATATCCGTTGCAATCGTTCCGCCATAGGGTACAAACACCAGACGGCTCAGTGCGTTTTCCATAAACCGCAGATGCACAAAAAGCGTATTTCTGGCATAGCTGATTACCTGTCGGGAAAGCTGATCGGCTCGCTGCATTTTTTTCAGCACATCGTCCAAAGCCAATTCTTCATTGGATTCGTTCATATCTTCACATCCTGTCTTTTTGTAATCTGTTTTCCTGTGTCACCGAAATCACAGCCGGAACTTCTTGGAAATCTCCGTATACGCCCCGATCTCGTCCTTATAGTGGATCAAGGTCAGATAGATCTCCTGCTGCTTGGTGTCGATGGCGTACTGGATATACTTGTCCACGTTTCTCTTGGTGACAAAGTCGGTCTTTTCCAGAAGTACCTGAATCAGCTCCAGATTGCCGCTGTCGATCAATGCTTTCATACCCCTGGTGAGCATTTTTTTCACATACGCCTTGGCTTCTGCATTGTCATACCAGTCAATCAGTTTTACAGCCAGCTGAATTTTCAGATCCAGCGGTATCTTTACTTCTGAATCCAGTTTTCTAGTTCGGAATACTTCAGTTGCTGCAACAATATCTCTTTCTACTTTATCATAGTTGTTGATAATAAGATACTTTTCATTAGAAGCAGCAATTTTAATGCTGGTTAGGCTTGTACAGTCTTCAAATGCCCTCTCTCCAATACTGATCACGCTGTCCGGAATCGTGATGCTGGTCAGGCTTGTACAGTCAGAAAATGCACAATCTCCAACACTAGTCACGCTGTCCGGAATCGTGATGCTAGTCAGGCTTGTACAGTCAGAAAATGCACAATCTCCAATACTGGTTACACTGTCCGGAATCGTGATGCTGGTCAGATTTTCACACTCATAAAACGCACGATATCCAATACTAATCACGCTGTCCGGAATCGTGATGCTGGTCAGACTTGTACAGTCTTCAAATACATTTTCACCAATACTGGTCACACTGTTCGGAATCGTGATGCTGGTCAGGCTTGTACAGCCAGAAAACGCAAATTCTCCAATACTAGTCACGCTGTTTGGAATGGTGATACTGGTCAAACTTTCGCAGACACAAAACGCCTCTTCACCAATACTGGTCACGCTGTCCGGAATCGTGATGCTGGTCAAACTTTCGCAGCCACCAAACGCATCTTTACCAATACTGGTCACGCTGTCCGGAATCGTGATGCTGGTCAGACTTTTACAGTCAGAAAATGCACCATTTCCAATACTGGTCACATCATCGGGAATCGTAAGCTTTGTGATTTTATTGTTTCTCAAAAAAAAATTATAGCGTGAATCACTCCAATAATTGCCGAAATCAATTTCTAACCATGCTTTTAAATCTGTTATTATAATGCTGGTCAGGCTTTTACAGCCACAAAACGCGTTATATCCAATACTGATCACGCTGTTCGGAATCGTGATGCTGGTCAGGCTTTTACAGCCATAAAACGCACAATGTCCAATACTAGTCACGCCGTCCGGAATGGTGATGCTGGTCAGGCTTTTACAGCCACAAAACGCTTCGTATCCAATACTGGTCACGCTGTCCGGAATCGTAATGCTGGTCAAACTTGTACAGCCATAAAACGCATATCTTCCAATACTGGTCACGCTGTCCGGAATGGTGATGCTGGTCAGACTTTTACACTCATAAAACGCTGAATCTCCAATACTGGTCATGCTGTCCGGAATGATGATGCTGGTCAGACTTCCACACCAATAAAACGCATTTTCTCCAATACTGGTCACACTGTCCGGAATCACAACATCCTTATCCTTACCAGTATACTCTATCAGTACACCATCTTCAATCTGAAAATCACTGTTATTGCTCATTTTGGAAACGCCCTCCTAAAATATTTTTATCATTACAAATTCAATACCACTATTATACACTTTCTTATGACTAAAATCAAGATTTATTTTGAAATTTGCTGAAAAATGCTGTTGATTATATACCGTGAATTGCATTTCGGTCATACATTGTCAGTTGGTTCTGTTCCAATCAGCGGAACTTCTACCACCGGTTCTTCAAACCAATTCGCACCGGTCCGAAAGCGTAATGTCGTAAAATCTCCGGTCATTTCGTTTCTATAGATCGCATTGTCAAAATCATCGTACATAACATTTACAAAGTGCATCTGGAGCAATGCGTCTTTGTCGAACTGCTGCAGGAATTTCAGAGAATCATAAAAATCTTCCCGCGCAAAAGTAATCGTATCTTTTGTGAAATTATACATAGATGCACGAACTTCTATACGAATCCGATCCTCTTCATGACACTCAAACTGTTCGAAAGGAACATAGCGTTTTTGCGGATCCGGCTCACGATAGCCCAAAAACACACCTGAATCGAATATAAGGTACTCTTCTTCACCTCTCATATAGTACAGTTCTTCGATAAAACTGTCCGGATTTTTGCCTTTGAGGATTTTGATTGTTTTTTCATCAAACACCCATGAACAGCTGTAATATTTTATCATATGTGCAAGCACGTTTTCCTTTTTCGTTTGAAAAAGCTCCATCCAGCCTTTCAGATTCATGGTGATTTCTGCCGTAAAAGCATCATCGACACCCCATTCTGTTTTTCCGTTGTATTCCGAAAGCGGAAGCTTTTGAGAGCTTACTGCACCACACGACCAGCAGAAACTGCTAAGATCAGCACTGCCGGACATCAGGGCGTAAGAGCCATTGTGAAGTGCTTCGATTTTTCTTAAAATGCCACTGATCTGAAAAGTCAGCCATCTGCACAGACAGCTGTATCCCGACTTCAGATGATACTCTGTGTAGTCCGGTTGCACATCCTCAGAAAATTCACTCCACACAACATCTTCCTGTGAAACCGCATTCTTCTCCTCAGCATCTTGAAACAGTTTCCGCAGCTGCTGCAAAATTGCCTGTGCTTCTGGTGTATTGGTGTAAATTCGAGCAATTGCCCGAAACAATCCTAATTGAGCCATTTGAATTTCCTCCTATAAAAATAGGTTTTATTTCTTTTGATATTGATATTATATCACTTTAGTTTTTCAAATTTGATATAACTATATTTTTTTGAAAAATCAAGCAATTTTTCATAGGCCTCCACAAGTACACCTTATACCGATCATCTTTCGAAGGTCAGTGCAGCGGTGCTGCTTTGATGGTTTGCGAACAAATGAACTGCATCTACTCTACCATAGAACTGGATGAAAAGTAACCGCCAACCACACCCAAACGTTGATTCGGCACTAAAAAAGCGATAAAATAGTTCCAAAGGGATTTACCCCG
>ENA-OUQN01001873-OUQN01001873.1-human-gut-metagenome-genome-assembly--contig:-NODE-1873-length-11385-cov-4.541306_pt1 | contig 11385 bp, 10 predicted proteins | sample MGYA00237950_ERZ548832 | MGnify/ENA primary metagenome ERZ548832 (study PRJEB26490, sample SAMN05194703) | human gut metagenome | biome: terrestrial biome; feature: human-associated habitat; material... | reverse complement strand
ATACGAGATCAGCCTCGGTCTCGTGGGCTCGGAGATGTGTATAAGAGACAGAGTGGAAAATGAGGAAAAGCCGCTGTGGGAATCCGATACTGTACGTCGAGAGGAACGAACGGAGATCCCGTTTCCGGATAATCTTGCAGAACTTTATACACTACAGTCAAGACGTGTTTTCTTGGAACGTGAAAATGATACAGTGATCCGTTATTACCTGATTGGCGGAGATTTTTTCCAGAAGGAAAATGCATTCATGGAGCCTATGACTGTATGGAGAACACCGAAAAAAGAAAAGGATTCCTACGTGCCGAGAAGACACGATGCCAACAAGCAAATGTGGCGTGATTTTGCTTTGCTGTATGATTATAAAGAGGGAAATCATGTTGCAGGTGTAATTCAGTGGGTTCAGCGGATTGCGGAAGAAATTGACATGCAAATGGTACAAACAACAATTGTATCCGTTCAATATGGAGATAAGGATTTCTTTGTGCAAAATGTATTCTGGGATTCTCTTATGGTAAACAAGCAGTTGCTGATAGACATTGGTGCAAACTGGCGGGAAAAAATCAAAGTAGAGATCAACAGATGCGAACAGCTTGCAGATGCCATTCGCAAATTAGCCGGTAACTTATATCTTGCATCAGGCGGAACCAAGGGCGATGCCAAGAGCTGGGATAAGACTTTTCTGAAATCCAGAGAATCTGCCAGTGCACAGCTGTACTTCCGTCTGGACATGCCGTTCCGTCGCTGGCTGGCTGGGATCACTCCGGAAGAAGTAGATTCTGCTGATTATGAAACAGAGGAAAGGGTATTTTCTGCATGGCAGAAAACTGCAAAGACAATCGCATACAGCTGTGCGGAAGAACTGGCAATGCATGCAGGAGATGCTGCTATGGTAGGACATGAGATAACAAATGAGAAAAGCGGAGACAGTGTTCGATATTCTGCCCCGAAAGCAATTCATCAATTCCGCATACAGGTGGCAGAAATCTATAAAAAGATCTAGTGAAAGGAGATGAAATCATGTCAAAGATCGACGATGTCAGAAATTATACCTATCGGCAAATTCAGTTTTTGATCCGGCAAAAGGAAACCAGTGTCGGAAAAGCGATGCTTGCCAATCTGCGTAGAGGCATTGGAAAAACACCGGGAGAGCTTCCGGAATTGTGGGGAGCATTTCTGAATGAAATGCCGTCAGAACTTTACGGAAATTCCGGTATGCCGAGCGAAGGCGAGTGGGCTGTTTATATTGCATTGACTTTGTTTGCCCTGCATCAGCAGGGGAATGCTGAACCGGTGCACTGTGAGAAAGTGTCCCTCGGCACGGCTGCTGCCAGGTTGATGAATGAAAAAACAGAAGAAGAACGAGGACGAATTCTGCGGAGATTTGGTCCGGTTGTTACGGCAAAGAGCATGCAGGAACTGTCACACCATTTAAGAGGATTGATCCAGCTCTGCAAAGCAAAAGGCGTGCGGCTGGATTATGTACAGCTTGCAGGAGATATTTACCGTTTTCAGTTTCTGGAGAGCCGGAAAGAAGTACAGCTTTCGTGGGGACAAGACTTTTATTATGTTGAAAAAGGAGAAAAACAATGAGTATTTATGTTGATTTTCATGTGTTGCAGACCGTTCCGCCCAGCTGTGTCAATCGTGATGACACAGGAAGCCCCAAGACCGCTGTCTACGGCGGTTCCGTCAGAGCGAGAGTTTCGTCGCAGGCGTGGAAGCATGCCATGAGAAAGGAATTCCGGGGCATGTTTGCGGAAGATGATCTGGGAAACCGCACGAAAAATGTTGTGCAGCTGGTTGCACAGGAAATGCAGTCTATAGATGCTTCTCTCGATGAAAAGAAGTGCCTGAAGAAAGCATCAGATGCATTGAAGGCAGCAGGAATCAGCCTGAAAGCGAAAAAAGAGGAAATCGAAAAGGCAGATGCGTTGTTTTTTATGAGCAACCGACAGGCAAAGGAAATTGCCCGACTTGCATGCTGGGACACAGCAGACAAAAATGATTTCAAAAAGGCTTTGAAGGAATATCCGTCTGTAGACATTGCCCTGTTTGGACGAATGGCTGCGAGCGACCCGACATTGAATTACGATGCCGCCTCTCAGGTTGCCCATGCGATCTCCACGCATGCTGTCCAGAACGAGTACGATTATTTTACTGCGGTAGATGATATTTCAGAGGACGACAATGCCGGAGCAGGCCACCTCGGAACCGTAGAATTCAACTCGTCCACGTTGTATCGCTATGCCAATGTGAATGTGTCTGAACTGCGGAAGACACTGGACGATGCCGCTGATGTGGCTGTGGTCGTGCGTAAATTTGCAGAAGCATTTATCCGTTCTATGCCGACCGGCAAGGAAAATACCTTCGCAAACCGCACATTTCCGGACGCTGTTTATGTGACGATCCGAATGGATCAGCCTGTCAACCTGTGCGGTGCATTTGAAAAGCCTGTTCGTGCATCGGAAGACGGTTATGCTACAGAATCGGAAAAGCGGCTGGCAGCGTATGCAGAGAAAATATACAGCCGGTATGCGGCAGAGCCAAAGGCAGCTTTTTGCATTGGCGATGCACTTTCGGATATTGCACAGCAGCTGTCTTTGCCGGAGCTTCTGGACACACTGGAATCCAATTTGCGGGAACAAGTCAGTGAGGCATAATAAAAATGGCAGTATTATTGTTGCGGTTGGCTGCCCCGTTACAGGCGTGGGGCAGTAACTCGAAATTTATCATTCGGAACACAGAACGGGAGCCGACGAAAAGCGGTGTGGTCGGAATGCTTGCTGCCGCACTGGGCATACAGAGAAATGATGATCCGAAAAAGCTGGAGCCGCTTACAGCACTGCGTTTTGGCGTTCGTGCGGAAAAAGAGGGCAGGCTTTTGAAAGACTTTCATATGGTGCATTATCCAAAAGCAACACCAGATGTTACAGAACGGCACTATCTTTCTGATGCAGTTTTTCTGGTAGCACTGGAATCGGAGGACACTGCCTTTTTGCAGAAAATTGCAGAGGCATTGCAGCATCCGGTCTATCCGTTGTATCTCGGCAGAAAATCGTGCCCGCCGACACTTCCGATCGTATGGGGTGTACGGGAAAAAAGTCTGGAAGCAGTTCTGAAAGAAGAACCGCCTCTTTGCAACGAGAAAGCCGGCACATTCCGCATCGCCTATGAAGTGCCGTTTGGCGGTATTCCGGTGCAGGACGTTCCGCAGTCGTTTTCTCAGCTGCACAGACAGCATGGCTGGCGTATGAAGTGCGAAGAGATCATCACCGGCAAAGAACATGACCCGTTTTCGGAATTGTGAGGTGTCGTATGTATCTGACAAGAATTCAATTAGATCTGACAAAGACGAAAACCATGCAGGCGTTGGTGGCACCAAAATTGTTTCACGGTGCCATTGAATGTGCAGAGCCGGAGGGAAGAACGCGGAAACTCTGGAGATTGGATACTCTCAATGGGAATCAGTATCTTCTGATTTTGACAGAATCTCCGCTGGACTTTTCGGAAGTTGTAAGGCAATTTGGCACAGGGACATGTGCAGAAACCAAAAAATATGATGTTCTGCTTGACAGGATCACAAACGGAAGCAAGTGGCAGTTCCGGTTGAAAGCCAATCCGGTTGTTTATAAGAAGATCGCACAGTCCAAAAGAGGAAAACCAGTTGCACATATTACGACTGCGTATCAGGAAGAATGGCTGGAAAAACAGGCGGCGAAACATGGCTTTGCACTGGAAGAAGACCAGTGGCTTGTAACAGAATCTAAATGGTATCGTTTCCGAAAAGGGGACAGCAGGCAGTATGTGCGGATACTGGCAGTTACATATGAAGGGATTCTGACTGTGACAGATGCCGAATGCTTTCAGTTGTCCCTTATGCAGGGGATCGGCAGAGGAAAGGCATATGGACTTGGAATGCTGACCGTGGCAGGGGAGCACTGATGGCAGAACAAAACGGTATGGAAAAGCCGGATTTGCAGGCACTTCCGACGATCAACGACCGTATGACGTTTCTCTATCTGGAACACTGCAAGATCCATCGGGAAGACGGTGCGATCACAGCACGTGATCTGGAAGGCACGCTGTACATTCCGGCGGCAGCAATTACTGTGCTGCTGCTTGGACCGGGGACAGACATTTCTCATCGAGCCATGGAACTGATCGGTGATACGGGGATCAGTGTGATCTGGGTCGGAGAACATGGGGTGCGATATTATGCACATGGGCGAGCTCTGAATTCTCACAGCACGTTGCTGGAAAAACAGGCAAAATTGGTTTCTAACACCAGAAAGCACCTTGATGTTGTCCGCAAAATGTACGAGATGCGGTTTGCAGATGCAGATGTGTCAGGCATGACATTGCAGCAGCTGCGGGGACGTGAAGGTGCACGAATGCGAAAAATCTATCGGGAGCAAGCAAAAAAATGGGACGTTTCGTGGGACGGGAGAAAGTATGATGCAGAAGACTTTTCTGCAAGCGATCCGGTGAATCAGGCTCTTTCTGCCGGAAATGTCTGCCTTTATGGGCTTGCTTCTGCGGTAATCACTGCACTGGGCTGTGCACCGAGTCTGGGATTTATCCATGTCGGGCATGAATTTTCATTTGCCTATGACATTGCAGACTTGTATAAAGCAGAGGTCACGATTCCGCTTGCCTTTGAACTGGCAGCAGAGGAGCCGCCTGATCTTCCCAATATCATGCGTAGAAGGGTTCGGAATGTGTTTTCGGAAACCAAGCTGTTGGAGCGAATGGTGAAAGATGTCAAATATCTTTTGCAGGAATCCCAGCCGCAGGAGCAGCAGGAAGTTGTTTATTTGTGGGACAATTTGAAAGAACATGTGGAGTACGGCATTTCTTATGGTAAATATGAGGCTGGAATATGATTGTACTTACGATAGCAAATTGTCCGCCGAAACTGCGTGGAGATCTTTCAAAATGGCTGCTTGAGATCAATACAGGTGTTTATGTGGGGCGTGTGAGTGCCAGAGTTCGTGAGGCACTCTGGCAAAGAGTTTGCGAGAATATCCGTGACGGACAAGCTACGATGGTGTTTACTGCGAACAATGAGCAGCATATGGATTTCTATGTGCATAACACGGCATGGGAGCCGGTCGATCTGGACGGCATAAAACTAATGAAGCATCCGCATCGTCATAACGCCGCGGAGAGTGGTTTAAAAGCAGGCTTTAGTAATGCTGCAAAACAGCGAATGGGAGCAAAGAAACGCAGAAGATCTGGTTCCCGTTCAGATGCCGACAGTGTGGAAGAATCTTTTGTAATTATCGACATAGAAACAACAGGCCTTGCAGCTGAAAAAGATGAAATTCTGGAACTTGGAGCAATACGGGTTCGGAATGGAAAGTGTGTGGACGAATATCAGCAGCTGATACTGGTTCATAATGAAATTCCTGAAACGATCACTGCATTGACGGGAATTGAGAATGCATCTGTCAAAGCAAATGGAATCCCTATTCAAGATGCCTTAGCTGCATTTTATGATTTTATAGGAAGCAGTATGGTGTTGGGGTATTGTATTGATTTTGATAAAAAATTTCTCGAAACTGAAAGCCAAAGAAATGGCATGGATTTTCCAGAAATGGATACCTATGATGTAATGCAGGCTGCAAAAAGCAAAATAAAGGGGTTGAGAAGTTATAAACTCGAAACAATAGCAAACGTATTGGAAATTCCGGCAAAGCAGGAGCATCGTGCACTGGCAGACTGTCAGCTTTTGTATCAGGTGTATTGCAAACTAAATGAAAATGAAGCAGGCTGATGGAAAAAGTAACGCTGTTTTGGGATCTTTTTAGTCTTTTCCCCGCATAGGCGGGGGTGATCCCACCTTCACCCGTGCCCCGTATGGATACCACAACTTTTCCCCGCATAGGCGGGGGTGATCCTACCTTTATGCCACTGTTTCCGGAAAAACACCGCTTTTCCCCGCATAGGCGGGGGTGATCCTTGCTCTGGAACTGAATGGAGCGTCCGAACTGACTTTTCCCCGCATAGGCGGGGGTGATCCTACTTTTTCATGGTTTACATACCTCCAAACAAACTTTTCCCCGCATAGGCGGGGGTGATCCTGGTTCCGGACCATCAAAGACGCGGTTTCCAGTCTTTTCCCCGCATAGGCGGGGGTGATCCCGAACGCTAGGCACCTCTATGGCGAAATATGCCCTTTTCCCCGCATAGGCGGGGGTGATCCCGAATCCGCCCACACATGATATACATAATAAGCCTTTTCCCCGCATAGGCGGGGGTGATCCCGAGTGCTGCAAGTACACGGTGAAGCCGTCTGACTTTTCCCCGCATAGGCGGGGGTGATCCGGAGTAACCCATGAGAGAAATCATTAAAGAAGACTTTTCCCCGCATAGGCGGGGGTGATCCTCTTTCTGATGAGGACTTGTGCAGAGAGATCAACTTTTCCCCGCATAGGCGGGGGTGATCCCTTTTCAATGGCAAATTAGAACGGGAAATAGATCTTTTCCCCGCATAGGCGGGGGTGATCCTGACATTTGTAATGCCGATGCATACTGAAAAAACTTTTCCCCGCATAGGCGGGGGTGATCCTGGCGGCGTGCACACAAGCTGTATGGTGAGATGCCTTTTCCCCGCATAGGCGGGGGTGATCCTTCGACAGCAGCCGGAACCGGCTCCGCCCTCGGCTTTTCCCCGCATAGGCGGGGGTGATCCCTTTTCTATTATTAGATGTGCCCCGCACCCACGCTTTTCCCCGCATAGGCGGGGGTGATCCTGCGGTAACACCGCCAATCGCACACATACAAGCCTTTTCCCCGCATAGGCGGGGGTGATCCCGTCCCCCATGAATCAAAAGCACAGCAGTTAAACTTTTCCCCGCATAGGCGGGGGTGATCCTGAAATCAGCACCGTGGGGAAGTCCCTGCGGTGCTTTTCCCCGCATAGGCGGGGGTGATCCCTCGCATATCTTCATATACTTGTGACATCGGGACTTTTCCCCGCATAGGCGGGGGTGATCCTAAGATCGGCATGGTGACCGGTGTAGAACTATCCTTTTCCCCGCATAGGCGGGGGTGATCCTAGTGGACGTTGTACTGGGTAATGAAGTTATACCTTTTCCCCGCATAGGCGGGGGTGATCCCGCTTAAAGCTAGCCGCGGAGATGTCCGAAGCACTTTTCCCCGCATAGGCGGGGGTTATCCTCGGAAGCAGCCCTGATGTTCGCAATCCTAGAACTTTTCCCCGCATAGGCGGGGGTGATCCCCTCACTTTCAACAAAAACTGTAGAATTTTGACCTTTTCCCCGCATAGGCGGGGGTGATCCCTCTGCAAGGTCAAAGTAAGCTTTCATCGCACTCTTTTCCCCGCATAGGCGGGGGTGATCCTGCCCCCGGTGCGATACTCTCACTCATGCCCCACTTTTCCCCGCATAGGCGGGGGTGATCCCTTGTGCAGTACGATAAGCTGCGGTACTTGATCCTTTTCCCCGCATAGGCGGGGGTGATCCCGTACCCCATAGTTCCCAAGCTTTTGTACTTGCCTTTTCCCCGCATAGGCGGGGGTGATCCTTTGATACCATTATGTTAGATGAAAGTTCCATGCTTTTCCCCGCATAGGCGGGGGTGATCCCAACGTGGAAAAAAACTGTGTCGTGTATTGGAACTTTTCCCCGCATAGGCGGGGGTGATCCTATTTTCTTCACTTTCCGCTGCTGTCGTGTAGCTGCTTTTCCCCGCATAGGCGGGGGTGATCCCGTCTGTGCAGCCGGTGTCTGCCGGTTCTCTGTCTTTTCCCCGCATAGGCGGGGGTGATCCCAAAATCAACGTAGAATTCAAAAGCGGAGAATCCTTTTCCCCGCATAGGCGGGGGTGATCCTCCCACTCCGCGATCTCGCCGACTTTATTGTCGCTTTTCCCCGCATAGGCGGGGGTGATCCTCCTGTTCTTGTAAAATCTGTAGGCATCTACCCCTTTTCCCCGCATAGGCGGGGGTGATCCTTCCACTGCAAACTACCGCCGAACAAAGGTGCACTTTTCCCCGCATAGGCGGGGGTGATCCTGTTACATATCCGTCATTACTAATTTTTACCGGCTTTTCCCCGCATAGGCGGGGGTGATCCTAAATTTCTGGTCTGTCCCTTTCGGTTCAGCGTCTTTTCCCCGCATAGGCGGGGGTGATCCCGACTTGATCCTTGACATTGCCGAACTTGTGCACTTTTCCCCGCATAGGCGGGGGTGATCCTGAGTTCATGCGGCATTCTTTCGAAAAGGGCTACTTTTCCCCGCATAGGCGGGGGTGATCCTTGAGTTACATCCGGATTTGGTGCTCCGAACTGCTTTTCCCCGAATAGGCGGGGGATCCCATCTTTAAATCCTGATTTCAGAGAATTTGTACGGATTGCTGAAAGCAAGAAAATCATGTATAAATTTTACAACATTCCTCGTGATAAAAACAATATTTTTGAAGGATTCACTTCCCGTTGCTTGAAAAGGAATGCCGTGTAAAAAAGTAAAGGCAACGCCACACAGAACTTGTGCGGTGTTGCCTTTATGTGATTTATGAGTGTTTTGACAAATGTACGAATTTTTCAAACAAGCATCAGGGGGAAAATCACTGTCTGTGTATTTTTTCCTGGTGTGCTCTGATTTATTTGCTTGCAGTCAGCGGATCAGCAGGCTTCGAAGCATCGTCAAGTCGATACCATTCAGAATACCATTACCGTCCAAATCGCCAAGTCGGCCATTGTTGATAGATCCGGATTGGATAAGCCATTTTTGAAGCATTACCAGATCTGCAGCGGTCAGTTTCCCATCTGTATTTACATCGCCTGCAACACCTACTGTGATAACTGCTTTATCCGAGGTAATAGACCCCAATTCATTGAGTGCATCACAATAAACAGTTTCTCCGTCCCAAAACTCAGAAACATTGTACAGCGTCAATGTGCGACCGTCGCATTTATATTCCAACAGTTCTTCATTATCTATCTGATCCCATTCGTAATTGGTAAAATACCAGCGAAATTCATCTGCATACAAAGTTTCAAAAGTGAAAAACGTAGTGCCGCCGGGAGCAACGATCACGTTTTTAAGCTGAGATACTTCTGCAGGAGGTTTGACAATGATGTTAAAATATGCTGTGTGAGAGGTGACACTGCCGTCCTTGCCTTTGATCCATACATGTACTGCCTTATTCATAAACCAGGAGCTAACGCCATAGATCTGAAATGTACTTTCTTCAAAGCTGTTGACACCAGAGCAGTGTGCCAGTACAGTTTCTCTGGAATAGGGCTGCTGTGTTTCATCTTCTACATCAAATATTTCCCATTCATAACGCACGGCACCAATTGCTTCTACAGAGAACCTTGCATCATTGCCCGAAATCAACGTTACATCCTGAGGTTGTTTCGTGATTATAGGAACTGATTTTTCAATCGTCAGACGGTTTTCGCCAAATATGAATGCTTCTGTGTTGAGATCGATCCCCACACCATTATCCATAGCTTTCATGCCATTGCCATTCTTGTCCGGAAGAATGTCTTTCAACGAGAATTTTACGTTGGACCGTATTCCGGTTGTCCCTGAAAATGTCCCGTTGTAGACTGTGACATTCATGTTTTCCATATCGGAAATCACCATAGCTGCCTGTTGGGCTTCTCTGGGATTCCTGCTTTTGAAAGAACCGTTCCAAATGGTAACCTGTCCTGCCGATTTCAGGAACAAACCCTGTTTTGCTCCGTAAAAGTTACCGTTGTGTATCGTCAGATCACCAGAACTTTCCATCATCACAGCACAATTCTGAGATTTGGAAGAGGAGGAAGTTGTTTCATAGCGGTCAAATTCTCCGTCATTGATTACTGCATTTGCACTACCTCCAATGTACAAGCCAGTATCCGAACTGCCGATATATCCATGATTTACAGTCAGCTGAGCATCATTCCGTACAGCCACGCCGCATGCCGTGCCTTCATATTTGCCGCCGTTGATAACCGCGGTGCCGCCATCGATCAAAATTGCTGCTCCGCGCGTTTCTTTGTCGGGAGAGAACGTGTCGATCATATTGCGGTAATGCCCGCCATCGATTTGCAGATTGCCTTCGGAAATGATCATGGGCTGTCCATAAGCCATGCCCTGATAAGGCGTAGCACCACTTATATTTGTCAGATGCAGGGCACCATTTTTTCCAACGCGGAACAAACAGGACGTATATGCTGCACTCCGGAATTGCATATTCCAATCATTTGCCGGAATGCCCGTCAGCTGTGTACTGAAGATCCGCAGCTTGCCCTGCCGGATGTCGAACAAGGCATTATCGTATCTGCCTGTATCCCGAATCACACTGCAGTGATTCAGGTCGATCGTGATGTCGGCATCTGGATCATCCAGAACCAGCATATCATCACTTTCCATATCTTCCTGATAAATCCATGTGTTTTCGGAACTTTTTTTCTTTAAGGTGATCCACTGCTTTCCGCCTTTTGCAAGTGCTGCTTGTAATTCCTCGTAGCTGGAAACAATGGTCTGCTCAGAAACAGCAGGAGATGTTACAGTGTCGTATGCATACATACAGGAACTGCATGTTTTCTGCCAAATGCCTTCTCGTGTTTCAGTTGCACTCTGTGTAGATGTCCATCTTTCAAGTATGCCATAAGAACTGCTGTGATTACAAACGGTATCTACCAGCTTGATTCCGCATTCCGGACACACCTTCCAATGGTTCTGATCGTCAAATGTGTATTCAGAGCTTTCGGTATGCATATGTCCCCAAGGTGAGCCAATTAGGGCACCTGTGTCAATATACATTAATGAATCGTTTGCCGTTATACCGGAAGGTAAAGCTACTGCTCCTCCGAGCTCGCTGATAAGCTCCTCGCCGTTTATCAGATAGACTTCAGATGAATTAAATTGCTGATTTGTTGCAGAGTCCACCAGAGTGACGGCTGCCTCATCTTCGCCGGATACAGAAACATTTGCGATCTTAAAATAGGTGCGTTGATGGTACATGATCCCATCTTCAAAAGTGTTCAGGCTGTTATAATTCCTGCTGTTCACAAATGTATACATCCACTCGATAAATTCTGTGCCGTCGTCCCACTGTTCCGTATCATCGGCAGTTTTCCATTCGCACCCAAGATAGGTGAGATCCAGAGAAGAAAGGCTTTCAAAATCGGACGGTATCTCCGGAGCCTCTCCTGATCTCGGATATGTAATGGTCAAGGTAATGTCATAGCGGTTTTCTGCACTGATAAGCAATCCTTCCGCACCGGCAGCACAGCACAGTATAGCAACGGACAGAAGTATGCTGATCACTCGCTTCATAAATTTTTTCTTCATAAGTTTTCCTCCAATCTTTAGGCAATACCGCACAAAGAGCGTCTGGCGACTTTGCACGCCATCTGCTTGCAA
>ENA-OUQN01001866-OUQN01001866.1-human-gut-metagenome-genome-assembly--contig:-NODE-1866-length-11418-cov-3.052275_pt1 | contig 11418 bp, 6 predicted proteins | sample MGYA00237950_ERZ548832 | MGnify/ENA primary metagenome ERZ548832 (study PRJEB26490, sample SAMN05194703) | human gut metagenome | biome: terrestrial biome; feature: human-associated habitat; material... | reverse complement strand
CATAAATATCAAACAATTCGCAAGACTCTAACAATTTACCTCCACGAATGCGGATGATCTCCTCCACTTCGCCTGCCAAAACATCTTTGCTCATTGTTAAACTAATATCGCGTGTCATTGCCGGGAACTTGGCAACACCTTCATACTTAACATCAAAATCAGCCAAACTGCTGACAACCTTCATATCAACAACTGCTAAATAAGCACGTGTACCGATACCGAAGTTTTTCTGAACTTCCGGATGCACTTCTCCCAAATAGGCAACACTCTGTCCACCACAGGTAACAACTGCCTGTCTGCCCGGATGCAGGAAACTCTTCCCGGCATTTGGATCGTACTTCACAGCAGCTGCCTTAATCCCCATACGCTCTAACACAGCCTGTACGACACCCTTCATATCAAAGAAATCAACCTTACCATACATACCGAGCGTGAGCTGCATTCTCTCATCCGGCAGTTCAGTAAGCGGAAGCTGCTTTGGAAGGTAAACATTGGCAAGCTCATATAAGCGCACTTCCTGATTACGCCGCTTAAAGTTCGTAGCCAGAGAAGTTAACATTCCACCAAGTGCGGAAGTACGCATTACACTGTAATCCTCACCCAAAGGATTCGTGATCTGAATACTCTTGCGAAGCACATCATCCTCGGAAAGATTCAGTTTATCATATACTTTCGGGCTTTCAAACGAGAATGTCATACCCTCGCAGAAACCGTAATTTTCAACTACTTCACGAACCATATCTTCGTGCTGTAATTTCTGAGATAATCCACCGGACGTTGCAGCACCGCTTGGCAGCGTCATCGGGATGTTATCATAACCGTAAAATCTTGCAACTTCCTCTGCAAGATCTGCCATACGCTCCAGATCCTGACGCCAGGTCGGTACAATTACTTCTCTCTTCTCGCGGTCTACCGGAAGATCGATCGTTTCAAAGTAACGAATCATATCTTCTTCTGAAATATCCGTTCCAAGAAGTGCGTTGATCTTAGCCGGATCATACGCAATGCGGAGCGGCTCTTTCTTTACCGGGTAAAAGTCCACTGCACCGCCAACCACTTCACCGGCGCCCAGTTCTTCGATCAACTGGCAGGCACGATCCATTGCATCCATTGCATTGTTCGGATCCAGTCCCTTTTCAAATTTTGCCTGCGCATCGGTACGCATACCAAGCTTCTTTCCGGACAGACGGATGTTCGTCCCATCGAATGTAGCAGCCTCAAACAACATTGTCTTTACATCATCTGTGATCATGGAATTTTCACCACCCATAATACCGGCAAGACCAATCGGTTTCTTACCGTCACAGATCATTAACATACTGTCATCTAAGGTGCGCTCCTGTCCATCTAATGTCTTAAACGGCTCACCGGCGTTTGCCTTACGGACTACGATCTTGTGCTCCTCGATCGTATCCAGATCATATGCGTGCATTGGCTGCGCAAACTCTTCCATAACATAGTTGGTAATATCAACAATATTATTGATCGGACGAATACCAACAGACGCCAGTCTTCTCTGCATCCACTCAGGTGATGGTGCCAATTTGATGTTTTTGACAACTCTGGCAACATAACGTGGACACAATTCCGGACTTTGTACATCAACGGAGATATAATCATTCACATCTTCATCGTTTCCTGTTTTCGTTACAACCGGAGGAACAAATTTTTTACCAAACGTAGCTGCTACTTCACGTGCAATACCGAGAACGCCAAAGCAGTCTACACGATTAGATGTGATCTCATATTCAAATGTCACATCGTGTAATCCCAGCAGTTCTATCGCATCTGATCCAATCGGTGCATCTTTGTACTCCGGATTGTCGCTTAAAATATAAATTCCGTCTTTGGCTGCATCCGGATACATGTCCGTCGTAGATCCTAACTCTTCGATCGAACACATCATTCCGAATGATTCTACGCCACGCAGTTTTCCCTTTTTGATCTTAAAACCATTCTCGTTTTCCCCAGCTTTATGTGAACTTGCAACATGTCCGCCGTCCAATACGACCGGAACCTTATCACCTTCTTTGACATTTGCTGCTCCGGTTACGATCTGAACTTCTTCACCCTCTTCATTTATCTGTACCTGACAAATCACAAGCTTATCCGCATCCGGATGTTTTTCGATCTTATTGATCTTGCCAACAATGATCTTGTCGAGATTCTTATCAAACTCTGTGAATCCCTCTACCTTTGTTCCTGACAATGTCATTGCATCTGTATATTCCTGTGCCGTACAATCAAGATCCGGCACATATGCTTTTATCCATGATAATGATGTATCCATTTATTTACCTCTTTTCCGCAGTCTGTATAAATGATCCGACCGCTGCATTCTTCATTCTCGTTGTCTGTTTCCTGTGAACATCTTCCTAATCTTATGTCCTATTTAAAACTGTTTCAAGAAACGTGTGTCGTTCTCATAAAGCAGTCTCATATCGTCAATCTCATACTTGAACAATGCGATACGCTCCAAACCGACACCGAAGGCAAAACCGGTATACTCTTCCGGATCAATTCCGCTCATTTCCAATACATGTGGATGAACCATACCACAGCCTAAGATCTCAACCCAGCCGGAACCCTTGCAGAAACGGCAGCCCTTACCGCCACACTTAAAACAGGTAACATCCATCTCTGCGCTAGGCTCTGTAAACTGAAAATGATGCGGGCGGAACTTTACTTTGGTCTCTTCACCAAACAAACGCTTTGCAAACTCCTGCAGCGTTCCTTTCAGATCCGCAAACGTGATATTTTTATCAATGACAAGACCTTCAATCTGATGGAAAGTCGGTGAATGGGTTGCATCTACTTCATCCGAACGAAATACTCGTCCCGGTGCGATCATACGGATCGGCAGTTTGCCCTTTTCCATTTCATGCACCTGTACCGAAGATGTCTGGGAACGAAGTAAAATATCTTTTGTAATATAAAACGTATCCTGCTCGTCTTTTGCCGGGTGATTTGCCGGAATATTAAGTGCTTCAAAGTTATAGTAATCATACTCAACCTCAGGCCCTTCTACTACTTCATATCCCATACCAACAAAAATATCCTCTACTTCTTTTAAAGTGATCGTATTCGGATGACGATGGCCCTTTGGCAACATTGTGCCCGGTAATGTTACATCAATTGTCTCGCTCTTAATCTTTTCTTCCTGAATTGCTTTTTCAAAAGCGGCCCGTTTTTCTTCCAATCTCGTCTCGATCTTAGCGCGCGCCTCATTGACAAGCTGTCCGACCTTTGGACGATCCTCCGGCGCAACGTCTTTCATTGACTTTAGCACTGAAGTTAATTCACCCTTCTTGCCTAAGAATGCCACTTTCACATCATTCAAATGCTCCAACTGCTCTGTGCGGTCGATCTGGCCCAGTGCATCCTCTAAAATTTTGGTCAACTTTTCTTTCATCATATCAGTTCCTTTCTTATGTTGAAATGTTTGCGCGGTTTATGCCGCACCAGACTGCTGACGCTGTCGTAAGTCCAAACAGTAAATTCCCTGCCGTTAAAGAAAAACAAGCAAGAAACCTCTGCTGCCAGAACTTTCCTGCTTCTTCTCAAAAATATAAGCATTGCCCTGTCGCAGTCATCCTACGTCAGGGACGGATCTCTCCGCGGTACCACCCTGCTTTTTATGGAAAGAGAATATCCTCTCTACTTCACATAAACTCTTCATTACACGTAACGTGTGCAAACGTCAGCCTCTACACAAAAAATCTTCAAAGCTGCAGCTCCCGTGAGAAATTCATTTACTATGGGAACGCACAGGATGCTTACAGCCGGGGACATCCTCTCTCTTCATCGAATCATAGCAAACTACTAAACACGATCATCACTTTTCTCAAATCCAAATTTTATCACATTTCTTTAAAATACGCAACAATCTTTTCAAAATGCATACCATGGGAAGCTTTTACCAAAATGGCATCCTGTTCTTTCAGCAGATCGGGCAATTTCGCCATCGCCTCCTCCAGTGTCGCAAACCAGATCACATTGGCAGAAGGATCGACATCCGTAATTCCGGCAAGATATTGTTTTGCCAACGTTCCAATGCATATGATCTGATCCAGACCGCATCCAGCCACATATCTTCCCGTTTCGTAATGCAGCTTTTCTTCCTCTGCGCCAAGCTCAAACATATCACCAAGAATGGCGACTTTACGTTCCGGCACTTCAGATAACAGGCGAACCCCTGCCTGCATGGATACCGGATTAGCATTATAACAGTCATCCATAATCGTAAAGTGTTCCGTTGCAAACACACTGCCATGACCATCGACCGGACGAAACGCTGCAATCCCCTGAACGATCTCCTCGTCCGACAACCCCATCTGCTGACCTACCGCTACTGCAGCAAGCGCATTGGTGATCATATGACGCCCCGGGACCGGAATGGTGATCTGAAGCGTTCCCCTAGAGGTCTGCACAGTCACATCCGTACCGGATAATCCCTTAGATGTGATTTTCAACGGATGCACATCGTTGTTGTCATTCAAGCCGAAAAATACCGGTCGTTTACCATGTACCTGCGTTACCGTGATCAATTTATCGTCGTCGCCGTTCAAAAAAACAGTGCCGCCTTCTTTCATTCCTTGAAATATCTCGGTTTTGGCTTTTAATACGCCATCTCTGTCACCCAATTGTTCCAGATGACAGCAGCCGATATTGGTGATCACACACATATCCGGTCTGGCAATCGCTGTCATGCGGCTCATTTCTCCAAAATCACTGATTCCCATTTCCACGATGGCCGCCTCGTGTTCCTCACGCAGGCGAAGTAATGTAAGCGGCATTCCCAATTCGTTATTAAAATTACCTAATGTCTTTAATGTGTTAAAGTGTGTTGAGAGCACAGACGCTAACATCTCTTTGGTCGTAGTCTTTCCAACACTTCCGGTAATTCCTACTATAGGCAAGGTACATATTGTCCTGTAATACGCTGCCATATCTTTGATCGCCTGCATGCAGTCTTTAACCTGAATATAAGCCTTTTTCTGCTCACCAGGCTTATCTTCTGACATGCAGCAAAGTGCCCCGCTTTCATAGGCAGCCGGAACGAAACGGTTTCCATCCACCTTTGCCCCTTTGATCGCCACAAACATTCCACCTTCTGTCACCTGCCGGTTATCCGTCACAACTCCGGTGATCTCCTTTGTAGCCAAATTCCGATCCCCATAATAGGTACCACCGCATATTTCCGCAATCTTTTTAGGTGTCATTGTCAACATACGAAACCTCATTTCTTCTCCATAGCCAGCGAGATAATCTTCTCACATAACGTTCCATAATCCATACCAATCGCTGCAGCTTCCTGTGGCAGCAGACTAGTCGGCGTCATGCCCGGCAGTGTATTTGCTTCCAGACAGAACAGATTTCCGTCTGCGTCCATCAGAAAATCGATACGTCCATACACCTCTAACTTCAACTCATCATATACTCTCTTTGCAAAATTCTGCATCTCTTTTGTTTTTTCTTCTGATAATTCCGCAGGACATACGTCCATTGCCATTCCCGGCTGATATTTCGTTTCGTAATCATAAAATCCTGCTTTCGGAATGATCTCTATGATCGGCAGACTCTCTCCACCAAGCACGCCAGCAGAAAACTCTCTTCCTTTGATACACTCCTCCACAACGACTTCATCTTCATAGCGAAATGCAGTCTGAAGCGCGGCCTCATATTCCTCAGCACTCTGTACCATACTGACACCAACACTGGAACCACCACAACATGGTTTCACAACGATCGGATATGCCATATCTTCCGGCAGATCGCCACTCTGTCCTTTGCGAACGGAAAATCCTTTCGGCGTTGGGATCCCTGCCTCCAAAAAGATCTTTTTGGACAATCCTTTATCCATGGCAACCGCACTGCCTACGCAGCCGGAACCTGTGTAACGAATGCCAAGCAGATCGAACGCTGCCTGTACTTTACCATTTTCACCATCTGCGCCATGCAACGCCATATATACAATATCTGCCTTTCGGCAAAGTGCCAGAACATTCGGTCCAAAGAAACCATCCTCGGAATCTCCACGCATCTGCTTGATCTGATCCAGATCCGGGTCAATGGACTTGATCTTTTTATCGTCCGAGCGGATCGCATCATTTCTTACAAAAAAATCCTCTGAAACATCTCCTTCATATCCTAAAAAAACATCCAGCATTGCTGCCTGATGTCCCCTTTCACGCAGCGCTTTGCACACGTCTTCTCCGGTGCTAAACGATACGTCTCTTTCTGTACTAAGTCCTCCAGCCAATACGATGATGTTCATAACTGTGCCTCCATTTTTGTTTTACATGCTAATTATTTACGCCACTCTATCTTAGCACACTACATGCAAAAGGGCAACGCTAATGCATTGCCCTTCCTGCTTCTAACAAACAATTTCCTATTTTGTAGGACGTGCTACCAACACCACAGAATCTCCTTTGCCATATCCATAATGAACCACTTTCCCGTAACGGCTGCTTGCAGACACATCCTTTGCGCCGCCGGTATATATCTCAATATGCGTGATATTCTTGTATCTTCCATTACGCCAGCCGGAGAAAAAGATCAAGTCTCCCGGAAGCAGTTTTTTATAAGAAACCGCTTTTTTTGCAATAACTTTATGATTTCTGGTGCACCATTTTCCAATATCTGCGGCAACCGGTGACCAGCCGCTTTTCGATCCAAAATATACATCATATTTACGATATACTCGAGAAACTAACGAACTGCAGTCGTAAAATCTCTTAGACATTCTACGTGCCTGACTGTATGTCGTCTTCGTCTTAGAGATTGCAATCGCTTTCTTGGATGCCCGATAACCCCGTTTACTGGAAATCTCAACCCAGATCTTAAACGTGCGTCCATCCGCCTTTACTGTAATATTTGTATGACCGATCTTCTTCGCTTTCATTTTGCCTCTGGATGTAATCGTTACCTTTTTCTTATTGTTAGAGGAAAAGCTAACCTTACTTCCTGGCACAAGTCCTTTAAGCTTCAGCGTCTTTCCCATACCTTTGTACATGATAATGTTGAAATCCGCATAGGCAGGATTACTGACACGAACCAAAATAGAAAAATCCAATCCATCGATATTCAATGTTAGTTTTTTCGATCCCTTATAATTTGCAAAAATATCACCTTGCTCTGTAAAATATGCCGCACCCTGTTTTTCAGGATCCCAGGTAATCTTACTTTGTGCGATTGTTCCGCTGATCGAAGGCTTCTTCACACAGCCGGATGCCAAGATCACTGTCTTACCGGATACCGTTGGTGTTGTCACATATACCGGCATCGTAAGTGTTATCGTGTCCTTGTTATATGCAGTGAGCGTCGCTTTCAGTGTCGTCTGCCCCTTAGCTACAGCCTGTATTCCCTGCGTTGTCCAAACAGCTACTTTATCATCTCCGGTTGCATAAGTAATCTTTTCACTGCCACTTCCGATAAAGGAAAAACCGTCAACACCGACAGCGGTTGCCTTGCTGCCAACAGCACGTGTAACATACTCTTGTGAATAGCTCGGTGTCTCAATCGTTACTTCTGCTATCGCAAAACAGCTGCCACGTCCATTGTCCGCATAGATCACGGAAGGGCGAAACCCCACTGCCTGCAGGGAGCCGTCTTCACTAATTGTGACACTATTTCTATCTGCCGACAACGTATAACCCGTCTGCAGCAAATATTCCTGCATCGGCTTAGAAACACTCTGTCCATAAGCAAGTTTGACCTGTTCCGGTGCGATCACATTAATCTCGATCGTATCTTTATATGATGTATCATCGTCATTTTTGCGCTCCGCCTCAACCGTCACCGTTCCCTCTTTCAAACAAGTCAAGATTCCGGTTTCTGTCACTGACGCCGTTTCCGTTGATGGTTCTGTCAAGTGAAATGTTGTTCCTGCTTTCATATCCGGTTCTACCAGATTCATCAGATCAAATTAATCTCCCACATAAACACTTTGCTCATTTTCGGTAAAAATACGTTCTAAAGCAGCCGCATCTCTGCTGATTCCAAAAATCATTCCTGCAAGCAGCAGTACCAGACACATGATCTGCCATTTCCCTTGTGTTTTCTTTGTTGCCTCCATGTTTCCTCCTTACATTTAATTCACCTTGTAAATAATCCGTCTGCCCTAAATTATCACTGGTATCAGACATCGATTCCCCTATTGTGATCGCTCTGCCTGAAATCCTTCATACATCATATCAATGTATTCCCAGATCTCATCCCGTCCGCTTTTATTCAACGCAGAAAACGGAATAACCGGCGTTCCATCTACTACCTGCAGTGCATCTTTGATCTGCTTGATCTGTTTTTGCAATTGTGAACGCTTGATCTTATCCGATTTAGTTGCAATAATGATCGGATTAAATCCATAATTGACACACCATTCATACATCTGTATATCATTTTGATTAGGTTTGTGCCGTATATCCACCAGCAAAAAGACCAGACGCAGCACCTTTGACTGGTGCAGATATCCGTCAATCATCTTCCCCCACTTTTTGACTGTATCCTGTGACACTTTCGCATAACCATATCCCGGCAGATCAACAAAATACAACAATTCATTAATATTATAAAAGTTGATCGTCTGTGTTTTACCCGGCTGCTGCGAAGTACGTGCATAAGATTTACGATTCATCAGTGCATTGATCAAGGAAGACTTTCCTACATTGGAACGCCCGGCAAAAGCGACTTCCAATTTGTCATTTTCCGGCAATTTACTTGTAATACCACAAACTGTCTCTAAATTAACACTCGTTACTTTCATTCTATTATTCCATGCCTTTCCATGTTCTTATGCTTCGCCGGAGGCAGTTTCTATACTCTGCTTCCATATTTCCTTTACCGAGGACACCGTAGTAACCGTGATCCCTTCTAAAATGTCCTCCGAAAATTCCGCAAGATCACTCTCATTATCCTTCGGAATGAAGACCTGAGCGATCCCGGCTGCTTTCGCCGCAAGCATTTTCTCCTTAAGGCCACCAATAGCAAGCACTGATCCACGTAAGCTGATTTCTCCCGTCATGGCAATATCTGCTCTGACTTTCCATCCTGTCACCGCAGAATATAAGGCCGTTGCCATTGTAACACCTGCAGATGGTCCATCCTTCGGCACGGCGCCTTCCGGTACATGAATATGAATATCATGTTCTGCATAATAAGAGTCTTTCACCAGCTTTGCGGTCTGGCTTCGCACATACGTTAATGCGATCTGCGCTGATTCCTTCATGACATCCCCTAACTTGCCGGTAAGCAGCAGCTTACCGTTTCCGGGCATAATACCAACTTCGACCTCTAACGTCTCTCCACCAACAGCCGTCCATGCCAATCCGCGAACAATACCGACTTGCGCTCTCTTATTCGCCATCCGGATGGTATGCACTTCTTTGCCAAGATACTCTTTCAGATTGCGTTCCGATATACGAACCTTATCTTTCTCACCTGTTGCAATGCTTTTCGCTGCCTTCTGGCACAACAATATAAGTTTGCGCTCCAGATCACGCACTCCTGCCTCTCTGGTGTAACGAGCAATAATCATACGAATTGCCTTATCCGTTATTGTAATCTGTGAATTTGTCAAACCATTGGCATTTTTCTGTTTTTTCCACAAAAATTCTTTGGCGATATGAAATTTTTCATTGTCCGTATATCCGGACAGTTGAATGATCTCCATACGGTCACGAAGCGGCAGCGGAATTGACTCCAATGAATTAGCAGTACACCAAAACATCGCATGAGACAAATTGATCGGTATTTCCATATAATGATCCGAAAAATGCTTATTTTGTTCAGGATCTAACACCTCTAACAACGCTGCGGACGGATCCCCTTTATAATCTTTTCCGATCTTATCGATCTCGTCCAGCAAAACCAATGGATTATTGGTTTTTGCCTGACAAAACGCCTTTACGATCCGTCCCGGCATAGATGCGACATACGTTCTTCTGTGTCCACGTATCTCCGCCTCGTCATTGACACCGCCAAGACAAATGCGAACATAACTGCGTCCCAATGCCCTTGCGACTGAACGGGCGATCGAGGTTTTACCGGTTCCCGGAGGACCGACCAGACAAAGGATCGGACTCACTGCATCTTTCTTCATTGCCTTTACCGCCAAACATTCCAAAATACGTTCTTTTACTTTAGTAAGACCATAATGATCCTCATCCAACACCTGTGCTGCATACGCAATATCTAAGCTCTCCTCAGACTTTTTCTTCCATGGAAACGCAAACAGATTATCCAGATAATCACGGATCATTTCACTTTCCGATGGATTTTTGGCAAAACGCTGATAACGCATAATTTCTTCACGAATCGCATTTTTAACACGCTTAGGAGCCTTTAGTTTCTCTAATTTATGAAGATATTTAGCTGCCTGAGAGCCTACGTCATCATCACCAAGTTCCTCATGAATAGCATCGATCTGCTCTCGCAGATACATCTCCATCTGCTTCTTATCTATATTTTCTCTGATCTTTTTTTGAATCTTCTCCTGTTCAATAAACAGATTGATCTCCTGCGTCATGTAGACAGCAAGCCGCTTTTCGCGTTCGTCAATGGATGGCTCCTCCAAAAGCTTTTGTTTTTGTGTATAATCACTTTCTAACAATCCGCTAAGTTGATCGACATAAGCCCCGCGGTCCTTCTCATCAGCGATAGCATCCCATACTGTAGCAGGAACATCTTCTCTAAATTCCGCATATTTTCTTTGCAGGGCATTGAGAATGCTGCCCATCGCAAGGATCGTCTGGGAATCTTCCTCTGACTCTATTTCTTGAAATTCACTATATTCACAATAATAACAATCCGATTCCCGATGGACTTCTTCAATCATAACACGACAAACGCCACGCACAACAGCCTGTGGATGTCCTTTTCTCGGCGTATTCATCTGTTTGACTTCCAATAACGTTCCCACCGAATATAATTTTGAATGATCATCGTCTGCCGTTTCTGCCGGCATCCTTGTGACTCCAACCAGTTTTCCGCCCGGTCCAATAGCTTGTGATACCGCATTTTCGGAGCGACTGTCATACAAATTCAAATACACAGAACTTCCCGGAAATACAACACACTCTGACAGGATGATCATTGGAACTTTTTGATTATTCATTCCATTCTCTCCTTGTATCTTATCCACAAAAGGGGCAACGCATCTTACGTTACCCCTGCAACATTCGTAAAAAGTACAAAGTTTGTTTATGCAGTTGCATCTTTATCCACTGTCAACTGCTTAACTTCGTCCTCTTTTGTGATCAACTTTGGTTCTTCCTCACCTAAAACCGACTGCTCTGTAATAACACATTCTTTAATGTCATCCACGGATGGAACCTCATACATCACATTCTGCATTACATTTTCCATGATCGCACGGAGTCCTCTGGCTCCTGTCTTACGCTTCAGAGTCGTATCGGC
>ENA-OUQN01001864-OUQN01001864.1-human-gut-metagenome-genome-assembly--contig:-NODE-1864-length-11422-cov-4.132049_pt1 | contig 11422 bp, 8 predicted proteins | sample MGYA00237950_ERZ548832 | MGnify/ENA primary metagenome ERZ548832 (study PRJEB26490, sample SAMN05194703) | human gut metagenome | biome: terrestrial biome; feature: human-associated habitat; material... | reverse complement strand
GCAGCGTCAGATGTGTATAAGAGACAGGTCCAAGGAATCAATTTTTTCCGATCTGAATAACCTTCGTGTAGTAACGACAACATCCGATATATATGCAGAATGCTTTGGCTTTACGGAGCCGGAGGTGTTTGCTGCGTTGGATGAGTTTGGTATGTCTAATAAAAAGGATGACGTAAAGCAGTGGTATGATGGATTCAACTTTGGAGAACATCGTGATATCTATAATCCGTGGTCCATTACAAATTACTTGGATGAAGGGAAATTGCGAGCTTACTGGGCAGCGACCAGCTCCAATGGGCTTGTGAGTCGATTGATCCGGACGGCATCTGTGGATGTGAAAGAGAAAATGGAGGATCTGCTGAAAGGACAGGAGATCGTGGTGAATTTTGACGAGCAGATCGTATATAACCAGCTTGATCACAATGAAAATGCAATTTGGAGCCTTCTGCTTGCCAGTGGTTATCTAAAAGCAGATCAGGTGCAGCATCGTGGAAGGCTGAATAAACCGTGGTATCATCTCGCGATTACCAATCTGGAAACGGAAAGCATGTTTGAAAGTATGTTTGCGGGATGGTTTGAAAACCAGGATGCGAACTACAATGAATTTGTGAAAGCACTGTTAAAGGGAAATCTCAAGGAAATGAATATTTATATGAATGATGTGGCACTTGCGACTTTCAGCAGTTTTGACACAGGAAGAAGACCTTCTGCAAAGAGCCAGCCGGAGAGATTTTATCATGGATTTGTGCTGGGATTGCTGTCGGATCTGAGAGAGCAATACCAGATTCGATCTAACAGGGAGAGTGGATATGGACGATACGATATCATGCTGGTACCCGAGGAGAAGAACGATAATGCTATTGTGATGGAGTTTAAGGTGCATGAACCGGACGAGGAGACATCTCTGCAGGATACCGTCCAGTCCGCTTTGAAACAGATTCAGGAGAAAAATTACGATGCCGAGTTGTTGGCACAGGACATTCCGACAGATCGGATCCGTCATTATGGATTTGCGTTTGAAGGGAAAAAGGTGTTGATCGGAACGGATGCGTAAGTCCGGCGAGAAATAAAGGCTGGAGGATATTACCTGAAATATTTTGGATGAAGATTAAAGTGATTACTTTGACAGAAAACGACAAAGAGATGGATTACAGGGCGAGAAAAGCAGTGGAAATGGCGATCGAGAAAGCAAGAATATGTTAAAAGATTGAAGGTGGTTATTTCTGTGTAATGACTAGCACATTTCCTTCAGATTCTTTTATCACATTCCAAAGAAACTGTTTCGAGGTGTGGTCACTATAAAGGAACTGCAGATCGTTCACCGTCACATTACGTTTACCGATGTAAGCTTCGTACATCGTGCGATTGTCAGTCAGTAATGCTTTTTTGGCAGCTTTTTTATATTTTTTCCAACTTGTAAAGCGCTGCTTGCTGCGGACATAAAAGTTCATTTTGGTAGCAGTCATCGTCGGATAATAAGAGGCATTAAAATGATGGCTGCTCTTGATGTAAGAGTCTGTCACATTAAAATAGGTATGTAAGATGCGCCCTTTGCGGTCCGGCGTCGGATCATCCCAAGTAGCATCCAGGTGATACCAGTCATTGCCTAATTTTACGAGATTCCATGCATGATCCATAGAACCATTGGCGTCGGTTGCCGTTCCGTAAATGTATTTGGATGTAATTCCAGAGCAGGTAAAGAGCAATTGCAACGCCTGTGCATAGCCGTCGCAGACTGCTTTGTGATTGACGAGTGCGCCATAGGCCTCATATACGTCTGATGAGGTAGAATGCGTACTATAATGGCATTGTTTTACCAAATGATCGTGCAGTGCCAGTTCTTTTTGGTAATCCGTCATCGACGGCTTGATCTTTGCTTTCAAAACGGCGTTTACCACTCGATAAAGACGTTTTGCTTTTGTCTCGTTGTTGGGGATGGCTTTGTGCTGCATAATCGCTGCATAGACATAGTAAGCGGGTTTGAGTTGTATTTTAATCGTTGTTTTTGGTGCCAGATGGTTGTTCGTTGTTTCCTGGTAGTTGGCAGAGCCAAAAGTAGGATCGATATAGGAATTAATGTTTTGGATCTGTGAAGGGTCAAGCCTGGTCGTATAAAAGGAAAAGGAACCTGAGCCGGACAAGATCTCCTCTTCCAGCCTTGCTGCAATCTGCTTTATATCAGAATAGGTTTCTAATTGTTCGTTCGTTGTAGGAATGATCTTCTTACAGAATTGCTCATTTTGCGTAAAGAGAATCAAAAAAGCAGCAATTCCAATACATATCAGATTTCTTGTTAGCCGTAAAATCGGAGATGTATTAGAACGCTGCCTCATCATAATCTGCTATTCCTTTCTCAATTGGCAATTACATCTTGAAACGAACCAGGGATTCATCTAATGCATGTGCCATATCCTTCAAACTTTCCGATGCATTTTCCAATGAGTTCATTGTATCGCTCATGCCGAGTGCAGAGTCCATTGTTGCCTGTGTGGAGGACTCATTTTGCTCTGCGATAGATGCGAGTTTTGTTACAATATCCTGTATCGAATCACCAGACTGGCTGAGCACGCTGATCTTATTGCGGATCGTATCAATATCGCGCAGGGAATTATTAACGCCAAGTGCAACAGCACTTGATTTATCCATTGTGTCATCCAGCTTTTCCTGCTGTTTGTGAATTTTATTCTTCACGTCACCCATCATTTCAACCATGCGGTCTGCTTCTGCAATGATATTAGCGATAATATCAGCGACATTTTCTGCGGTCGAATTAGACTGATCGGCAAGTTTGTTGATCTGTGTCGCTACAACGGAGAAACCGCGTCCGGCCTCGCCGGCACGTGCTGCTTCGATATTAGCATTTAAAGATAGCAGATCGGTTTCTTCGGCAATGCTTTGAATCATATTGATCGCCGTTTGGATCGATTCTACCGAAGAGTGCAAAGCATTGATCTGTTCTGCAACATTGGTGATCGTATCTATGGTTTCTTCATTAGAAGCATTTAACTGGTGAATGATCGTTTCAGAGGCCTGTTCTGCTTCTGACATTTGGTTGGCGTGCTGCGTCAAAGAATCCATAATGTTTGAAATATAGGCAATCTCATTCGCCATGCCCTGTACGTTGCCGATAGCCACAGCGGTTTCCTCGTTCTGGGAGACAGAAGCATCAGTGATACCGCGCATAGAATTACATACGGAATCCACAGTGGTCCGTGTGGACTGTGCCATACCGGTCAACTGATTTGCTGAGTTGATCAGACTTTCTGAAGATTGTTTGATATTATCAACAATCTTGCGCAATTCTTGCTGTAATCGTACGGAACTGCGGTAAATATCACCAAGCTCATCGTTTCGTTTCATATGTTTTTGCTTTGGATCGGCGCCAAATTCACCCTGTGCCAATTTGGCAAGAAAATGTTTGGTAGACTTCATAACCAAAACCATTCGTGTTGTCAGGAAGATGATCAAAACTGCTGCGAGCACCAACAGAACGATGGAAATCAATGTGATTCGTCTCGTCTGTGCAGCAATTGTTTTTTTTACGTCTGTTGCATCTTTAGCGACACCGATACCTCCGGCAACTGTGCCATCAGCATTTACGAGAGGCTGATACAATACATAATATTCTTTGCCATAAAGCTTTACATTTGACAGGAATACCGTCTTGCCTTTCATGATTTTCTCGTAGATTGCAGAATCTGCCGGGGTACCGTTAGCCGGTGCACCGGCATCGTTGCGAAGCGTAGTAACCAGACGCATACCGTTAAAGTAAAGCGTAATATCATAGTTAGTGCGTTTTTTCAAAGCATCGATCAGATCAGTATTACCTGAGATACTAACATCACCCTTTTTGATCTTGCCGGATTTATCCTGTTCATAATCGCCCTGATAGAGATTACTGTAAGTTTCATCCAGCGAAATAGCAACGATCTTCAAAGCATCATCGATCTCGTTCTCAACCGACTTGGTCAATGACTGACGGCTGAATACAGTGATAAGGATGCAGATCAACATCATAGGTGCCAGACAAAGAAGCAGCATTTTGCGCGAAAATGTCAGAAGACGAAAACGCTTGGCAGTACTCACGCTTCCTGCTTTGGTTGAAACGGCTTTGTCTTTCTTTTTGGTGTGTACTTTTGCTGTGCGGTCTTTGCGCTTCTTCTTTGGACGTTCCTTTTTAATAGCAGTTGTTTTTTTTGATTTTTCCCGTTTGTGTTTTGACCGTAAAGAACGCTTTGGTTTCGAGATGGTGTTCTCATCCATGGCTTTCTTTTTGCGTGGTATTTTCAGTTTGCTCATTATAAATTCCTCCTCCGGTAAAGTAAGTATATTCCCCAATATATCTGTCTTATCATACCGTTCATTTGATAGGATCTGTAATATATATCCTACATTTGTAAAGGATATTATATCATACTGATCGGTGCTGCGAAAGTACTTTTTAACTCGAAGTCCCGGTTTGGCACAGAGAATATGCGCAATTAAGGTTTTGGAAAAATAAGTATTGAAAAAGCCAGGCGGTTGCGGGGACAGCTAAGTAGTGGTACAATAATACAGGTATTGCTATATGGGGTAGGGGGAAGTGTACCCTGAGACAATAGGAATGTAAGGAGAAATATGGAGGAAGTATGAAACGATTAATTAGCATAATATTGATGGCAGCGCTGTTGTCATTATGTCTGACCGGATGTGGTGACACAAGAGAAAATGCAGATAAGAGCACTGCAAAGACGACGAAGAAAGAATCTTTTGCGGAGAAGAAAGATGCAGGCACGTCTAACAGTCAATATTTGACGGGAAAACATCATGCAGAGATTGTGATTGCAGAGTATGGCAAGCTGGAATTGGAGTTGGATGCAGACGTTGCACCGATCACGGTAACCAATTTTGTTAATTTGGCGAAGAAAGGGTTCTATAATGGCTTGACTTTTCACAGGATCATGTCCGGATTTATGATCCAGGGGGGCGATCCGAATGGAGATGGTACCGGCGGATCTGAGGAGACGATCAAAGGTGAGTTTAAGTCAAATGGCATAGAGAATACGATGTCTCATAAACGTGGTGTGATTTCCATGGCGCGTACGCAGAATGATCCGGACAGCGCCAGCAGTCAGTTTTTTATTGTACAGGCGGATTCCGACTTTTTGGATGGAGATTACGCAGCATTTGGTAAAGTGACTGCCGGAATGGACATCGTCGATAAAATCTGTCAGTCTGTGCAGCCAATCGACAACAATGGTACGGTGCCTGCAGATCAGCAGCCGAAGATTACTGCGATCAAAGTGATTGACTAGAATACAATAGTAAAAGTCCATTTGCATGATAGTCCTCCGTCAATGAGACCGGGGAGCCGTGTGTGATAAATATTTAGAAGGAATGAGTTAGTGGATGAAGAAATCAGTAAAACGATCTTTGGATGCTTATATTCGCCAAATGGATCGAATTGATCTGCGCGTGATCGCCTGCGTTATACTGTTAAATGTGTTTGGTTTGATCATGATATATAGTGCATCGGCATACAGTTGCAGTACACTGGCAAAGTACAATTATGATTCCTTGTATTTATTAAAAAAGCAGGGGATATTTGTGCTGGCAGGCATTGTTGTGATGTTATTATTACAGTATTTTAATTACAACTATCTGCAAAAGCTTGCACCGATCATCTTTTTGGTTTCAGTGGGATCTCTCTTTTTGCTGAGAACGGGGCTTGCTGTACGCTCTCATGGTGCAGCGCGCTGGATCCGCCTGGGACCGGTTCAATTGCAGGTTGCCGAATTGGTTAAGATTGCGATGGTCATCATGATCGCAGCATTTGTGGCGAAACATGCCAATCAGGTACAGCGGTTCAAAAATATGGCAGTGTATTTGTGGATATTCTTTACGATCATACCAGCGGGGATGGTCATGTTCATTAGTAATAACCTGTCATCAGCGTTGATCATTTTAGGGATTGGTTTTATGCTTTCGTTTGTGTTTACCAATCAGGAGAAACTGCATGGTATCATTGCCGGGATTGGTCTGATCGGCATTTTTGTAGGAAGAAAACTTCTTGCTAAGAATCTGCCGACGCAAAAACAGCTAAATGCTTCTTCGTCATCTTTCCGTATGGGGCGTTTTTATGCGTGGATAGATCCGGAGCGTTATGCAGGAGATCAAGGATTTCAGCCATTACAGGGCAAATATGCTGTTGCCTCCGGCGGTTTATTTGGCAAGGGGTTAGGCAACAGTGTGCAAAAATTAGACAAAATTCCCGAGGCACAGAACGATATGATCTTTTCTATCGTTTGTGAGGAATTGGGATTGGTGGGAGCGGTAGTTTTACTGGCTATGTTTTTGTTTTTGATCTACCATTTGGTTCGAATTGCTGTAAATAGCGAGAATTTATTTGGTAAAGTGTTAGTCATGGGAATTGCGTTCCACATTTCATTACAGGTACTTATCAATGTTGGCGTTGTATTGACGATTATCCCGAATACGGGAGCATCGCTTCCATTTATCAGTTATGGTGGATCTGCGGTGTTGTTTACGTTAGCGGAAATGGGGATTGTGCTATCTGTAAACAGGTATCACATGCGACGCAGTTTACAGCGTAAACGTGCTGAACTGGAGAAGGAGGAAGAACAGTGACAACACAAAAGTTATGTCCAAATTGTTTTCAAAAGGGGACATATTTGGGGGGAAGATGCGAAAAATGTGGCTATGTAAAGGAAGATCGTCCGCAGTGTGCGCTGCCGGATGATTATGTATTGGGACAGCATTACGCGGTGGGCCGTGTGATCACACAGGATGATGTCATGATCACGTATCTGGCGCAGGATCTGCGTACTGAGAAGATCTATGCGTTGCGGGAGTATTTCCCGGCTGCATGGGCGGTGCGTTCCGGTGATGGCATCCATGTCAAGGTGCAGGAAGGGGCAAATGCAGAATCTTTTCAAGCAGGAATGGATGTGTTGGAAAATGAGGCAAAGATCATTCGTGCACTCAGTGAGGAAACAATTTTAGCAGAGACGGGGGATTTCCTGCGCAAAAATGACACGGCATATTTATTGATGGAATATATTTCCGGAGAGACGATAGAAGAATATATTACTCGTACCGGGGAGCCAATACCATGTCAACAGGCGGGGCAGATACTTCGGTCCGTTGCGAGGACAATAGAGGATCTGCACAAACTGGGTCTTTTGCATCGTGGAATTGGGCCGGATTCGATATGGATCCTGCAGGACGGCACGGTCAAAATGCTTGACTTTGAAGCGACAAAGCAGTATGTGCTCAGCGAGATCAACGGTGCAGAGGCAGTGATGAAAGAGGGATTTGCACCGTCGGAGCAGTATGCCGGACCGGACGGACAGGGAACTTGGACAGATGTGTATGCATTGGCAGCAGTGTATTATTATATGATCACGGGCGTAAAACCTATTTCGGCGATCGAACGCAGCAAGGGGACATTGCTATCAGCGGCAAACGTGGAGAATAAGGATATCCCGGAGCGTATCAGTAATATGTTAAAACAGGCATTAGCGGTTATGTATTGGGAGCGCATTCAGACCATGCCGGCGTTTGTGGAAGCATTGGATGCCGCAGAAGGAACGCCAAAGATGGATCCGTATTTACGCCTCAAAGTTGGTGATGAAATGCGTCAATGGAAGATCGAACCGAATCGAGATATTCGTGTTGGACGTTCGGGAGAGGATTGCGAAATTGTTGTAGATGGTGACAATGTCAGCCGTCTGCATTGTATGATCCATTATGATAAGCGCAAAAATATCTTTTTGGTGAAGGATATGTCAGCTAATGGTACATTTACTGTGCGTGGACTTATCGGAAGAGGACGTGTGGCTGAAGTGGTGCCGGGAGAGCGGATTTATCTGGTATCAAATCGATATGAAATATATTTGGAAGTAAAATAGTATGAAAAAACCTTATGCGGAAGTTTTTTCTTAAAGCGAATGTAATTCGCGATGCAAATTTGTCCCAGAGGTAAACCGCTTAAGCATTTACAAGTTTGCGGGTTGAGAAAGGCATGTAGGGTTAGTATGGAAAAAAAGGGTTTTAAATGGCAAATATTTTTGGCGGCACTCCTGCTTTTGATGCAGAGTGCCGTACTTCTTATGCCGTGGCTGCAAATTACCGGAGACCGTTTTGTGTCGGTTGCGATGGAGATCAACCGTGAGGCAGAACAGATCGCTGCCGGTAAAGCCAGGGAAGCCGGGGCATATGAGGTTACGGACAACTACGAACGTGGTACGTCCATGCGGGAAGCCAAAGCCAAGGAATATCAACAAAAAGCAGATGAAGCATTACATGGCAGACAGGACAGCATTGATGGACTGCATCTGGCGGGATGGTGTTTGAGCAGCGGGGCGGATCTGGCGTTTGAGGGAATTCAGGTACGAGAGGGATACTCTCTGCGCACCAGTGATATTCAGATGGTGCTGCAAATTATGGGAGCGATGCTGTTTGCACCGGCGTTAATGGGGCTGGTAGTTTGCTCGTATATGCTTTTGCGACGAAAAACCCCGCGGACACTGATCTTTTTGGATGGTGCAGTGACGATCGGGATTGGTGTGGCGTGGCTGACTGTGATCCCGGAACTTTTGTGGGAGCAGATGCAGTCGGCGGTGCAGTCTTATGAAATGGTGTCCGAGGGCGTTCTTGCAATCCCGGGTGTGGGAGAATACTCCATTCGTGCGGTGTTGTGGGGATTTGCGGACAGCGGATATTTTATACAGATATTGTTGGGGGGCTTGCTGATACTGTTGAGTTTTGCTTATTTTACAGTGTGTCGGCCGGAACGGGAGCTTGTCGAGATCGAGGAAGTGCATCACGGAGAATATGAGCCGAAAGAAGTTCAGAATTGGGAGGTATTTCCAATGGCTCCGATGCCACAGGCGGTCAGAGAAGCGGAAAGACAGGAGGAAGCAGCAGAAAAAGAGCTTGCTCCCGAATTAGAATGTTTTCCGATGCAGTATGATGGCAGTGGGCACATTCAAGGAGTACGGGGACAGTTATCCGGACAGGATTTCGTTATGCAGCCGGATGCCGAGGTTATTCTTGGCAATAGTTTGGAATTATGTGACATTGTGGTCACACATTCTGGTATTAGTCGTCGACATTGCGGTGTACGATATGATTCCCTGATCGGACAGTATCGTGTGATCGCCTATACAAGTCAGCCGATCAAGATGTCAAATGGAAAGATCTTGCGGACGGACAGCTATACGCTTGCCAGACCGGGTACAATGGTCTATCTTCTTGGCGATGAGGAAGTGATCCGGCTTGGGTAAAAAGCAAAGCCAGCGCTTTGCTTCGCCAAGAATTGCTAAAGCAATTCTTGGCGATGTCACGCTACACAACAGCAATTTCCGATCAAAAAAAAGCGGGGCACCTTGACATATATCCAAAGTGCCCCGCCCTTTACAAAAGAAAGGAATCGTTGTCAATTATATCGTATTGACAACATCATTATGAATAATTGTCCCACGAATTGTTAATGGGAACACGTCATAATCGTATAGATCATGATAAATAATCAGAGTAATCAGCGGCAGTCGTTACGCCGTTTTTCCAATCATTCATCTTCTTCTTCTCCTCCAATGTTTTCTGACAAATATCAGGAAGATCTTCTCCCCAGGATTTCGTCGCCTGCTTAAATCCCTTTTCAATAGCAGAGATCATTTCGTCTGCCTTGTCAGTATCGCCACCGGTTAAAGCAATTGCCATACTTACCATGCGGTCAGAAGTTTGCTTTATGCCCCAGTAACCATCGTCAGAGATTGCTTCCTGTGCTGCTTTGATCGTATCAGGATCTGCATTTGCAGCAGCCTTGCGGAATGTAGCCGCCAAATTTGTTCCATTGGCAAGATCAAATACACTGCCCTGTTTATTCAAAAGCTTCTGTACAAGATTCTGCATGGAAGTCATACGGGACTCCTGATCTTTCTTTAACTTTGCGATAATGTTATCGCGGTTGTAGATCTGATTGGCAGAATCTTTCTTTGTGGTTGTCGACTTCTCATATACTACAGAAGAATCCTCTTTCTTCGCTGCAGATGAAGAATTTGTGGTATCCGGCTTGGCTGCTGCCTGGCTGTTCACCGTTGCTGCTTCAGCAGTATATGTAGCTGGAACACCACTTGTTGCTGTTAAATCCATAATTGAACCTCCTTTTTCTTTGCTTGTTAACCGCTGCCATCCGTGGCACACGGACTGTTTTCGTATAACACGAGCGTTACTTCTCTCATATTATATATCGGCATATTAGAATAGAACTTTATAGCGCCGGTACATTTTTCGTCTGGCACAAAATGACATCATAATTGGTGTACTTTTGTGTCGCAGCAGACAGAGCCATGCGTGCCGCAATTTCGTCTTGGAATAATCCATAAGTAGTCGGGCCGCTGCCGCTCATCAATGCACCAACAGCGCCGTTTTCCAACAGAAATCGTTTCAGCTCTGCTAAGACAGGATATTTCGGAATCGTCACCGTCTCCAATACATTACTGAGCAAGTGGGCGACTTTGGCTCCATCGCAGTGTGCAATCGCATCTAAAACGGCATCCGTATCCGGGTGCTCCAGTTGTTTTTGCAGATCAAGATTGCCATAAACATAAGCGGTGCTAACGGAAATATTTGGTTTGATCAGTAATGTCCACATTGGTGGAAGTGGAGTCAGCGGAGTCAGTATTTCGCCAATGCCCTCCGACAACATTGTTCCTTTGCGGATGCAGAAAGGCACATCTGCGCCAAGCGTAACACCAATGTCGCACAGTTCATCGAGGGACAAGCCCAGATTATATAGTTCGTTAATTCCCAAGAGAGTGGCTGCGCAATCACTGCTGCCACCTGCTAAACCCGCTGCCGCAGGGATATTTTTGGTCAAAATGATATTCATGCCATCCGGCAGAGCATAGCGTTCCTTCATAAGAATTGCTGCGCGGTACACAAGATTTTTCTGCATAGGGCAGCCATCAGGGAGCTCCTTATTCATGGAAAGGGTAATTTCTTCAGCAGTTATCTGTTCGATCGTGACTTCGTCACACAGATCGATCGTCTGCATGATCATGCGCAGGTCATGATAGCCGTTTTCACGACGCCCGAGGACATCCAGAGTCAAATTTATTTTGGCGGGTGCTTTTACCGTTATTTTATCCATATCAAACCTCCTTGTTTGTAATGATGCTTGCATGAACAAGCCTGATACTGTATACTGTTTCTGCTGCATGCAAAGAATGCAGCCGTTTCTATCAGTATAGACGATGCTGATTGTTTAAGCAAATGTAATATATTTGTCATAGAAATTTTACACGACTATGCTATGATTTTATGGTAGAAGCTTTCTATGCGAAGTGTGTGGGAAGTTCAGAAGAATACAGATTAGAATGTGGTGATACGATGAGGAAAAAAAGAATTATAGTAACAG
>ENA-OUQN01001844-OUQN01001844.1-human-gut-metagenome-genome-assembly--contig:-NODE-1844-length-11492-cov-4.657428_pt1 | contig 11492 bp, 11 predicted proteins | sample MGYA00237950_ERZ548832 | MGnify/ENA primary metagenome ERZ548832 (study PRJEB26490, sample SAMN05194703) | human gut metagenome | biome: terrestrial biome; feature: human-associated habitat; material... | reverse complement strand
ACCGCTTCCTGCTATTTGTAGGAAGCGGTTTTCTTCATTTCTTCTATCACCGCGGCGATATCCCCGTCGATCAAAATCGACCGTTCTTCGATCTCGCGCAGTGTGCTTGCCTGCCCCATGTTGATGCAGGCGCAGGTGGCCTTCGGGTTGCCCGCCGTCATGCGGAGGAACGGATATTTGATGATGACCGGCGTGTTGTAGCCGACGCTGAGCTCTAAAAAGAGGATCTTTTGTCCGTCCCGCGTGCGGAGGAAATTTTCGTACCGCTCCGCCGCGGCGTGCCAGCCCTCGTCCTCGGCAAATTTGTTGTCGCAGCGCAGGTTCATCGTCATCGGTCTGCCGCAGTGCGGGCAGCCCGGAAGGAGCTCCGACGGTACCGTCATCGTTGGCGTCCCATCTGTCGGCGGCGTCAGCACACCGTCCGCTACGGCGAAGCCCTGCGCTTCGACCATCGCGCGGACGGTTTTCTCGTTGTCAAACGTCTCCTGACAGCACGGCTCACTGCACTGAAACAGGCCGTAGTCGCCCTGCGTGTAGAAAAGACGCTTTTTGTCAAAGCCCGCCTTCTGGAAGCAGTGGTCGACGTTCGTCGTGATGACAAAATAGTCCTTGTCCCGCACCAGCTCGAGCAGAACCTCGTGCACGCTTTTCGGCGCGTTTTGATAGCGGTTGATGAAGATATACCGGCTCCAATAGGCCCAGAACTCCTCCTGCGACGGAAACGAATAGAACCCACCGCTGTACATGTCGTGGAAACCGTATTTTTCCGCAAAATCCGAAAAATACCGCTCGAACCGCTCACCATTGTACGTGAAACCCGCCGCGGTGGACAGCCCTGCGCCCGCGCCGATGACAACAGCATCCGCCTCGTCAAGCGCGCGCCGCAGGCGCGCAATTTGCACCGAGAAGCCGCTCGTAGATCGTTTTGTCGAGATCCTTGAAAACATTGAAAACCACCTTTATTTTACTGCCCGTCTCCACCTTATAGCGCCGCACGGTCTCCACGGCGATCTCCGCCGCGCGCTCGTTTGGAAAATGGAACACACCGGTCGAAATGCAGCAGAACGCGATGCTTCGCACACTGTTTTTCTCCGCAAGTTCCAGACAGGATCGGTAACATGACGCAAGCAGCCGCTCGTCCTCTCTTGTCACGCGGCCCGAGACGATCGGGCCGACCGTGTGGAGGACGTAATCGCACGGCAGGTTGTAGGCCTTCGTGATCTTCGCCTGCCCTGTCGGCTCCTCGTGCCCCTGCTCTGCCATCAGCGCGGCGCAGTCCTGACGCAGCTGCACGCCGGCAAAGGTGTGGATGCAGTTATCGATGCAGGCGTGGCACGGGATGTAGCAGCCCGTCATACCGCTGTTCGCGGCGTTGACGATGGCCCCGCACTTGAGGCGCGTGATGTCCCCCTGCCAGAGGTAAAGGTCACCACTGACCGGCCGCAGATCGTCGAAGTCGGTAATGCCCTCGTCTGCCAGCTCTTGCTGCAAGTACTCGTCCTGCACGCGCAGAAACGCTTCGTCTGCCACTTTCGGCATACGGACATTCATCAGCGAGCGCAGCAGCTTGCGCTGCTCCCCCGCGTCCCGCGGCACGTTCAGGCTTTGGTATTCCGTTTTTTCGTTCAATAGCGACCGGATCAGGTACAGCCGCCGCTCCGCCTGCGTCATGTTTTGCTCCTTTCTCAGGGCGTTTTACTTATTGGGGAAGAAAAAGCCCACCGTCATGTCAAGATAGTTCATTCCGCTGTAATCAGGATACTGTTCCTGCACCTTGGCCTTCATCTCGTCGGCGCTTTCGCTCTCCAGCGCGATCTCCTTGAGGTTCGTCAGGTAGTCCACCTTGGTCTGCGCATCCTTCAGGTCTTCGGGCGTGTAATGCGCGGTCAGGACAAGGTCAAAGCCCTTGCGGATGTAGTAGTTGAGCTGGGAAATGATGCCGTCTGCATGCGGGCAGCCCGCCACGATGGAGTGGCAATCGTGGCCCATCATGTGCGTGTAAACACAGTTGATCTCCGGAATTTCAAGGTCGAACGCCTCGGCGTTGGGCTTCACAACAAAGCGGATACCCGCAAGCTCAATCTCGCCCTCGTCCAGCACGTGATCCACCCCGCAAATGCTGGAATCGAAGCTGTCGCCGAATGCGTTCTTGAAATTCGCGACCAGCCCTGCGCCGCCGCCCGTCGTGTTATAGGCGACGGAGGATTCGGTGCCGTAGGCGGGGACCTCCGGCAGAAAGGACGCGCCCGCCGCGTGATAGGCAACGAATTTGGCCTCGACCGTGACACCCTCGCTCTTAAGGAAATCCGTCAGCTCGCGAATATTGTCAAAAAAGCACGGCAGCTCGATCACGACGCCGCGGCCTTTCTTTGCCAGCACAAAGACCTCGTTGTCGATGAGGTCGCGGGTCTGATAGGCGTAAAGGGTGACGCCGTTTTTAGTATAGACGTCCACGCGGCCCTTGTCCAGCGCTACGGTACGGTCAGCAGTCTTGTTCATGATAAATATCTCCAAAATGTTTTGTACTCGAAAGGTTGTATTTTTCTTTCGTTGGCCTTATCATAGCGCCATAGAGAACTTTCGTAAAGTAAGCACAATATTGTGGCGTAGTTACCAAAAGGATACTATTGTATATTTTCAACACTTTTTTCACAGCTGATGGAGTGATACCATGATCGACAAAATGCTCATTCGTGGGGCAAAGGTCCACAATCTTAAAAATATCGATGTCGACATTCCGCTCGGTAAGATCGTCGGCATCGCGGGCGTGTCCGGCTCAGGAAAATCCTCACTGGCGCTCGGCGTGCTGTATGCCGAGGGCTCGCGTCGCTACCTCGAAGCGCTGTCCACCTACACGCGCCGCCGCATGACGCAGGCATCCAAAGCGAGCGTGGATGAGGTCTTATATGTTCCCGCCGCGCTGGCGCTGCACCAGCGCCCCGGCGTGCCCGGCATCCGCAGCACATTCGGCACGGGCACAGAGCTTTTGAACAGCCTGCGTCTGATGTTCTCGCGTTTAGCCAGCCACCGCTGCCCGAACGGGCACTACGTCCCACCTTCCCTGCTCGTTGCGGCGGGCAAGGAGCTCGTCTGTCCCGAGTGCGGCGCGCATTTCTACGCGCCGTCCGCCGAGGAGCTGGCGTTCAACTCACAGGGTGCCTGCCCAAAGTGCAGCGGCACGGGCATCGTCCGCACCGTCGACTTAGACACACTCGTGCCCGACGATTCCCTGACCATCGACGGCGGCGCGGTCGCGCCGTGGAACAGCCTGATGTGGTCACTGATGACCGACATCTGCCGCCAGATGGGCGTGCGCACGGATGTACCGTTCCGCGACCTGACCAAAAGCGAAAAGGACATCGTCTTCCACGGCCCCGCGGAGAAGAAGCACATCTTCTACCACAACAAGAATTCCAACCAGGCGGGCGAGCTGGACTTCACCTACTTCAACGCCGTCTATACCGTCGAAAACGCACTCGCCAAGGTTAAGGACGAAAAGGGCATGAAGCGCGTCGAAAAATTCCTCAAGGAAGAGACCTGCCCCGACTGTCACGGCACGCGTCTCTCTTCTGTCGCCCGCGCGCCGAAGCTGCGCGGCATTTCGCTCGACGAGGCCTGCACAATGACGCTCTCGGACCTTGTCGACTGGGTGCGCGGCGTACCGGAAAGTCTTCCTGAGGAGATGCGTCCGATGGCGGAGAGCATCTGCGAGGCGTTTGAGAGCACGGCAAAGCGGCTCATCGACTTGGGCCTCGGCTACCTGACGCTCGACCGCTCGGCCTCCACTCTCTCCACCGGCGAGCGGCAGCGCATGCAGCTCGCCCGCGCCGTGCGCAACCGCACGACCGGTGTTCTCTATGTGCTCGACGAGCCGTCGATCGGTCTGCACCCGTCGAATATCGTGGGCCTGACCGGCGTAATGCACGATCTCGTCGCCGACGGCAACTCCGTCATCTTGGTCGACCACGACACGCAGATTTTGAAGGAGGCCGACTGGATCGTCGAAATGGGCCCCGAAGCGGGCACTAAGGGCGGCCATGTCATCGCCGAGGGGAACATCCCAATGATCGAAGAAAACCCGAATTCGCAGATTGGGCCGTTCCTCTCCGGCAAGGCTGAAACAAAGCTGCGCGAGCGCGCCAAAAAGGACGAACTGTTCGCAAACGGCACGGTTCATCTGTCTACTTCTCAGATCCACACTGTCAAGCCGCTTGAGGTCGACATCCCCAAGGGCCGCCTCACGGTCGTCACCGGCGTGTCCGGTTCGGGCAAGACGACGATGGTGCTCGAGAGCCTTGTCCCCGCGCTGGAGGCAAACATCAATGGCAACGCTCTTCCCGCGCACATTCGCTCGGTCGAAGCCGACGGCATCGCGCACGTCAAGCTCATCGACGCGACGCCCATTGGCATCAACGTCCGCTCCACGGTCGCGACCTACGCGGGCGTCCACGACGAGCTGCGCAAGCTCTACGCCAAGTCGCCCGACGCGAAGGAACACGGTTATAAAGCGAGCGATTTTTCCTACAACACCGGCTCTCTCCGCTGCCCCGGCTGCGACGGTACGGGCGTTGTAAGTCTCGACGTGCAGTTTCTGCCCGACGTCAACATTCCCTGCCCCGACTGCCGCGGCTCGCGCTACGCAAGAGCCGCCTATGGCGTGAAGCTCACGAACAAGGCGGGCGAAAACGCCTCGCTTCCTGAACTCATGGACATGGACGTCAACTCCGCCATTGAATTCTGCGCGGACCGGAAGACCGTCAGCCAGAAGCTCGGCATTTTGAAGCAGCTCGGCCTCGGCTACCTGACGCTCGGCGAGGAAACGCCGAGTCTGTCCGGCGGCGAGGCACAGCGATTAAAGCTCGCCAGCGAGATCGGCCGCACGCAGACCGACTCTGTCTTCGTCTTCGATGAACCGTCGATCGGCCTGCATCCGCTGGATGTTCGCGTGCTGCTCGGCGTCTTCCAGGCGCTTTTGGACAACGGCGCAACGGTCGTGGTCATCGAGCACGACCTCGACGTCATCCGCAACGCAGACTTTCTCATCGACATGGGCCCCGGCGGCGGTGAGGCCGGCGGCAGGATCGTCGCCTCCGGCACGCCGGAGGAAATTCAATTGAACCACGACAGCATCACCGGTCAATATCTGTAACACGAAGGAGGTCATACCATGGAATTACCCGCCTGCCCCGTCGAGACGACGCTCATGCTCATCGGCGACAAATGGAAGGTGCTCATCCTGCGCGACCTGATGGATGGCACCAAGCGCTTCGGTGAACTTAAAAAGTCCATCGGCCATGTGACGCAGAAGGTGCTGACCGCGCAGCTGCGCGACATGGAGGCCAAGGGCCTGCTCACCCGCAAGGTCTACGCCGAAGTCCCTCCGCGCGTCGAATACACACTGACCGAGACCGGCTACAGCCTAAAGCCCATCCTCGATTCCATGGTCGTTTGGGGCACAAATTACAAGGAAAAAGCCGCGGCAATGGAGGATGACGATGCGCCCGATGAAGCCTGATCCCGGCATCCACGTTCAGACTGTCCGCATCCCGACGGAAAACGGCGGCGTATCCGCGCTCCTGCTCTCGCCGCTCGCCGCGCCGAAAAACGCCGCAGGCATTTTGTGGCTACACGGCGGCGCATACATCGCAGGGATGAAAGAAATGGTACACGCCTCCCGCGCGGTCGACCTCGCCAAGAAATTTGGCGTGGCCGTGCTGTCGCCGGGATACCGGCTGGCGCTAAAAGCCCCCTACCCTGCCGCGATCGACGACTGCTATGCCGCGCTCCTTTACCTGAAAGCGCACGCTGCGGCGTTCGGCGTCCGCAGCGATCAGCTCATGGTCGGCGGTGAGAGCGCAGGCGTCCCGGCAGAGCTGGACGTCTATCATTCTGACATGCACGCCTTCGACATGATGCGCCCCGACGACGTGCTCAGCATTCAGGCGGCTGAGGCGTTCAACACGCGCTTCGCCGACGCGCAGGCCCGCTTTTTTGCTCCGCAGCATGAGATTCAGGAGGAACGCCATGATTCGTGAAATATGCAAAGCTGAAGTTTTCCTCGCCCAAAAGGCCGAAGCCGCCACGGCGGACGATCTCAACACCGCGCAGGACCTTCTCGACACGCTAATCGCCCACAAGGACGGCTGCGTCGGTATGGCGGCGAACATGATCGGCGTCAACAAGCGCATCATCGCTTTTGAAAATGACGGCGAATACATGGTCATGTTCAACCCGGTCATCGTCAAACAGTCCGGAGCCTATGAAACGGACGAAGGCTGCTTATCGCTTACCGGCACGCGGAAAACCAAGCGCCACAAAGTCATCAAAGTGCAGTGGCAGAATGAAAAATTCCAGACGCGGCTTAAAACGTTTACCGGCTGGACGGCGGAAATCATCCAGCACGAAATTGACCACTGTGAGGGAATTTTGATTTAACCTTTTTCCTGCATTTGGCTTTCGTTCAGCAGGTTCAGTGGTTTCAAACCTCTTTCCAGTGTGCCTCAATGGCAGCGCGGTTCAGCTGCTCACCGATCACGATGATCACTTCCTGCGCCTTGGCAATGGGCTTTAAGGTCATGGCGTCGCGGCTGGCGTTCAGCTCCAGCCAGCCGGTGGTGCCCTGCGGGTCCGGTGCAAAGCCCTTCACCCGCAGCACATGGCCGCAGGCGGCATCCGCAAACAGGTGGTCGGCAGCGGCCTGCAGCTGCTGCAGCGTCAGGTGCTGCTCCAGAAAGCACAGAGAGCTGAAGGCTTCGTGCTCGTCAAAATGCAGCTTTTCGCAGCTGGCCTGCCTGCAGCCGCAGGCCGCAATGGCGGCAAGGTCGGCATCGGTAAGCCGTGCCCAGTCCTTGGTGACGATCTCTTCCGGCGCAAAGCGGCGGGAGCACTTGCAGCCATCCAGCGCACGGGTCAGGTGGGCCACGGCGGCAGCGGTCTGCTGTTGCCCGGCCAGCTGGGTACGGCTGACCAGCACCCGGCCCGCGTTGGCCGTCTCGGATGCCAGCACGTACTCAGCCTGCGGCGAAAGCGTTTCCGGCAGCATGGCATCCACTATGGCGATCACATTGCCGATGTGATACCAGCGGTCCAGCGGGTCGTCCCGCAGCACATCAAAAAACTCGTCCACATCAAAGATGCCGCTGGGTTCCACCACCACCCGGTCGAACCCGCGCATGGCCATGGCAATGAGCTTGGTGCGCATCCGGCGCTGGTGGGTGTCGCAGTCGCATCCGCCGCTGATGGTCTCAAGGTCGCAGTTCGGGCCAAGAAGGTCCTGCACCAGCATGGCATCCACGTTCACTGCGCCGAAGTCGTTTTCCAGAATGCAGACATTGTGGCCCTGTGCCACCAGATACCGGACATACCGGCGCAGAAAGGTGGTTTTGCCTGCGCCCAGAAAGCCGGTGATAAGGTCTACCTGTACCATAATAAAAAAGCACCTCCTGTGCTGTTGTTTGCCCGGTTCCAGTATACCGCAGCAAACTGTAATACGCCAGTGGCAGATGCAAAAAGCCCCGCATTTCTGCGGGACTTTTTATGTTCGTATTCAGCCGCTTTCGGATGCAGAGCTGTACTCGGCAATGACCTTGTGGGCGGCAGGTGCCATTTTGGCCGGTACGGCGGCAGGTTTTGCAAGGAAGTAGCCCTGCAGCGCATCCGCGCCCAGCTCGATGACCTTGCGCAGCTCGGCGGCGGTCTCCACGCCCTCGGCAATGATCTTCATGTTGCGCGGGTGGGCATAGGCCACGATGTTCTGCACGATCTGCTGCTTGTCCGGGTCGGTATCGATGCCGCGGATGATGGCGATATCCACCTTGATGAACCGGGGCGAAAGCTCCAGCAGGCTGTTCTCGTTGGCAAAGCCGCTGCCGTAATCGTCCAGCGCGAACATGCCGGAGAAGCCCGGCGCATGGCGCTTGACCTCCAGTGCTTCGTGGTTAATCTCCTCTTCCTCGGTGATCTCAATGACCATCTGACGGCGCAGTTCATGCCAGCGGCTATCCATATACTCGCTGTCCTCTCTGGGCAGGCAGATGCTTGCAATGGAGTTGATGAACAGCATCGTGTCCCTGCGCACAAGGCCCTCGCTGCGCAGGTGGTCGAAGTTCTCCAGCGATTTGAAGAAGGTCAGCCGCTCGATCTCGCACAGTGCGCCCTGCTCCCGCGCCAGCTTCATGATGGTAGCGGGCGAGCGCAGCGCTTCCATATCGGAGCGCATCAGGGCTTCGTATGCCATCGCCTTGCCGGTGCGGGCCGAGAAGACGGGCTGGAACACATAGTACACCCGCTCCTCGGTAAGCAGCTGCTGGAAGTCGCGTCTCAGCTGTGCGGCCTGTGCTTCCTGCTGGTAGATTTCCATGCTGAACTCTTCCAGATGTCCCTTGTTGGTGCGCTTGACCTGATAGAGGGCAAAGTCGGCATACTTTTTCAGGATGTCCATATCGGTGCCGTTGGCCGGGTACCACGCCACACCGCCGGAAATGCTGATACGCAGCTCATTGCCGCTGGGCAGGATGGCAACGCTCTTCTGCATGGCGCTGCTCAGGGTGCGGATCTTCTCACGGATCTGATCCTGACTGGAATAGCCGTAGAACAGCAGCACGAACTCATCGCCGGAAAGGCGGGACACCACAGTGCCGTTGGGTGTGTTCTCCGCAAGGCAGCGGCCAGTGCGGTGGATGTACTGGTCGCCCCAGTCGTGGCCGTAGGTATCGTTGATGTGCTTGAGGTTGTCCAGATCCATCATCAGCAGAGCTGCAACGCCCAGCTGGTGCGGATCGCGGAACAGCTCTTCGCTCACGCGGTGGAAGGCCTGACGGTTATACAGGCCGGTCAGGATATCGTAATCGCGTTCGTGCTCAATACGCATGCGCTCCAGCGTGGTGGCGGTAACGTCCTCGGCCAGACCCACCTGCGTGGTCTGGTCGTTGGTGACGCGTAGCATGATGTAGCGGGTCTCGCCCTCCCTGCGGATGGTGAGTATCTTGTCTCCCTCTGCCGTGGTGGTACAGGGATGGGAAAGCTGGATGTTGCTCAGCTTTTCCTCAAAGCGGCGCACACTCAGGAAGTGATCCTTGGGCTGGGAGGCACCCAGCAACGCAAAAAAGTTATCGGTAACATACACACTGCCAGTGTCGAACCTCAGCTCATAGCCGCCCAGCTCCACACTGGCCATGTCCATGATGCGCAAAAACTTTGTGGAGTTGTTCAGCAGCTCGCTGTTCAAGCTGGTCAGTGCATCGGCCAGACGGTCCAGCTCCCGGATGTTGGTATGGGACAGCTGCGGGAACTGCTTTTTCTCCTGCCCGTCCACCACTTCGTGATACAGCAGCTCCACCGGATGGGCCAGATTGCGGGCAATGACCAGACTGCCCAGCGCGCCCAGCACCAGCGTAAACACAATGGCAATGGCGATCACGTTGCGCACATTGTCTGCAAAGGCAAACAGCACCTTGCTGTTCACGGTGCCGATCAGCAGCCAGCGCTCATTGGAAAATGGCGCGTTGCGGCTGTACAGAGTAATGGGCAGGGCCACGGCATAATAGTCTTTATTCCGTAGCGTCAGCCAGCACTCGTCCGCCCGGAGTTCGCAGTTCATCATGCCGGCCGGTGCTTCCGAAGTGATCATATCCTCGCTGGAAGTGACCGCCTTGCTGACGATAAAGGAGGTATCTTCCTCATCAGCAGTGGTGGAGACTAAGAAGTAGGTGCCGGTATTGCCGTCCTGCAGTTCACTGTAAGGCAGCTTTGTCTGCAGGTAGCTGGTAAGCAGCTCCACACCCACCACACCGTAGATCGTGCCGTCCGGCAGGATCAGCGGCTGGGAGTAGGCAATGGCGGTGCGGCTGTCGTTGCCTATCTTATAGGCACTGGTGGTCCAGCGGCCGCAATCCTCGGCGTTCAGCCTTGCGCCGTCCTCCCACGCGGTCTGGAAGGGAGTCTTGAAAAAGCCGTTGTCCTTCAGGCCGTAGTAGCGCAAGGTGGGCTGCCAGCTTTTATCGGTGGTGATGCCCAGCTTTTTGACCACCGCCGAGCTGCCGCACTCGATCATCAGATCGGCGTTATCCTCCGAAGGGCGGGCATCCGGGTCCAGATCCCGCAGGTAGATGCCGGGCAGGCCGCAGCCCACATCAAGGTTGTGCAGATTCACGGTGTTCAGTACCACAAAGATGCCACTGACCGGTTTTGCTCGCAGGGTGCTCACCAACTCCGGCGCAATGGCCGTGAGCAGTGCGTCGCTCTTCTCACGGCTCGTGTTCAGTTCGGCCAGATCGAGCTGGCCTTCTTCCTGCATGGCAAGAACGGTATTGTTGATGTGCTCCGACAGATCGGTCAGGTTCTGTGCATCCTGCATCAGGTCCTGCACGTAGCTGACGCGGTTGCGCACCTGCATGTTGAGCATGTCCTTGGCGTTCTGGTTCAGCCTGCCGTCCACATTGGTAATGGCAATGCTGACTGCCAGCAGCACCACCTCCACCAGCATCACCAGCATCATGGCGTTAAAAATGGTGCGGAAGATAGGCCTGCCTGTTTTTTTGCGCTGGGCGGCATCCGTATCCTTCTGTCTGCGCAGCATCGCCATCACCTCTCTTCCTCAGCGTGTTCCGTCGGCTCAGCCCTCGTACTGTTTGAGCTGACTGCGGATATCCTGATACCATGCCTCAAAGTGATCGTCGGTCAGGAACTCGGCTTCTGCGTCCGCAGCGCTCTGACCCTCGGCGATGCGCTGCTCCACGGTCTCGCGGTCCGCAGCGGCAAGGTCACTCAGACCGTATTCCAGCACCTTGCGGGCGCTGCTGCCGCTCACGCAGCCAAGGGCCAGCGCCGCGGCGCACAGCCCGGACACGACCGCTTTGAGATATTTTTTCATCGATTTTCTCCCCTGAGGACGCTCACGCAGCAGGACGTTCCGGCTATCATATCACCCGATTATACCTAGTTTATCATACCATCTTTTTCCGGGTGCGTAAACAAAATCCGGCAAAAACCTTCACGATCACAAGAAAGCGGAAGAACTTTCCACCCATCGGAACAAAAAGCACAGCCGTCAACAGTTCATCCGCCTCGGCCAGCTGGGCCTCGGCAGCGGCATCGTCCAGCATATCCCTGCCCGCGCAGCGCTGCAGGATGACATGGCACACCGGGCGGCGTGTGGCCTCCAGCACCGAGTGACGGAAGCCGTAGCGGGAGACGTTCTTTTTGCCGTACAGCAGGATGAAGCCCATGCTGTTGCGGCTGTCCGCCCGCAGGAAGCCGTGGGTGATGTAGGGCATTGTAAATGGTAAATATAGAAGAAGCACCTCTGCGCAGTACGATTTTGCCGCCATCATTGAACGAGCGCAGCCCCCAGCAAGACCTTCAATCTGGCGGGCCTTGTGGGCAGCTACCATTTCAGCGGCGAGTAGGTATAAATTTTTGATACAGTAAGAGGGGCTGCTGCACTTTCGGCTAAAACGATGTGCAGCAGCCCCTTCTTCATATCGGATACAGAC